>Ga0304730_1002623_pt1 | contig 12702 bp, 14 predicted proteins | sample M_130628_MF_Meta_FD_190474 | JGI IMG/M metagenome (GOLD analysis project Ga0304730, IMG submission 190474) | Freshwater microbial communities from Lake Montjoie, Canada to study carbon cycling - M_130628_MF_MetaG (v2) (version 2) | ecosystem: Environmental > Aquatic > Freshwater > Lake | place...
CCCACACAAAATAACATGAGAAACCGCCTTGTCGTGTGAGCTCCCTTCAAGCACCTCACTCGTCCCACACTTGGCCAACATATTCAGTAAAGCACCCCGGTTACCGTACTTACCACTAATCAACCAAAGCATAGGTTTTTTCTCCATGATCCTTAAAGGGACTACTTCTATCTAACCACCATCTCTGCCCAACAAAATTTTTGAGACAACCTCAACCATCTCAGGTGCATCAGAAGCTGAAAGTCTATTATCACCGGTCGGGGAGGGAAGCTCGTCGATTTTCAGACCTATCAAGGACGCATCCAGTTTGCATTTTTGAAGCATCCCTTCTTTTTCTAAATCTGTAAAAAACTCTTCATTTATCCCACCGGGATGAATTGTTGGACACAAGGCAATCGATCGAACACCCGAGGAGGCAGACTCATAAACCGCTCCACTCATCATCGTGATATGGAAATCAGCCTTAGATAGAACAAAATCCAGCGGAAGAAATGAGACGTCAATAACGGTTAATCCCTTAGAATAAAGGTTGTCCTTAATAAAGGTTGCAATTTTCCGCCATTTTTCTTTTCTCCTTGTCTGCATGGGGTGGAATCGGATGAGCCATGTGATATTTTTTTTCTTTTGGATGATCTCCAAGAGGGCCGGATGCATTACCCCGTCAGGAATGATTCCCCTCAAAAAAGCAGCTTCTCCATCATAACCCCACTGCATGGTAATTAGACCCCTTTTGCCATCACTATGGACTATTTCCTTGAAGCCATAACTTTGCCTAAAAAGTTCTTCATTGATAAGCGGTCTTTGGGCAATCAAAGATTTTGTTTTCTTACCCAGATCTCCCTCACTCCTCGTTTTGTACGTCATTGTGTCAAAGCTAATATAAAAAGCTGGCTCAGATCTTTCAGAGATTCTAGATCGCGCCTTCGCTCCAGTTACTGGACAGTTAGGCGGCAGTCCGAATCCATGGCACGCCTCAATAATCGCTATTTTTTTATCATAACCTATCTGACACAGAATTGGCTCCGGGCTTATTGCCAGGACAGCTTTTGCTTTTGTTTTTAATAACAGTTCTTCATACAGCTTTTTTGCAACAACCCTTTGCTTATACTTTCTTTTTAGTTTTTTTCCTTTGATCAGTGAGCGAATTAAGAGCCTTAGCTTTATTTTTCGCTTTATGCTTTTTAATGAGATTGGTTCTTTATATGCCTTTTCCCCAGTAAGGCTTGAGCCTAATGAGGCTACCCGAAGACATGAAAACCCTTTTTTTTCTAGTTGATCAGCGACAAGATCAAGAATCTGGCTAGCTGCTTTTCCGTTTAGATTAATTCCTCTGTCAACATCGTGACATAGAATAATTAAGTCGTATTGCTTGTGCTGCTTGGCGAAAGTTGCGAATCCCATCTTGACTAGCGGTCAGAACTGCGTTGATTAGCCTTCTTTCACGCTCCTCTACCAATTAAAATATATTTGTCTTCCGAGTCTGTGCTTTTGCCTTTTCCGGTTTTCACAAAAGTTCGGTATGAGCATTTCACTGCTCGACCTTTGATATCTTTTTCAGACAGAATTAATCTTTTGATATAATTATCCTTCATTTCCCAGTTCCATTTTTCATTCCGTCGCCAGAGTGAGGTCTTCCGGTGTTGATCGACGATGTAGTGAAGCGCATTTTCTGTTATTCCTAGCCAGTCGAGATACAGTTTTATGTTTCGCGGCTTCGCAACCATGTGCTTCTTTACCAATTTGATTCCCATTGCTCTAGACATGCTTCTTAAGCGTATTTCACGGCATGCATGATCAACTACCTTGCCGTAGCCATGCTTAATTACTTTGATATAGTCGTGCACATCGGAGTAGTTCCAGCAGTCAACATCGTTGTAGGTGTCAAAAGTACGTGCCTGTATAGCTGTCTCATACCTATACTTTCGGATCATCATCTCATGCTGTTTTCGCGAATCCCAACGCAGGTAATTATTTAAGTAAATCCCTCGAACACCCACCTGTTCAATCTCCCGATTGTCGGGGTATTGGAAGGTCGCAATGTCCTTTTCAGTGATATTGTCAAAATCGTTGATGAGATCTTCAGCCTCGTAACCCATCAGGTCGTGTTCCTTGCGATATTTTCGGGTCATCTCCACTTCATCTAAATGGCTGAACATCCCCACTTGGTCCACGCCTTGATGAGCCCCCCAGACGATTAAGGGTATTTTAAGTTTTGTCGCCATCTGCACCGGATAGACCGTCTGGCCAGCGAGACAGTGCCAATATATGCTTCCGAATCGTCTCATAGTAGAGCGTGTTATCTTTTTAACCATTTCGGGATTCACTGTCAGGGTCATGATGTCGCAGTCGAAACGCATGCGCAGGTTAGCAAGATTTCTAACTCCAACAGCCGTGTTGTACTGCTTGTTGTAGGTAACCAGCAATGGGTTCATGCGATAGACGTTCTTTATGGTATGGACAATAAAGTAAGAATCTCTTGCCCCACTTACTGGTACGATACAATCGTAGTTATTTCCTGAGCGACAACGGTACTGTTCTAGGATTTCTCGTAATCGCTCACCACGCTCTCGCCAGTCCAGCACATCCTTCTCGTCGTGAATCCGACAACCGCTACACACACCGTGTTTATCAAAAGTCAGATGCAACGGGTGCTGATCAGTATATAGACAGCGACTGCAGAACTGCATCAGATGACCTCTTTTTCGATTCGGACAAAAAGCATTTCTTCCAGTGCTTGATCTATCTTTTTCTCCAATCGGCCATTCTTGTCTAAAGGATTTTCCAAATAGTTGGCACGGGCATCATTACGCACGAATACCCCAGCTCGGAGTAACGCCGCTTTGGCAACGGTGACGCTGTGCTCAGTGTAGTGAAAAAAATTTGCAGCTGCTGCGGCATGAACATCGGTGCCTTCAAATACTTCGACAAAATGGGCTGCGCCTCCTGCTCCTCCGCAGCAAATAACAGGCACGTCCACCGCCTCCCGAACTGCTTGGATTAGCGGCAGGTCGAATCCTTGGCGGCTTCCATCACGATCCACGGACTGAATGAAGATCTCACCGCAGCCTAGTCGCACCATGGCCTGTGCATAATCAGTTGGGGCTTGGGAGGTTGTTTGGCCAAGCACATAATCATATACTTTATAACCCGAAGTTGTCCGGAGACCATCAATGGCCCCCACAACACACTGGTTTCCTAAAACGTTCGCCACTTGGGTTAGTAAGTCTGGGGTATGAAGACTAGCTTGATTAAAGGCAACTTTATCCGCACCGCTATGCACCAGCTCGCGGGCATGAGCTAAAGTGCGGATTCCACCGCCTACAAGCAGAGGAACACGGCACCTCTTGGCCACACGCTCAACCATCGCCATATCCGGACCCCTAGATTCGACCGTTGCAGAAATGTCGATTAAAACGATCTCATCCACCCCCCAATCATTAAGAAATTCAACCGCGATCTCAGGCCGCCCCACTGGAAGATAACTCCGAAAGCCGATACTTTGAACGACGATCCCTTGCCTCACCACTAGGGTGGCGATGATTCTCTTTTTCAGCATGAGCCTAAGGTGTTGAAGAAAGCACGAAATAGTTTCAGGCCGTTGTTCTGACTTTTTTCGGGGTGAAACTGCACCCCGAAAATGTTATTTCGTTGCACCGCCGCCACGACCGAAAGGCCATACTCACAGTGCGCCAGCACATGTTCAGGGGCGCATTGGAAATGATAGCTGTGGTCAAAATAAAAGTTAGGGCTTTCGCTAAGGTTGGAAAATAGGTGCTCGCGACGCATGGGTCGGACCTCGTTCCAACCGACATGAGGCACGGCATACTCTCTGGGCAATTCAAACCTGCGGACCACTCCTGGGATCCAGCCTAACCCTGCATGGCGCCCGCCCTCCTCTGAAAAGTCCGCCAGCAACTGCATCCCCACGCAAATACCCAGAATCGGCGTTCCCCGTTTCAGCACCACCTCTCCGAGAATCTCGTCGAGATGTCGTTCCCTAAGGTTGTGCGCGCACTCGGCAAAAGCCCCTACCCCTGGTAAGATAACTGCATTCGCCTCCGCGATCACCTGCGGATCACAAGAAAGGACGACTTTACTATACCCGAGTGCGGATATCGCGTTCCTCACGGAATCAATATTCCCAGTGCCATAGTTGGCGATTACGATGGCGGGTTGTTTTATAATCCAATTCCTACTTTAAACTTAGGGCGATAAACGCCTTCCTCCACTTTTTTGAACAGACCCTTATTCACAAAACGATCCGCCGTACGCCAGAAGTCCTCGGTTGATATCCCGATAAATGAACAGAACTTTTCCAGTAACGCTGGATCGTAGTTGCCATCAAATCGGCTAACTAGTTCAATTCCCTGCTGCCGGCTAATTCTCCCATATCGAATATCGACATTGACGTTATCGGAGGTTCTTCCGAAACCGAACTTTAGATATCGTACGAACATGTTGATATTAATAAAGTCCTCATCCAGCATGCTGGTACCGTAATAGTCAGGATCTCGCCGAGGGTTTGGCTTGCGAATTGATAGTCCACGCAGAGCGGCAAAGTTCCCGTTGAGAAAAGATGAAAACTCGCCCATGAAATAATCCATGAAAATAATTTTTAGCTTTGCTTTGATCATATCCTCGTCTGAGGGGTAAATGTATTGAAGTATAGATTCCCTCGCGAACCCAGCCGAGGTTAACCAACCAATTTCACCACCTTTTAGCGTATTGCTGTTTTTCAGCCTATTCCCATCAAAAGGAACTGAGCCCAGAACCCCCATTTCACCAAGCAGTGATGCTGCACTTTCACCCCAGAATATTAGAGGAATCTGATAGGCCACCGCCAATCTCGGAACACTACTAAATAGTGCGAGTTCAGTAGATTTAGCCCAATTTCCATGCTTGAGAAACGCATGCCGCATCGCTTTTTTCCACAAGACCGGAGAGCAACCAATATTGATACAGTCAAACCCCTTTGAAATTAAGTTGCTGAGATTATCCACCCCTCTTTGCGATATCTGCTCAGGAGGATAATTCATGGAAACCAATAATGGTTTCAGAGAAAAATGCTCTTTAATGTGCAAAGCTTGACGAGTACTGTCTTTCCCACCGCTGACCCCCACAATACAATCATAACCCGATTGATTATTGGCTACGGCAAAATCAACAATCTTTTTTAGATCTTTACGACGCGCATCCCAGTCGATTTTTGACGGAGTCAAATAGTTTGCGCAGGGATAACACAACCCATCCTCTCTGAATACGATATTTGGTCGCGTGTCCGTATTTAAACATTGTGTACAATAACGCATTTACGTCATCTTTTATTGAACTGAGGGAAGTGAAGGGCGAGAATCGCGTGTTGACTTAGCAGGCAGGGAATTTCGTCCACAATTGGATAAATTAGACCTGCTTTAATACTACAGTAACAATTCTTGAAAAGTTTGAGTTTGGTTTTTGTAACAGGGCACACGTAATTTAGCTTTGTTAGAATAGCACCTCTTTTTTTTCGTATCACCGTGAGTCCAGTTGGGTTCAACGGATTTAATGACACCTCAAAAGGTCGATGTGCAACAATTTCATACCCAAGATCTTTTGCCGTGGCTACTAGGTTTTTTACATATCCATGTCGGACCATGCGCCTCTTGCCGTGTTTGTTGGCGGTCTCATAATTGGGTTCTAACAAAATAAGAAATTTTCTTGCAACTCGGTAAAGCTCTTTTAGCGCCTCCCTTTCCTTCCCTCCGTTGGGTTCGAGCGAATGGGATGTATAAATAATGTCAACCGAGCTATCGGGGAGTGGAATCTCGAACAGATTGGCCATGAAAAGGTTGATAGGAATACCAAAAGCCTCACTGTTGCGCCTAGCATATCGGACGCGAGACCAAGAAATATCAAAACCATATTTTCGTAACGAGTTTTTCGGATCGATTTTGGCCATTAGTCGCGTCATGAGTGTTGCTTCACCAACACCAACTTCCATTATGCTCTTAAAAATGGGCAATTCATCAATGACCTTTTTGATTGCGTCTGTATATTGGTGCAAATAGCCAGCGTTTTCTTTTGCAAGGCGTGTGTATGTGCCAGCCTGGCAATCGTAACTGATCATTATCGCCTCTTGCTCATTAGGCCCTTTAGGATTCTTCTTTAAAAATTTAAGAATGTTTTCGCCCGTATTATAAATCTCTTTTATTTTTAGAATTAGGGATAATTTGCTCATTTGCGATATTTTCTTGGTATTTTATACTTTTTCCTAAAAACTTTGTGTTTTTTCAGCACCTAGTTGCCGTGCGCGTCGGCAAGATTCCATGTTTTTTTACAGGCTGTGCAACGATGCCTTTCCAGTAAACACTCCATCGCTGTTTTCCTTGTTCCCGCAGCTCGGTTGAGATTTTGTTTTCTGTCAGAGTTTTTTATTTCAATTATCCAATAAAGCCCGGCTCAAATTGATGAGCTGCCGTGGCAGTGCCGCGCCTAACCATCTTCTTAAGCTTTCTACCCACAAGCTTGTGAAAGTCTCTGCAAGGCAACCCCATTCCTGGACGTATTCGTCGAATGTCCCCATCTTTCACTACATGTCCTGCGGGCAGGTCTTTTACGAAGTAAAGCGATCTTCTGAAGGTAATGGACGACTTTTCGGTTTCTGTTGGGGCAACAAAGATTTTCCCCAGCGATTGCCATGCGCTTGCTGTTTCTTCGACAAGTTGCTTCAGTTCATGCGGCTCCAGTGAAAACGCAGCATCGACGCCCCCATCAGACCGTTTCAGGGTGAAATGCTTCTCAATCACGGTAGCCCCGAGGGCAACGCTTGAAATGGCTACGCCGATTCCAAGAGTATGATCCGACAGTCCTATTTCACACCCATATCTTTCCCTGAGATAGGGTATGGTTAAGAGATTGCTATTTTCAGGTGTAGCAGGATATATGCTCGTGCATTTGAGCAGGGTCAAATCCTTACAGCCCGCTTTTCGTGCGGCATCCACAGATTCATCCAGTTCTTCCTCAGTGGCCATCCCGGTCGAAATAATTAGTGGCTTACCAGTCGCCGCCACCCGCTGAATCAAGGGAAGATCTGTGTTTTCAAAAGAGGCAATTTTATAGATCGGTGCACCTAACTTCTCCAAAAGGTCTACAGCCGTTTCATCAAAGGGCGTGCTGAAACAGATGAGACCACGTTTTTTTGCACAATCAAAAATCGGTTGGTGCCAATCCCATGGGGTATGTGCAATTTTATAAAGGTCATAGAGGCTTTGACCTTTCCAAGGACTTTTATCGTCAGAAATAAAGAATTCTCCCTCTTTCAGATCCAGGGTCATGGTATCGGCAGTATAGGTCTGTAGCTTGATTGCATGTGCCCCTGTCCTAGCGGCGGCCTCCACAATCTCCAGCGCCCGCTCAAGAGATTGATTATGATTACCAGACATCTCGGCAATAATAAAGGGGGGACGGGTAATCCCAAATAGTTGTGTGCCGGTTTTCACTTTGGAATATAAATTAATCTAGTTTCTGAATCGTTTGGTGCACAGTTTTCTTCACCTTGGAATCCTGCTGTTGCAAGAATCCTTAAAGAAGCTGCATTGCCATTTTTTACTTTGGCAGTTATTCGTGATCTATGCTCTTGCCCTAAAAAGGCATCGAGACCAGCACGTATCAGCTGCACCCCAAGCTTTTGTCCCCGGTACTGTGGGTCCATTGAAAAATGAATTTCCCAATCATCCCTTTCGGTTCTACTAAAACGAACCTGTCCACATGGACTTTGATTGTTATTTTCTAGAATAAATAACCGTTGATTGTCTTGATCTGCAAGAACCTTGGAAAACCATTTGTCATGCTCTTCTTTGGTTACTTTTGTTGTCATGAAGCTCTGTTTTCGTATTTCTGTGTCGTTGGCCCATAGAAAAAGCTGAGCCTTATCTTTTATCGTTGCAAATCGAGCCTTAAGATTCAACGGGCTAGTTTCTTGTTAGCTTTTTCATCAGCCGTGAGATTTGACTGTCCTGGCTATTAATTTTCTTCATGGATCGCAATGCCTTTTCTGGGTTTCCCTCAAAGGCAATTCTCAATATATCCATCCAGTTTATATTATTTTTTGTACGGACTTTTTGAATTTCGTCGATAATCTTCAAATAGTATTTTGTTGATTTTAGCTTCATGGCTGTTTCCTTTTTAGTTTAATTTCCTGAAGGCCGAATGACAGGCCGGTCCGCAGAGCGGCTTTTTCTCTTTCTGTCTATCTTGTTTCAAATAACCACCAAGTGATATCATCAAACCCTGCGTCATCGTAAATGTGCCCCCAAAGGAATCCATAGTCGATCAGCTCTGCCGAAAAGTTTTCGAGGAATAACTTGCCGAAGTCCCTCTTGAAAAGTCTGTTCTTCTGTCCCTGATATTCGATCATGACTGGCGTGCGATTGAAATACTCGCCAATCAACAGATACTTTTTTGAATAAGAAAATACTTTTTGCATATTTGCTATTAGGTCGTCTGGGTGGATATGAATCAACACCCCCATTGTGAAAACCAAGTCAAACTTCACTACCAGGTTTGACTCAAGAATGGAGCCGTGGAAACCGTGCTGAATATTATAATGCTGAGTAACAAATTGAAACGCAGGCTGGCTTATCTCAATTATCGATTTTTCTGCTTGGGGAAGAACCGTGTTTAGAAATCCAATATTCCGACCGATGTTGCACCCGCACTCAAGTACTGATGTTATCCCGCTTGTTTTAGCTATCATTCTTTTCCAGGCCTCAATCCCTAAAACCTGATTAAATTCACTGTTCTTTTGGATATAGTCTTTGGCGTAATCTTGTGCCCAGAAAGCTTGTTGTTCGTTCATGTTAGATTGTTTCTTCGCTGGTTTTTTTTGTTTCAGAAAAGATTTTGTAAAGTTGCTCAGCGCGTAGCCAGTCTTCCGGGTTATCTATATCAGCAACACGCCAACTCGGAATCACACAACCCAAGCTATGAGCATGAATCTTAGGATTTGTTAGCCAGGCCTTTTTGCTTCCCCAATAAAATTGCCCTACGTCGTGATATGCCCGCTCCAGATCTTGCGTTCGAGACAACTCAAATTCTGGATAGAACGGAGATACTTGGTTTCCCAATCCTAATTTCAATGCTCTTTGAATGGGCGAAGGATATTCAGCAACGGGGAACGAGTATTCAGAGTTTCCTTGCTCCAAAAGCGACAATGTTTTTTTTAAATCTGTCTCCTCAATAAATGGCACGCAGGGGTAAATACAGCAGACATAACGCAAGGTCTCCCCATTTGCCTCTAATTCGCGTATGGCATGGGCAATGACCGGCACGGTCGGTGTGTGATCATCTGACAGCTCATTAGGACGCAGGAAGGGCACCTCAGCACCAACTTCGCGGGAGATCTTCGCCACCTCCTCATCATCAGTAGAAACAACAATCCGGCCGAATAGTCCGGATTTTTGCGCTGCTTGAATAGCATAGGCAATCATTGGTTTGCCTGCAAACACCCGGATGTTTTTCCGAGGGATCCGCTTGCTTCCCCCTCGCGCCGGAATCACGCATAGGTTCATCTGAGGGCTCTTCCAAGGGCAGCAACGACTTTTTGGATGGCCTGCTTTTTCATGGCTGGAAATATCGGCAGGCTAATTTCCTTGCGGCCAAACTTTTCAGCTTGAGGGCATTGCATGTATTTTTTCCCCGTCCGTTCTCTATAAAACTGAAATCCAGATACAGGCAGATAATGAAGATTGGCCATAACCCCGGCGCGGTGAAGTCGGCTGATGACATTGTTTCGCAGTTTTTCGCCACCTTGGACGCATACCGTGTAAAGATGCCATGAGGAACGTGCTCCTTGCGTCAAACGGGGAAGATCCAGCGGGACTTGGCGCAATTGCTTCGTGTAGCAGGAAGCGATTTTTTCTCTCGCCGTATGGAATGTCTGGATTTTCTTTAGCTGGCTCCGCCCTAGGGCAGCCTGAATTTCGGTCATCCGATAGTGATTGCCCAGTTCCAATTTTTCATAGTACCAAGGAAACTTCCGGCTCGGCGGACGATTTTGCGGATCCCGGGTAATCCCATGAGTTCGCAAGCGGCATAGCTTTTCATGTAATTCTCGGGAGTTCGTCGTAATCATCCCTCCCTCCCCGGTCGTGATGATTTTAACTGCATGAAAGCTGAAAACGCATAAATCAGACCACTTACAAGAGCCGACCCTCTGACCCTTGATCGTTGCGCCTGCGGCATGGGCCGCATCCTCCACCACCTTGAATCCGTAACGCCTGCGTAGCCGTTCAAGAAACTCCATGTCTACCGGATTCCCGGCAAAGTGGACTGGAGCCACTACTTTGGGCAACCGGTTTTTTTGGGCTGCCTGCTTTAATCGATCCTCCAACAGGCCGAGATTCATATTGTAGGTGCCCCATTCAATATCGATGAAATCGATGCTGGCACCACACCGCAGGGCCGCGTCAGCAGTGGCGCAAAAGGTGTTGGGAGAAGTCCACCAGAGATCGCCTGGCCCCATCCTTAGTACCATGGCCGAGAGATGGAGACCAGCTGTAGCTGAACTGCAGGCAACCGCGTACTTCGCCCCGCAAAACTTTGCAAATTCCTGCTCAAACTTTCCAATTTCTGGCCCTTGGGTGAGAAAATCACTTTTCAGCACCCGTGATACAGCACGGATATCCGATGCGTCGATCGATTGACGGGCGTACGGGATGACCTGTCTTTTCAAGTGGGCCTAAACGAAGTGTCGAGATTACTTTTGATCAGATTTCGGATTTCGTGAATGGTTAGAAATTGCGGATTTTCTCCAGAGTTATAACAAAATCCTGAAGGAACTTTTTTTGCCGTTTTGATTTTCGCATACGCATCGTTTGCCGCCCCTCCACTTGTATTTAAAATGGCATAGTATTTGCCAAGGTCGATCGTGTTAGAGCTGTCGCTCGATGTGATCATCTCCTCATGGATTTTTTCGCCAGGACGAATCCCGGTAATCGGTTTTTTACAGCTGGGCCCGATAGCCTCTGCCAGATCCATTAGTTTGTATGATGGGATTTTAGGAACGAAGATCTCACCCCCTAAAGCATTTGCCAGTGCCCAAAGCACCATATCCACCCCTTCTGCAAGAGATATGTTGAATCTTGTCATTGCGGGATCAGTGATGGGCAGAACCCCCTCCTTGGCTTGTTTAAGGAAGAATGGTATTACCGAACCTCTTGAGCCCATGACATTGCCGTACCGAACGACAGACAGAACTGTATCTCTTCCGATGTAGTTATTTGCGGCAACGAAAAGTTTATCACTACAAAGCTTTGTAGCCCCATAAAGGTTGATAGGAGCGGCCGCTTTATCGGTCGATAACGCAACCACCCTCTTTACGCCAGTATCTATACATGCTTCGATCAAGTTTTCAGCTCCCAGCACATTAGTATGAATAAACTCCATCGGGTTGTATTCGGCGGCGGGGACATGTTTCAAGGCGGCGGCGTGAATTACCGTATCAATGCCTTCGAGGGCTCTTTTGAGGCGGGATCGGTCGCGGACGTCGCCGATGAAGTAGCGCAAGGCTGGATACTGCTGATCGTTGAATTTTTGAGCCATTTCGTACTGTTTGAGCTCGTCTCGGCTAAAAATGACAAGCCTTTGAATTTTGGGGAAACGTCGAAGAATTTCGGCCACGAGGGCTTGCCCAAGACTGCCGGTTCCTCCGGTGATTAGGATGGATTCAATTTTTTTTGTCATGACTTTTCCTTGCTCTTATTGATTTTTGCGGTGTTTTTGTGCGCGCTGCCGCCTTTGGCCGGTCGATCCCGCTTGCGCGAGTCCGAGACTTTCTTCCGCTAACCTGATCTTTCTCTCTTCCATTCGATTTTTTTCCCACTCTTAGGGAATCGACACCGCGCCACCCGCTGCAATCACCGCGCTGGCAGCGGCATCATCTTCAGTTTCTGACGCAAAACAGGCTGCCGGAAATCGTAAGGGCGCCGCAACTTATCAATTTCTGCCTCCATCTCGGTTGCCGTGCGCATGATCAGAGTTTTGAAAAATATCTACTATGCTTCCCAGAAGCCGTATGGAATGACAAATTTCCCACTTCTATTACCACAAGCGCCTTTGTCATGCCGAAAAAAAGGGCCCGAATCCCTCGTTTAACATCATGGATAGCTCCCAATGCTCTGGACAGGCGTCCAATCCGAATGAACACACGTATGCCCAGCACATAACGTTTTACTCATACCCTTACCGTAGCGGGTAACTATCTGTCTTTCAATCTATTGTGAATGGTTTTATGTGGTTGCAGATGAATGCCTTAACGCTCAAGGCTTCCTCCCTCTTACGGAGAAACTTTCGTTATTAGGGCATGGGCGGAATGGGCTTTTTAGAAAGCTTATGCTCCAAAAGACGGGTGTGGCGGACGAGGGTGGAGTAGAAGGTTGAGGCGGCGATATAAAAGCCGGGGAAGCCGTCGAGAAAGCCGAGACGAATGAAGTAGGCTCTGAAAAACCGCCAGAAGGCTCGAAAGGTAGCCTCCGCAGGGGCCCACTTTGCTTTTTTCTTAAGCCGAGATTCCAAATAAAGATCGGAAAAATAGTTGATCTTGGAAACATAGCTGGAAATGGAGGGATTCGAGTAGTGGAGAATATCCCCGGACACCGCTCCAACTCTGCCTTCCACTAATAGTCGGTCATGCGGATCAGTCCCGCCCCACTTTGCCTTACCCGC
>Ga0304730_1002628_pt1 | contig 12678 bp, 11 predicted proteins | sample M_130628_MF_Meta_FD_190474 | JGI IMG/M metagenome (GOLD analysis project Ga0304730, IMG submission 190474) | Freshwater microbial communities from Lake Montjoie, Canada to study carbon cycling - M_130628_MF_MetaG (v2) (version 2) | ecosystem: Environmental > Aquatic > Freshwater > Lake | place...
TGAGGTTTGGCATCAAGTTCTCCCATGATGCTAATCCCATGCGTGGAAGGTTGATTCCGTTTCCATCCATATCGAATGCGAAACCACGACCATATCCGCTGTCGCCATCTTCTTCACCTGAAAGGAATACAGCGCCTTCGTATCCATATGTGGTTGCGCCATCTTTGAATGCGAGCTTTCCAGCTTGTACAAGATTTGCTGAACAGAAGCGGCTGATGAAGTTATCCATACCTACGGTCTGACCTGCTGGCGCAGCACCTGTGGCAGTGTTTTGGTATGTCTTTGTGTTGTAATTGTAGAAGCTCCATGATTTTACAAAATCTGAGGCGCTAGTGACGCGATCGCCAGCTTTGTTCAAAATCAGTTTAGTAATTGAGACTCCTTGAATTGCCTTACCCGCATCTGCAGCCTTAGCAAGTGTTCCGATGGCACCGTATGAAGGAACTTCGTGAACTGAAAGTAGTGTGATTGTTCCATCAGCATTGCGATATGAGCCCATTCCATCTGGAATACCTTCGATGGTAAGTCCAGCGAATGTATCTCCAGCGTATGCAAGAGGCTTGATCGTTGCAGCACTTGTTGAGGCAATTATGTATTCTGGTTTTGTTAGCACTGAATTTGCTACTGCTGATCCTGCGACAGTTGCCAGAATCGCAACACCTGCCACAATCTTGTAACGAGATTTCATAGTTTTCCTAGTCTCCTGGGTTTGATCGCAAGTCTTCTTGAACGACCTTGGGGGTAATCATTCTGTCTCTGGATAGATTCTCGGAGAACACGATATGAATTTAGAAATAAGTTTGGTCTTTTAATTTTCGGATCAATTAACCTTTTGTTCACTCTCCACATGTATTATTTATTCATGCGTGAGATCTCGAGACGAATCCTCAGTCTTGGCTTCGTCTCAGCCCTTGTTTCAGCGGCATTTCCTGCCCTGGCAGCTGATATACCGACGATGAAGTGCCGTTTCCTGGGTCAAACCACCACGTACAAGGGCAAGCTCTACACGTGTATCAAGGGAAAAAGTAAAGGGAAGACCATTCTTATGTGGAATTCGGGGAAGGTAATTCCTGCACCTACTCCTAGCGCATCGCAATCCCCGACGGCATCTCCTACTCCAACACCTGCTAGTTCACCGACAGCCAGACCTGAACCTGTAGTTGTGAAGTCAATCGAAATTCCTCTGGCTAAATCCTCAGAGGTTCCAGAAAATTCAACAAAATTTTTCACAGCAAGAAATCGTTTTGGTAACGAAACTACATACGTCCTTGCTCGCTATTCAGGAGTGCTAATAGCGATGAACCCCACGTGTACACACAATGGTTGCAAAGTTGCATTAGCCGCAGCAGGCCTACAGTGTCCGTGTCACAATGCTCTCTTTGATGCCCAGGATGGAGCGGTGTTGCGTGGCCCTGCCGCGCATCCACTCGATCGCTTAAATGTGCGCGAGGCGGATAACACAATCTACGTCACTGATTAATTAAGACTTGATCCAAGCGACAGTTTCATCCACAAGTTCATTAATGGATTTAGAAATATCAAATTCTTTTCCGCACTCGCTGGCATCCAAGTGTTCAAGTGTTTGAAATTGCGAGTCGAGTAACCCAATAGGCATAAAGTGGTGAGAGCGTTCGCTTAATCGAGCGAAAATGAGCTCCTTAGAGCCACTTAGATGGATAAATATTGTTGTTGATGCACCTGCAAGGATCGTCGACCTGTAACTTTTCTTGAGAGCAGAGCACGCTACAACCACACTTTCATGCTTTTGCAGGGTTTTACTCACTTCTTGTAACCATGGTTCACGGTCAGAATCAGTGAGAGGTATCCCAGAACTCATTTTTGTCTTATTCGCCTCTGAATGAAGAACATCGCTATCGATGAATTCAATACTCAAAGCGTCTGCAAGTGCAATACCAACGGTGGTTTTACCGCAGCCGGTTACACCCATAACAACAATCTTCATACTTATTGATTAATTATCGAACGACTCGAGCTGAACCACCTGCGGCAAGTTTTTCTACCTCGCTCTTTGACGCCATTGAGGTATCGCCAGGTGTTGTCATAGCGAGTGCGCCATGTGCTTGTCCAAGTTGCAAACTCTTCTGGAGATCGTGGCCTTCAAGAAGTCCGTAAATTAAGCCAGAGGCAAAACTATCTCCCCCACCTACGCGATCAAAGATTTCAAGATGTGTAAAAGATGGAACTTCGAAGAAGCCATCTGCGCGTGACCAAGCAATTGCTCCCCAATCATTATCGGAGGCAGAATTCACTTTTCGAAGTGTTGTCGCGATTATTTGAAGGTTTGGATAAGCCGCTGCAACTTTCTCAACCATCTCTTTAAAGGGTGCGGTAGATAGATTTGAATAGTTGCTATCTAAGCCTTTTACTTCAAAGCCGAGTGATTCAGTGAAGTCTTCCTCGTTACCGATCATCACATCTACAAGAGATGCCAGCTTCTTATTAACTTTTTGAGCAGTCGCCTTGCCGCCTAGGCCATCCCAAAGGCTGGGGCGAAAGTTCAGATCGTAAGAAATGATCGTGCCGTGCTTACGCGCCGAGAGCATCGCAGCTTCCATCACATCAGGCGTGGTTGCAGAGAGCCCAGCGAAAATTCCGCCGGTGTGAAGCCATCTTGCGCCTTGCGCACCGAAAATATGATCCCAATCAAAGTCACTACTTTTGAGCTGAGAAGATGCGGTATTTCCTCGATCAGAGACGCCAAGTGCACCGCGAACGCCAAAACCGCGCTCGGTGAAGTTCAATCCATTGCGGACAGATCGACCAATGCTGTCGCCCTTGATCCATTTAATATGTGAAGTACCAACTCCACCCATCAAAATGAGATCGTTAATCAGTTTGCCAACTTCATTATCTGCAAGTCCAGTAATAACCGAAGTCTTCAGGCCGAAACACTTGGCTAGCCCGCGAGCAACGTTGTACTCGCCGCCGCCTTCCCAGACCGAAAAATTGCGTGCAGTTCGAATTCTCATATCGCCTGGATCAAGGCGAAGCATTACTTCACCTAGTGAGATTTGATCAAATTCAACGTCATTCTTTGCGCGGATCTTCACTATTCCCCCAGATGCTTCACTGGTGAAACTTCTTCCACCGCTTTCAGAACTGCCTGTTCAACAGCGCTTGTATTACTTAAATCTAGATCGCCACCGAACATCCAACTTCCACCGACTGCGGCAATATACGGTTTTGCTAAGTAATCATTAACGTTCTTGCCATTGATTCCCCCCGTTGGGATGAATCGCACCTTCGGAAAGACTGGAGCGAGTGCGCTCAATGTAGAGATTCCGCCAAGTTGCTCGGCTGGGAAGAACTTGAGGACGTCATAGCCATCGGAGTAGGCGCACATAATTTCAGTAGGGGTAGCAACACCGGGCAGATAGAAAACATTGAGATCACGAGCTAGCTTTCCAATTTCTTGCATGTAGCCAGGTGATACCGCAAAGACGGCACCTGCATCAACTGCGCGAGAAAGATCATCTTTATTCTTTACAGAACCAACGCCTACAACAAGTTCTGAGTAGCTCGCGAACTTCTTCAGAGCCTCAAGGCTGACATCTGTACGTAGGGTTACCTCAATATTTTTGATCCCCGATTTAATCACTGCAGCGGCTATAGCCTCCACGTGATCTACATTCTTTATTGTCAGTACAGGGATAATTCGGAGAGGTGTAATCTCACTCACTGAAGTAACTGTTGGACGCGTATTTGTGGTCATACCAAGCGCAATCGAGGGCGGGCCGTAGTCGCGCGTGCAATCAGCTCTGGCTCAAAAACGATGTGCTTATGTGTGTGGTTATCAGAAGATGTGATCTCTTCGATAAGGAATTTGGCTGCTTGTCGTCCCAGTTGTTCCACAGGTTGTGAGATTGTTGAAAGTGGGAGTATCGATGATGTGAGCGAAGAAATTCCATCGTAGCCAAGAACCGAAATATCTTCTGGTGTTTTAATTCCGCGTGCGCTCAATCCACAAATAACGCCAATCGCGGTGTAATCGTTGGCGCAAAATACCGCTGTAGGTTGAGTGTCGAGTTCTAGAATCTTGTCGACCGCTGATTCTCCTTGTGCTGCGTTGATCTTTGAAATACAGACCATCTTCAATTGCATTCCAAGACGCTCAGCAGCAGCAACTACCCCTGCCTCACGAGCAACAATTTGAGGGAAGCGATCTGTAAGTGTTACCCAAGCAATGCTTCGATGTCCCAAATCATATAAATGTTGGACGCCCATTTCGCCGCCACGGTGGTGATTACCCGAGATTGAACACATATCCCTGGCGGTCTGCGACGGGCCATGCAAAACCACTGGAATATCTCGTGCAGCTAATTTATCAAGGTACTTATCCCGCTGATCAATCGGGGAGACAAGCACGCCAGCGGTATTGCGCTCTAGCAATAGAGATGCGTAAAACTCCTGCATCTCTTTATCTTCATCCATACTGCAAATCAGAACTCCGTACCCTGTTGCAGCTGCCTCTGCCTGAAAGCCGTTGGACATATCAACATAAAATGGATTTGTCAGGGTTGGAATCATAATTCCAAGTGTTTTGAAAGCAACGGATGTGCTCTTGAATTTAGGCATTCCGTGAATGAAGTCTGTCTCTTTCAAAACCTTTAAGACTGCTTCGCGTTTGGCGGGCGAGACTAATTCAGGATGATTGATTACATTTGAAACAGTGCCTAGCGAGACTCCAGCACGCCGCGCCACTTGGCGCAGGCTCATATTCATATGCTGATTGTTCGGCACCTCTTTAAGCATTGTCAATACCTTTATGCATTCCGGTCAAGCAGATGCTTAGGCTCATAACCGTAAGCAGCGCGCCATTGAGAGCAATCAATGATGGATTGATAACCAGGGTGCGGACTCTTTACTACAGTCGTTGGATGGTATTCCGCCAACATATCCATAGTTGGTTTTGGTGCCGTTGTGTCATGTGCAGCAAAGTTATACGTTGTTGAACCTTTACCGCCAATTTTAAGCACAGTTAAAATTCCTTGCACAGCATCGCGCAAATCTAGATATCCCCAGAGAATTTTTGCGCCGACTCGAAGCATCTCTTCATCTCCCTCGCGCATTTTCTTAGCCATTTCACTTATCGCTGCCATTGAATTGCAATTTGGAAAACGAAGACCGACAAAAGCAGTCTCGCTACGGTTTGCCCACATATCGGCAGATCTTTCATTTACTTCTTTTGAAAGTGCATAGCTTTCGAAATGGTGGAGTGGATGCGCTTCATCTAGAGGAACATATTCAGGTGAAGTCCAAGGAGCAGACCACGCGGTTCCATAGATAGAAAGACTTGATGCATAGATAACGAGAGGTACTTTCTTCTCAACTGCAGATGCAAAAACGCGATAGGTGCCCATCACATTGTTGTCAAAGACTTTCTCATCAGAGTCGTGTACTGGGCTTGGAATAGAACCAAGATGAACAACGGCATCACATGCGAAATCAAGGGAAGAGACAAATTCGCCAGATTCAAGATCACCGACTGCGAAGTTTTTGGCTGGCGAAGAATCGTTTTTTACGCGATCCGTCGCCAGAACCTCATACCCCTGCTCAACGAGAGCTTTGGTAACTTCTCTTCCGATAAGACCGGCTGATCCGGTGATGAGAACTTTCATGAGCCCTTCTGCACCGCCTCAATCATTGCCTGGATATATCCATTTGCGAATGCGCGGCCTCGATGGCCCCAGGGGGTATCCCCATGTGTATGTGGGACGTGATCATCGATGAAGAACCCATCGAAATTATGCTTATGGTAAATCTTCATCGCTTTATGCATATCAACGTAACCCGTATTCACAAACTCCTCGTAGAAGTTAGGGACTTTACTTGAAACGTTGCGGAAATGCACGTAAAGAATCTTCTTCCGTGAGGCAAAATAATCAATCATTTCGTAGATATCATCCTTCATCTCAGAGAATGTTCCCTGACAGAATTCAATACCATTTGAATCGCTAGGATAAATTTCAACCAAGCGCTTGTATGACTCAAAGCTGCGAAGTAACTGCGGAATTCCACCTAATTTATCGACCGGAGGATCGCAAGGGTGAATTCCTAGTCGAATTCCCTCTTCTTCGGCCACTGGAGTAATAATTTTGATCCAGTGCTCAAGGTTTTGCCACATCTCTTCTTCGCTATATTCGCGACCATGAGTTAGCGGATATTTAGAACCTAGCGCGTGATCGTAGGCAGTTGCTAGAGCCCCACCACGAATGAGCGCAGGCGGTGTGCGCCAAACATGTGATGGCATCCAGTTGTATCCAAAGATTGGAATACCCGCACGTGCCATATTGCGCACGGTAAAAATCATGTTCTCAATCTGCTCATCGCGACGCGGACCATTCAACATAATGTGGTCATAGAAACTGGTCGGCACATTTTCAAGCGCCGATAACTTCATGCCAAACTGTTCAACACGAAGACGCAGCTTAACTAAATCTTGTAATTGCCACTTTCCACCATCACCGGGGATAAGGGGTGTGTTAAAGAGAATATCTGTCGCACCAAATTGCTGTGCGAATAGAAGGTACTCCTCTGAAGCTACTTGAAATTGACCGAACCCTGGACGCATCTACTTTCCCTTTCTCTCGTTGATCATCATTAGCCCTTCTGAACTGCTTCAATCATTGCCTGGATATATCCATTTGCGAACGCTCGCCCTCGGTGACCCCACGGTGTATCTCCGTGTGTATCGGGGACGTGATCATCGATAAAGAATCCATCGAAATTATGCTTATGGTAAATCTTCATCGCTTTATGCATATCCACATATCCCGTATTTACAAACTCCTCATAGAAGTTCGGTACCTTGCTAGATACGTTCCGGAAGTGAACGTAGAGAATTTTCTTCCGTGAGACAAAATAATCAATCATCTCGTAGATATCATCCTTCATCTCAGAGAATGTTCCTTGGCAGAACTCAATGCCATTTGAATCGCTAGGATAAATTTCAACGAGGCGCTTATACGATTCAAAGCTACGAAGCAGCTGTGGGATGCCGCCCAATTTATCTACTGGAGGATCGCAAGGGTGAATTCCTAGTCGAATTCCTTCCTCTTCTGCCACTGGAGTAATGATTTTGATCCAATGCTCAAGGTTTTGCCACATCTCTTCTTCGCTATATTCGCGACCGTGGGTAAGTGGATATTGAGAACCCAATGCGTGATCGTAGGCTGTAGCTAGCGCTCCACCACGAATTCGCGCAGGTGGTGTACGCCAGACCCCTGATGGCATCCAGTGATATCCAAAGATTGGAATTCCAGCGCGTGCCATATTGCGTACGGTAAAAATCATATTTTCAATCTGTTCATCACGCTTTGGACCATTCAACATAATGTGGTCATAGAAGCTGATAGGCACATTTTCAAGCGCCGATAATTTCAATCCGAATTGTTCTACTCGAAGTCGAAGTTTGACTAAATCTTGCAATTGCCACTTTCCACCATCGCCCGGAAGAAGCGGTGTGTTAACAAGAATATCTGTCGCACCAAATTGCTGTGCGAATAGGAGGTACTCCTCGGAAGCTACCTGGAATTGACCGAATGCTGGACGCATTTTTTCCCATTCTCCTAGTCATTAACCTTTAACGGCACCAGTTTGTAAGCCCTCCACGATGAAGCGCTGGCCGACAAAGAAGAGAATCAAAATCGGAACCGCTGCAATCGTGGAGTAAGCCATAATCAAACTAATAGGAGTTTCATCTGCTGTCTGCAAAAATGTAATTGCAACGGGCAGGGTACGAAATTCTGGGCTTGGGTTCAGCACCAGCGCATAGAGATATTCGTTCCAACATGCTGTGAAGGTCAAAATTCCTACAGAAGCAATTCCAGGAGATATCAGGGGTAAAAGTATGTACCAGAGCGCCTGTAAGCGCGTCGCCCCATCTATTCTCGCTGCCTCCTCTAGCTCTCCCACCAGATTCCTAAAGAAACCAATGAGCAGGTACGTACCTAAAGGAACAACAAAACTTAAGTAGACAATCATCAAGCCCTGCAGAGTGTCAGAAATTTTGAGTCTAGCCGCAATGACAGCGATCGGAATAAAAAGCAACGCACCCGGTGTCAAAAAGGCCACGATTATTACTCGACCAAATGTATCTCGCCCGCGATATCGAAGAATTGTTAACGAATAGGCCGCAAAAATACTAAAGAAAAGTCCCACTGTTGTTGTGACAAGCCCAATCGAAAGGCTGTTGCGAAGTGAAGTTCTGAATTGTTCGCTCTCAAATGCAGCACGATAGTTCTTAAGAACTAAATCCACAGGCAAGAAACTAGGGTTCATGAACATAGACGACTGAGTTCGGAATGAAACACTGACCATGTAATAGACAGGAAAGAGTACAAAAATTAGTACCACGACTACGGCGAGATAGAGCCCGAACTTAGCTTTCTTCGATTTTTTTTGCATCACTTATCCTTGTTCAATCTCTTCATGACGAAAAATACCAATACAAAAAGTACGGGCACTAGCGCCAGTGCAGCCGCGGCCGATTGACCGATTTGGAATGCGGTGAGGCTCTTGTAGGCAAAGATAGGTAAAATTGTCGTAGCACTTCCTGGGCCGCCACCAGTAGTCAACCAAATTGCTTCAAATGAATTGATGGTTGTAATAGTTGAAATCATAAAGACAATCAAAATCACAGGACGAATACCCGGTAGAGAAACATTTCTAAATCTTTGAACAGCATTGCATCCATCGGTTGCAGCTGCTTCATGGAGTTCTTTTGGAACAGATTGCAGCGCTGCTAGGAACATAATCGTCCAGAAAGGAAAACCTTTCCAGATCGTTGCCAAAATGACAGCTGGCATAGCCCATTCAGGATTACTGAGAAATGCGATTGGGGAGTCAATAACTCCGATTTGCATGAGAAAGATATTGAGTGCACCCACATCTGGGTTGTAAATCAGGCGCCAAACAGCGTAGGCAACGAAGCCTGGAAGCGCATATGGAACTAATACAAGCGCTCTCCAAATATTTCGGCCTTTGATTTGTTGTTGGAGCAAAAGCGCTACTGAAAGACCCAAAAGGAATTTTCCGCTTTGCACACAGGTTACATAAATAATCGTATTGAGCGATGCAGTTCTAAATGTGGGATCGTGAATTAAGTAACTGTAATTTGCTAATCCAACCCATGTGCCGGCTTCACCTACGGTTTTATTGGTAAAGCTTGCATACACTTCATAAAACAATGGGTAACCAAAGAAGCCAATCAAAACAAAGGTGGCAGGAAAAATCGTTGCGTATCCCAGAAGTGAGTCCTGGAATTTAACTCGAGAGCGATTCTTCTTTCGACCGCTGGTGAGTACAGACAATTTCCACCTTTTCATTTTTCGTATGGATCTGACCTAAAGTAATTCTTATATGAGAGGAGGATGAGCGCCACATTTATTTGTGGCGCTCATCCCATTACCCTCGATGATTTAGTGCTTAGTACTTTTTATAGATAGCTGCGCATGATGCTTGCGCTTCGTCAATTGCTTTATCCATGCTGACTTTGTCAAATAGATATCGCTGCACCATCTTGGAGATTCCGAATCCGCTTGTAAATTCTGCGATAGCAGTGTTATTTACATCAGGATATCTTCCGGTAACTCCAAACATTGCCAACTCATATAGACCTGCACGGGCTGGATCAACACTCTTGCGCCAGAAGGTGAAGGTGTTATAGCCAGCAAATGCTGGACCGTAGATAGCAGCACGGTAATAAGCCTGAATCTGTGGCTTCTGCATCAGATAACTAATCAGATCCTTTGAGAGTTCTGGATACTTAGTTGTCTTCGAGATCAGGCGAACCACGAAATCACTTGGTGCTACACGCATCACTGGGCCGCCTGGGAGGGCAGAGAATCCAGTGTTTTTAGCAAGTGTTGGGTTCTTCTCCCATGTTGCTGATCCATTAAGAAGTGTCGTGTAGACAGAACCTGGGTTAGCAATAATTGCTGTCTTGCCACCGAGGTACTTGTTGTTATCCCACGCACCATCTGAGTTAGTAGAGTCAGTTGCATAAGCTCCGCTGTCATAAGCCTTCTTAACCCAGGTGAGGAAATCTCTTGTTCCCTTGGAATCCAAGGTACAAAGCTTTCCTGCGTTATCAGCGATTCGGCCACCATAACCAAGTAGTTGAGCTCCGAAAATAGCTTCAGCGTCACCGACGTTACCGGTATTGAATCCCATTCCTCCGCCTGATGGCATAGCCGCATTAGCTTGGGACAATAGCTCGTCCCAAGTAGCAGGGGCCTTCTTTGATGGAATCAAATCGAGGCGGCGATTGATGAGGTTTCCGTTAACACCGTAAGGAACACCTAGCCCTTTACCTGCATAAGAAGAAAGGTTAGAAGCTGCTGCAGCAGGATTGAGTGCACCATTTTTCCTAATCAACCCATCGACCAAGTCTTGTACATTCAATAGGTTCTTTGCGCCAAGTTGCAACATTAATCCAGAGCCAGCATCGAATGCATCAGGCATAGTTCCAGCAGCGAGAGCTGCTGTTATCTGAGCGTTTGTGTTGTTTTGGTTTACTAGAACTGGATCAACTTTAATTCCTTTTAACTTTCCCCATGCGTTGATTTGATCAACGGCTGCTTGGTTTGCAACATCGGAGAAAATCAAACCAATCCAATATGTAAATTTGTCATTACTCTTCTTAATATCTGCGATTTCTTTCTGGAGCGCAGCGTTTGCCGCATTTGCTGGGCTAGCTGGAACCATTATTAATCCAGCCGTCATCAGAACGGCAAGGCCTGCTGCTAATTTCTTTTTCATTTTTAACCTTTCATTTCCTTTTTCTCGAGGGACGTGCAATTGCTGAATGAAAAATGTCACGTTGAACGTTCAATAACAAGCGTTTTTCGGGACTTTCCTATAGCATTTTGAAGGAAGATTACGGGCGCCATGACCCGCCGTCTGGTGTGCGGGAAGTCGTCCAGGCGTTTGGTACCGACTTTGAGTTATCGCATGGGTACTTGGCCGCTAGCGCTTCATCGATATCGATTCCAAGTCCTGGCTTGTCGTTTGGATAGACATAACCTTGACGCAGCTCTGGGGTACCAGGGAACATCTCGTAAATAATGTCCTTTGGCCCCCACCACTCTTGTACTCCGAAGTTGGCTGAACTTACGTCGAGGTGAAGGTTTGCTGCATGCCCGACCGGGGAAACATCTCCCGGACCATGCCACGCAGTACGAATACCAAACGCTTCACACAAGTGTGCAAGTTTTTTAGCTGGAGTAATTCCACCAATGGTGCTGATGTGGCATCGGATGAAGTCAATGAGACGTTCAGTGATAAGTGGAAGCCATTCCTGTGAGTTGGTAAACAGTTCTCCCATTGCTATCGGTGTAGCAGATTGCGCGCGCATGATTCTGAACCAATCTACTGATTCAGGTGCAAGTGCATCTTCTAGGAAGAAGAGTCGGTATGGCTCAAGATTTTTTGAGAGTCGTACAGCTTCAATCGGTGCAAGTCGCTCGTGAACATCGTGGAGCAACTCGATCTCGTTGCCAACTTTGGATCTGATATGTTCAAAGAGCTTTACTGTGTCGCGCATATACCCGTGAGGATCAAAATATGCTCCCGGTGGCGCACCATCTGGTGTACGGATCTCATGAATGCGTCCACCGTATCCACCCATTTGGCAACGGATGTATAGCAACCCTTGATCCATAAACTTACGAACATTTTCTTCAACTTCGCCTAAGGATTTTCCATCTGCGTGGCGATAAACTGCCGCAGCTTCACGAGTTTTTCCGCCTAATAGGTCATAGACCGGCATTCCCGCGCGCTTACCTGCGATATCCCAGAGCGCCATATCAACTCCGGAGAGTGCGTTATTGAGAGCTGGCCCGTTTCTCCAATACGAGTTGACCATGCTGGTCTGCCAAATATCTTCGATATTGGCGACATCTTTGCCTATGAGGAAATCTCTGAGGTAATCCTCGATTGCAACTTTCACCATGAGATAGCGCTGGGTAAAGGTTGCGCAGCCCAGTCCATAAAGACCTGGCTCTGACGTTTCAATTTTGACTACTACTAAGTTAATTCCTTCTGGGGCTGTCAGAATTACTTTTACATCACGGATTGTTACTGGTTTCGACATGCATTTGATTCTAAATGGGTGATAAAAAATAGTAAAGAGAAAACAATAGAAAAATCTTTTCTCTTTAAAATATCCCAAATTGAACGTTCAAGCCCGTAGAATCAGGCGAGTTATGGTGAGACCCAGAAAAATTGAAAACATTGAAGAGATCGAACGACCCCTTTTAATAATCTTCTTCCTCTTTGGTTTTAGTCTCATGTCGTGGGTACCGAGATTTCCTGAAGTGAAAGCGAACTTGGGGCTCGACAATGGTGACTTTGGAATCTTGCTTAGCATGGGTGGAGCGGGTGCGCTTCTAGCACTTTTCACTGTTGGACATTTTGTTAATCAATTTGGAACACGAAAATTCTTACCGCTGAGCGCTTTAGGATTTTGTCTCTCGATCGGATTGATCGTGCATCTGCGAAGTCCGTGGATGTTCGTGATCTGCAATATAGCAATTGGTTGTTTTGTTTCAGCATTCCACATATCAATCAACGCGCAGTCACTCGCTGCTCAATCAGCGCTACAGAAACTTCTCATCTCTAAGACTGCAGGCACGTGGACTTTCGGTGCCCTCAGCT
>Ga0304730_1002638_pt1 | contig 12635 bp, 13 predicted proteins | sample M_130628_MF_Meta_FD_190474 | JGI IMG/M metagenome (GOLD analysis project Ga0304730, IMG submission 190474) | Freshwater microbial communities from Lake Montjoie, Canada to study carbon cycling - M_130628_MF_MetaG (v2) (version 2) | ecosystem: Environmental > Aquatic > Freshwater > Lake | place...
CAGCAGGTGGTGCCTACATCTCTCGCATGAGTAATTACTGCAAGAGCTGTGTCTATAACCCCAAGCTTCGCGTCGGCGATGATGCGTGCCCGTTTACTACTTTGTATTGGGACTTCCTCGATCGTCACAAAGATACATTTGCTAAGAACCATCGCATGTCACAACAAGTGTTTGGTCTCAAGCGATTATCAGACTTGCCTGAACTTAAAGAGCGCGCAAAGGAAGTACTAGAAGGTCTTGAAAAAGGTTTGATCTAACCCTTACGCCAACTTCTCCACGCACCTGTTGCCCACAACGCCCACACCACAAGCAACGGCTGGAAGAACAACCTCGTCAGTCGCGCTTGGTCGGTATCCAACCCAAAAGCATCGATTCCGTTTACATACTGGGAGATATTTCCTGGAAAGATCGCAACAAAGAAGGCGGCAACAATCCAACCCACCTGCGCGCGATACTTCCACGCCAGTAACAACGAAGCCCCCAATGCAATCTCGACGACACCGGAAGCCACAACAACAAAGTCAGCTGATAACGGCACCCACGTAGGCACCTGTGCCTGAAACTCCGTGCGATTAGTCGTTAAGTGAGTAACGCCGGCATACATCAGCGCCGCACCAAGAAGTCCTTGAAACCCTTTACGAACAATCTCCATGCACCAATTAAAGCCTAAGAGCCCTATAAAACTCGGTAAGGATTTCGCCAATAGTTCACCTGAGGTTAAACACCGCCACGCGCTCTACCCCGCAGTAATACCGCAGAATGTTATTACTTCCCCGAAGTTGTAACTACGAACAGAAGGGAAGTGTCATGCCAACATATCAAGATTTTCCAACATGCGATCTTTGCCGGTCTATTGACCTTGAAATCGTTCATAACGATGACTTTGGACCAATGACCGCTTGCTCTGAATGTGGATACACGTGGGTCGCAAAGTACGACGAACTCACACCTGAAGTCACCATCACACAAGCTTCATAACCGCAGAGAGAAATCTCCGCCCGCTCTTCACCAAGAGATCACGCGCCATTCACTCATCGCTCAACCTCTGAAAACCTTCTTACCCAATGATTCAGCCATGGATATATCTTCAGCGTTGAATAAATTTAGCCTCTTCGGTTCAGCTCATCATCACGAACACGATCTTCATGACGAGGACCGCGTTCGCATCAGTCGCTCACGTCGAGCAATCGAATTGCAAGATCAAGAGCTCATGCAGTTAGCTCTCTTGCAAGAGCGTCAATACTCTGCCTAACTAGCAGCCCACCTAAATACCGAGAATTAAACGAGCGAGCCTCGCATCTCAAAGGCTTTAGCGACTCTCTCCACTGAAACTACAAATGCTGCAGTACGTAGATCGATTGAGTACTTCTTTGAGATCTGATGAACATTGCCAAAAGCCTTCTCCATACGAACATCGAGTTCGCTACGGAACTTCTCAATCGGCCATGAGAACTCTTGAATGTTCTGTGTCCACTCAAAATATGATCCCATCACACCACCTGAGTTAGCCAAAATATCTGGGACGATAATCACTCCCTGACCGCGCAGCTCAAGATCTGCTGCAATCGTTAGCGGCTGATTAGCCCCCTCAATAATAAAATCCGCATTGATCTTGCCGCAGTTATTTTCGGTAATTACTCCACCGAGTGCTGCCGGAATCAACACATCACACTTGATCTGCAGGACATCACCCGCATCTACGCGATCTTCGCTCTCTACAGTTGCCAACGTCGGATGGGTAAAGATTGCAGCGATATCTATTCCCTTTGGGTTAACAATCCCGCCCGTCACATCCGAAATTGCAATGACTTTCATTCCAAGTTCTTGACAGACCAGCGCCGCATAGCGACCCACGTTTCCAAATCCCTGCACCACAACGGATGCACCCTTTACCTTCACGCCATGCTTTTCCAACGTCGCCGCTGCAATACGCGCAACACCACGGCCGGTTGCTTCCTCGCGACCAGGTGCGCCGAAAAGTTCCACAGGTTTTCCAGTAACACATGCAGGTTGAAAACCTTCAAGCCTGTGGAACTCATCCATGAGCCACGCCATTGTTCTTGCATCGGTCCCCATATCTGGAGCAGGGATATCACGATGGTGTCCAAGAACGTGAACGAGTGATCGTGTCCAGCGTCTGATTATCTCTTCTTTCTCAATCAGAGATAGTTTTGATGCATCGACAGCAACGCCACCTTTAGCTCCGCCAAAGGGGACATCTATGAGCGCTGTCTTCCAAGTCATCAACGATGCCAGAGCGCGGACTTCATCAAGATCGACATTTTGATGAAAACGGATTCCGCCTTTACGGGGTCCGCGAGCACTGGAATGTTGCACTCGATATCCGGTAAGAACTTCAACATCGCTCCCTCGACGCAGCGGAATCGAGATAGTGACTTCTCGTTCACAACTACTTAGCGCGGAAATTACTCCCGGTTTAATGCCAAGGATTTCTCCGGCTTGAGAAACCTTTTCATTAACTTCTTCGAATGCCGATTTACCTGTATGCACCATGCCCACACACTAGAAAAACCAGATGGCCCCCAAAAGGTCGATTTCCCATCCAGTGGGTGAAATATTTATGAACAACCCAGCCAAAGTCCGACCACTATGAAACTTCTACGCTCTAGGGTTAAAAAAGAAAGAGGCTCCAGGTGACTAAATCCCAGAGCCTCTGACGAGTGCTACGATTGCAACTCGGAGTCATTGGAGTGCAAGAAAAAGACCTGCAGGTCACACTGCAGGTCTTTTTTTCTGCCTAATTAATTGTGTAAGCAGTACTACGACTTCCTGAAAGCTTTGCTACAACGGATGGAACCTCATCGACTCCATCGAACTCTGCACTCAACTCAAAGCACTCGGAGTCGACCTCATCGATGTCTCATCAGGAGGTGCCGTCCATAACGCCAAGATCGATGCCAAACCAAACTTCCAAGTCCCCTTCGCCTCAGCCATCCGCACCGAAGCCAACATCCCCACAGCCGCAGTCGGCCTCATCACCGAACCCGAACAAGCCGAACACATCATCGCCACCGGCGAAGCAGATGCAGTCTTCTTAGCTCGTGCAATGCTCCGCAATCCTCGATGGGCTCTTATGGCCTCAGAGAAACTCGGTCACCGTATTGATTGGCCAGTGTCGTTGGATAGAGGACGAACTGTTTAAAGACTTAAGCTAGAAAGAAAGCAGTAGTTTAAGTAGTTACTGGGGTGAGCTTAAAGTCAATCCGATATCTGAAGAAATCAATCGTTGGAACCATTGAAAGTGCATTACGAAGTCGAAGATCATCTTCCAGGGCAATGACTGCTCCGCGCACTGTCTCTCCGTTAACTGCCAGATCATTTTTTACAAATCCCATATATCGCAGAGTCTGCCCAACAACAACATCACTCGTGCGACCCTTCTTCAGCTCGATCACTAAGTACTCTTTTTTGTCTTTGCTGATTGCGAGAATATCAATTGGTCCCGTGTCGCTTGAAAATTGCTGGGCAACAATCACACCTTCATCGGTAACAAGGTCGTATTTCTTTGATAGCTCTGTTTGTGCCCAGTTGTAAACTAGAAAATCTTCAAGATGCTTTTCGAGGGCAAATGCTGTTGGGTCTTCTACAGTACTGTCGCTAGAAAAGATCGTTTGCTTAGTTTGTCCTCCGGTAAGCGCTTCTACCTCTTCTGCAAACTTTGTGACCTCAATAATTGTGAGGGTCGCTGCAGTGGAACGCTTAAGATCTTCTGACATATCACTTCGTGGGAATGTCGCCTTTTGCCAGGCAACTTCGCGTTGATGCGGGAAGAAAGAGTTCTCGACATACTGATAATCACCAGTGATTTCACCACTGAAATAATTTCCGTTCCCATCTGGACAAAAAATTAGGTCTCCGCGCTGCATCCCCTTGCCGAATGTCCAAAGCGCTCCACAAGACAGTCCAGCTCCTACAGGAGTTTTGCCTGGGTTGAATTTTAAGTAGACGGGCTTTATCTGATCGCGGCTTTCTGACCAAGTTTCAGCGAGGTAAGGTGCGAGCGAAGTCTCAAAGCCATAATCGATTCCAATAAAGCTCTTCTCCACACACTCCTTTATGTGTTCGCCGCCAGAACCAAGAAACACACGGAAATACTTTCTCATTCCTTGATCGTACTGTCCGAGCAATTCTTGGGCTACCCCCGGGACCAACTGTCCAGCCCCTTGGTCGTCAGACTTAAATGCCCTCAGATGGGGGTACCGATAAGCATCCCTTTCGTTAACTTTGTCTGCACCAGGATGTAGTTTTAGCCCAGCACGTACCAACAGCCAAGGAGATCCTTACAGATGAGCCAAGCCACCCAGCAAGACATTGAGTCGTGGCTTTGGGAATCCGCAAACATCCTTCGTGGCCCAGTAGATCCTGCAAACCTGCGTGACTTCGTCTTCCCTCTTCTCTTCCTAAAGCGCTTATCTGACACTTGGGATGAAGAACAGGAAAAGGCAATCAAGAAGTTCGGCAAAGACATCGATGAAGACACAGCCGCAGATTTTCACACATTCCAAATCCCTAAAGGCTGTCACTGGGCAGATCTTCGCCGTGCAGCTGAAAACCATGGTGTACTCATTCAAAACATCATGCAAAAGATTGAGGAAGCCAATCCAAATCAACTAGCCCAAATCTTTGGCAACGCCCCATGGGCAGATCACAACAAGATGCCGCCCGAGCGCCTCGAAAAACTTGTCAGCCACTTCAGTCAGCGTGATCTCTCCCCTAGCAAAGTCTCTAACGATCTCTTAGGAGGTGGTTACGAATACTTGCTTAAGCGCTTCTCAGATGAGAGTTCAACGAGTGCAGGCCAGTTCTTCACCCCTCGCGCTGTGGTCCATCTTCTCGTTCGCATCCTTGGCCCACAGCCAACAGATTCAATCTATGACCCAACATGTGGTTCTGCAGGTATGTTGATCGAGGCTGCGGCAGAAGTTAAACAATCAGGTGGCTCTGTCCAACGAATGCGCTTTTATGGCCAAGAAGTCAACCAAACTTCTGCAGCTATCGGCCGGATGAACCTTTTCATCCATGAGGTTGAAGATGCTCAAATCCGACGTGAAGACACTTTGAATAACCCAAAGTTCATCGACGCAAAAGGAAAGCTTGAACAATTTGATTTAGTTGTAGCAAACCCTCCCTTCAGTCTTAAGGATTGGGGTGCTGATAAGTGGGCTACAGATCCACACAAACGTGCGATCGGTGGAGTTCCGCCTAAGAATAACGGCGACTACGCATGGGTGCAGCACATGATTACTTCCATGAGGCCAGAAACTGGCAGAGTCGGGGTCGTTATGCCCCACGGAGTTCTGTTTAGAAGCGGCGCAGAAGGCGCTATTCGTAAGCACCTCATTGAATCTGATCTCCTAGAAACCATTATTGGCCTTGCACCAAACCTCTTCTATGGAACCACTATTCCTGCCAGCTTAATGTTCTTCAGGGCGACAAAGGACAAGAAACGCAAGAAGCACATTCTGTTCATTGATGCATCAAAGCGTTTTGGTAAAGGCAAAGCCCAGAATTTCCTGACCGATGTAGATGTTGAAGATATCTATAACGTTTACCAGTCAATGGGCGAAAGTGAAAAAGAAAAAATCACAGCCCGTCTCGTCTCTCATTCTGAAATCGAAGCGAATAATTGGGATCTCAATATTGGTCGATATCTCAAAGCAGAAGCTGCAGAAGTTGTTGACGTCCGAGAAGCTCTTGCTTCATTTGATCAAGCACGCACTGAATTGGCAGACGCCGAAAAGGCTTTGCTGGCTAAGTTAAAGGCCGCTGGCTATGCGTGATGGTTGGGTTGAAACAACTTTTGGTGAAGCATTCAATATACAACAAGGCAAAACTCTGGCAGTCAATAAATTAAAAGGTGGTGAATTTCCGGTTTATGGTGCAAATGGCGTTGTTGGATATTTTGATGAATATAACTTTGATTTTCCAGTAACTGGTCTTGGCTGTAGAGGCTCTTGCGGAACTATTTATTATATTAGTGAGAAGGCATTTCTCGCCAACAACGTAATGGCAATTTGGGAGAAAGATTCTTCTCTAATTGAGTCTCGATTCATACCTCTGGCCTTAACACATGTCGATTTGGGAGCTTCGGGTGCGATAAGTGGGCAAGTACAACCTCAAATCACTAAGCAGGGATTAGAACCCGTGCCTATCAAGATCCCCCCACTCCCCGAACAAAGGAGAATTGTTGACCTCATTTTCTCCGTGGATTCCTACATTGAAGCCCTTCAGCAACAGTTAGAGCATTCGAAACGATCTAGAAATGCTGTCCTCCATGAGTTGTTGTCTACGGGGGGTGATGATTGGATTGAACACAAATTGATCGATATGTTTGAAATCTATCAACCTCAGACAATTGCAAAATCTCTCATGTCTGAGGATGGAGAATTCATCGTTTTTGGTGCAAATGGACCGATTGGCCGCTATCACGAGTTTAATCACGAAGAACCTGAAGTTGTTGTAACTTGCCGAGGGGCGACCTGTGGAACGATCAACATGACACCTCGCAAAACTTGGATTACTGGAAATGCGATGGTTGTTAGTCCGAAAACTTCAAAAGTTTCAAAAGAATTTCTTTTCTGGGCACTAGTTGCTGGAGTGGATATTCAGTCAGTCATCTCTGGATCAGCGCAACCTCAAATTACTAGGGAGGGCCTAGCTCCTGTAAAAATCAATATTCCTCCCCTTTCTAGACAAGTAGAAATAGTTGACTTAATTGGTGGTTTCGAACTAAACATCAGCCAATTAGATGAGTCCCTAAACAAAGCAAAAACTCTTAGGTCCGGATTGTTGTCAGATCTTCTTAGCGGAGAGCACGGGATCCCTGCCAGCTACGACAAAGTCATCGGTGCTGCGTGATGATGTCGCAGGTTGAAAAGACTTTTGACGAGAAGATGGTCCAGATGGGATTGGCAGACCATCTTTCTCGACTGGGTTGGGTATGGGCAGATGATGAAACACTTGGACGCCCATTTGAAAGCGTGTTCTTGGGCGATGATGTGACTAAAGCATTAGTTGATTTGAATCCAGAGATCGCAAAGGTACCCGCTCGAGCCGAAGAGGTACTTTCAAAGTTGCGAGCTATCCTGCTCGGTGTTCGAAATGATGGACTTGTTGCCTCTAACGAGGAGTTTATTGCTTGGCTGTGTGGGCGCAGAACAATCAAGTACATAGGTACAGATAAAGATGTGCAGGTAAATTTGATTGATTTTGAAAATCCTAAGGCGAATATGCTGCGAGTTACCACAGAGGCTACTTTTCATATTGGCCGTGAGCATCGCAGGTATGACCTAGTTCTGTGGGTTAATGGTTTTCCTTTGGTTGTTGGCGAGATGAAGACTCCCAAAGATAAGAACATCTCATGGCTCAATGGCGCAACAGATGTTCACAATGCTTACGAGAAGAAGACTCCTGAGTTCTTTGTTCCCAATGTCTTGTCCTTTGCATCAGAGGGCCGTGAATTTAGATATGGTGCGGTCGGACAGCCACCAGAGTTGTGGTTGAACTGGTCATCAACAACTGATGTGATCATGCCTCCAGGGCTTCCTAATATGTTGAGATCTGCAGAGTTATTGCTGACTCCTACAATGGTGCTAGATATTTTGCGCACCTTTACTTTGTACTCATCTCGTCGCACAGCTAATGGTGCCTTGCGGACCAAGGTAATCCCCCGCTATCCACAGGTTGAAGCTGTCGAGGCAATCGTTGCAAGATGCAGGGATCCAAAGAAGAAGCAGGGATTGATTTGGCATCACCAGGGATCGGGAAAGACATTTGCGATGGCATATGCCGCGGCAAAGTTGCGGCATGAGAGTGATCTTGATGCACCCACGATCGTTATTGTTCTAGACCGCTTAGAACTTATTCAGCAAACAGAGTCAGAGTTTAAATCTGTTGGAATTCAATCTTTGAAGACTGCTGAGACGAAAGAGGAGCTTAGGTCGTTGTTGAAGAATGATGCACGAGGTGTGATCATCACAACGATCTTTAGATTCTCTGAAGCGGGTCTGCTTAATGATCGCGCAAATATTATTGTGATGGTTGATGAAGCCCATAGAACACAAGAAGGGCGCCTTGGCTTGGATATGCGAGAGGCACTGCCTAATGCCAAGTTCATTGGATTAACTGGAACTCCAATTTCAACCGAGGATCGCAATACCTTTGCCATGTTTGGTGACATTGAAGATCCAGATGGTGCGCTTAATCATTACTCAGTGGAGCGTTCAATCCATGATGGTGCGACGCTTCCCGTTCACGTTGAGACTCGTTTGGTTAACTTCCATTTCAACGGCGATGACTTGCAGGCTGCCTTTGATGAACTGGCCGATGAGGAGCAGTTGTCCGAAGAGCAGAGAGGAAAGCTCGCAGCACGTGCTTCACACATCTCTATTGTGGTTCGAGATAAAGATCGAATTGAAGCTGTCTGTAAGGACATTGTCGATCACTACCGAGCTCGTATTGCTCCCCTCGGACTTAAGGCTCAAGTAGTTGCCTATGACCGTGCTACATGTGTTGCTTACTACGACGCAATAACGGCACTGCTGAATGAGGGTGAAGAGGCAACTGTTGTGATGACAACAGTTAAAGATGATCCGCAGGAGTGGGATAAGTGGAATATTGATCGTGAACAAGAGGCGACGATTAAAGATCGCTTCAGAGATATTAATGATCCACTTAAGTTTGTCATTGTGACTGCAAAGCTTTTGACGGGCTTTGATGCTCCTATTGAAGGTGTGATGTATCTAGATAAGCCACTTCGTGCGCATACGCTCTTTCAAGCGGTATGTCGTACTAATCGCCGTTGGACTAATCCAATTACAGGTCAGCAAAAGCTGCACGGCTTGATTGTTGATTATGTTGGATTAGGCAAAGATCTTGCAAAAGCTCTATCGACCAAGGCAACAATGAAGCTTGGCCAAAACCAAGAGGATGTAGAGATCTTGTTGGGTGAGCTCAGTGCTGAAATTGGCACCACGATGAAGCCATTTGCAGGTATAGATAAGGAGGCATCAGTCTTTAATCAGATCCATGATGCCCAGCAGATTTTAGACACAATGCCAAAGCGAGATGAGTTCGCCGCGCAGTTCATGCGATGCCAAGGTTTATTTGAGTTCCTATGGCCTGATACCAAGCTTCGTCCGGTTGAAGAGAGCTATAAGTTTCTTGCCCGCGTTTACGCTTCAATTGCACCGAATAACGCAGCAGATCTTTTGCTGTGGCAAAAACTTGGTGCAAAGACCATGGAGATTGTTCACGAACACCTGAACAGAGTCACAATTGATGCAGATAAATTAGACAAGGTTGCGATGGATGCCGAAGTCCTCGAGGCACTTCGCGAGAATGGCTTGTTCCCTGCACCACCAAAAGTTGGACAGCCAGCACCAACAGCTAATGAAGTATTGACACGGCTGGAAGAACGAATTCAGGCTCGCATGGCTGGTGGTAATGGAATCAAGGTTTGGAAGTCGCTCGTTGAACGGCTTGAACTACTTCGACTTAGTCGAATGTCGAGTGCGGCTGAAAGTGTTGATTTCTTGCGCCACCTTCTTGAGCTTGCAAAAGATCTCCTAGACGCTGAAAGAGCTGATGACGATGGTCGCATTGATGATGTGAAGGTTGTTGATCCTCGAAAGGGAGCCCTCACTCAGATTTTTGAAGAATACAAACCACAAGGCGTCCCACTAGTGATTGAAACAGTCGTTGAACAGGTGGATTCACTTGTTCAGCCCGTTAGGGGAACAGGTTGGCAGACATCCCACCCGGGAGATCGAACCGTTCGTCAAGAATTGCGCATGATCCTAAAAAACAGCGGGCTTCCACCATCGGGTGAACTCTTTGAACGTGCCTATGCCTATATTCGAGAGAATTACTAAGGAGGAATATTGTGGGAATCTTTGACCGTAAAGTTCCAGCCAAAAATTTAGCTTTGAATGATGAAGAGAAATGCAAGTATCTGGCTGGTGAGATAGCGAATGCCATCGAGGCCGAATTTCGAAGGCTTGAAGAAAGTATTGAGCAACGCATAGCTGAGGGAATTCATTCACAAGAGTTTGAAGAGTTTGAGTCAAAATCTCGGATGTCACTTGTCCAGATCTGTAAGTTTATAAATAGATTGCTCGGTGAAGACATCTCTAACCTTGGAGTGAATGAGTGCGTTTCGCCCACCTGGACAAAATTGAAGAAGCTCATCGATGGACTCGCAGCGGTAAATTCTCCCAAGGCAAACCATTTAGTAGCTGACTTCGAGGAAGCTTGCACCTACTTTGCGGACTCGGTTAAATCAGGATCTTTTATCATGATGCCTGGCGCTACTATCGATTCAAGTCACGCGTATCGAGCATATTTACTCGGTAATAAACTTAATGGTGACAACAATTGGGGTTGGGAGAAGGCAGATAAGTCTCCTCAGGAAATCGCAGATGATTCTGTAAGCCAGTTTCTCGGGCTATTTGTAACCAACGTGCACGACAAAGTTGGGCCAAGCAAGATTCTGACTGGCGCATGCATGCTGGTAATTGTGTTATCAGCAGCTTGGGAGACAGCTCCAGAACGCAACTTAACTAGATAGCCGCAATCGCTCATCCCTTTTCCCGAGCAGAGTATCTAATAAGGCGATCTAACTTATCCAATTCCAAAATTTATTTGGAATTTCTTGACTCGTCAGTAGATCCTGGAATTCTTGTCCTCTGCCAATGGCCGATATCTGCTTTAGGTTTTCTAGGATGGGTGTTGCTGGGTCAAGGCCAAATCTCTGGGCGATCTTGGGGAACTGTTCTGGCTCGACTGCGTGGTTGAACTCGTAATCGCCTTCGTTGTCATCGCGAGCGAAGTACTCGAATTGCAAGCGGAGTTTGCCCTCAGAAGTCAGGGATGCGTAGAGGATTGGATCGCCGTCATCTCCTACGATCGTAATGCTTGTCATGTAATCACCTCATTTTTGAGGATACATCGAATGTGCGACAAAATGGTTGCTTGTCAGTGCACTCCCCTACATTCAATCCATGACCACTAAACGACGTAGACGTTCCATCAAGCTGCTGATCTGCCCCGGGTGCGAGGAGGAGGGCACCTTGCGCAAGATTCTTTATGGCATGCCTGATCCGGAGGTTTTTGATTTTGAGAAGTATGAGGTTGGTGGGTGCTGCTTTAACGGTGATGGGAGTGATCCGGATATCGCGTGCAGGGAGTGTGAGTGGTCAGGGATTCGTATTGAGGTGTTTGGCGAGTAACTAGATAGTTGTTAACCTGACCTACTTACTTGTGAGCATGATTCCAATCGAGCCGCCAGCAAAACCGCACCAGACGAAACTCTTCAACCCGAAGAGCCACTCTGCATCAGTACCAAAGATCAACGCACCAAATGCCCAGCCAAGAGCAATACAAAAGAAGCGGATCCCATTAATCTGACTGTTACTCATTACTTGATACCTCTCTCCTTAATCACCGAATCTATTTGATCCTACTGTTCCAGGTGTCACTGCAAGAACGAAGCCGTAGATTGGAATGAGCTGGAACCAGCCTGATTTGTCCACATCATGCATTCGGCGGACTGTGACCGCAATACTCGGTATGAAGAACACCAGGTAGACAAGCCAGATAATTGCTTCACTACCTGCAGCGACTCCTATTGCATTAGCTAGAAGCTGCACGATGATCGAGAAAAGAACGAAGTACCAATATTCACTGCGGCTGGCTCTTCCTGTGAATGTTGCATATTTCTGAAAGCACGTTGAAATTGCATTTCCCATCTTGTTTCTCCTTAATAGGTTTCTAAAGTCTAAAGCCCTTTACTTTGATTACTCGGCCTTCATGGCCCTTCCAGTTGCCTTCCATTGAGTACTTGAGAAAGACCAGACAGTACCTTTTTGAACGTATTTAAAGTTGTCCAGTGCGTTCCCACCTGCTGCTTTTACCTTTGCAGCAAGAGCAGTTTTTAACTCATCAAGAGGAACGTTTTGGCGATTTGATATCGCCTCCACATTACCCATATTTGAGCCAGCTTCGATTACTCCTTCAGTGAAGAAGATGCCATCGTGTTCTGTTCCCTTGCGTCCGTAACGTTCAATCACGGATTAAACTTCTTTTGATAGGAAGATAACGAGCTCTTGGCGTCCACCGGTAATTGATGGGAACTCAGCTGATGTGACACCATCAATTTCCCAGCCTTCTTTACCCATTGCATTAAGAGCTTCTTCGATCTTTTCAGGATTGAACTTTCCGCCGAATGCGCGATCCTTCTGAGTCATTACTTTGAAAACCTTCATGGCCTACTCCTTTTCAGCAAGCCGGGTGGCTCTCCTGCAAGGCTAAGTCTGCTGGTGGCTGAAATCAACGTTATGAATGGTCATTGCTCTCAACATGAACGATCCTTTCCTTGTAATTGAGTCTCCTTGGAGTTACTTCTTCCTATTTGAGTTCCACGCAATGTAGTAAATACCGTAAATAACTGGCCACATGTACTGAGGAACACCCAGCACTTTCTTTGAATAGTCGATCTCAACACCGCTGAAAAATGGCTCTATAAATCCGATATAGATCCAAAGAATAAATACAATTGCTAGTGCAACCCCAGCGATGGATAAAAGAGTCTTAATTAATGCAACTGAATTATTTTG
>Ga0304730_1002639_pt1 | contig 12633 bp, 11 predicted proteins | sample M_130628_MF_Meta_FD_190474 | JGI IMG/M metagenome (GOLD analysis project Ga0304730, IMG submission 190474) | Freshwater microbial communities from Lake Montjoie, Canada to study carbon cycling - M_130628_MF_MetaG (v2) (version 2) | ecosystem: Environmental > Aquatic > Freshwater > Lake | place...
TAAAAATTTAGCACATAAAGTATTTAACATTTTTTATATTATTGCAAATAGTATTTAAACTAAAATTTTTAAAACCCTTAATGGATTGTAAAATAATTTTAAAGTATAAGTTTAACAAAGACAAGTTTTTCATCCTCTTTTAAACTCTTCTCCATCTCATTTGCTTTATTAAAAGTAAGATAGTAATTATCAATTATCAAACAAATATATTTATCTGTATCTTCAAAAACTTCTGGTACAACATGTTTTAAGTATTTATAGCAGTTTTTATTTCCACATTTTAATCTTTCATCATTAAAACCCTTTTTGCAACTTTCACAAGAGAATTTCCAACAATCAGTACAATTATAATTACATACGCATTTTTTAACATGTTGATATGGAAAATCCTCATATAGTTTATCTAAAAATCCACTTTTAAAATATTTATTGTATATTCTATTATTCACTTTAATATTCTTGTATAAAAGGTATAAACCTTTAATATTCTTTATATATTGACTTTCACACATATCTTTATATTTTAAGTATAAATAATTTTAATTTTAGTTAAAATTTTTACAAACATGTTTAAAAAAGACTTGACTTTTAATAAATGGAACTTAATATTGACACAATAACTTTTGGTAAATATAAGAATAAAACACTAAAAGAAATGCTTAAGGATAGAAAATATTGTAAATGGTTCTTAAGTGAACTTGAGTTTAAAAATAAATACGAGTATATCTACAATAAAGTAAAAGAATACGAACCTCGGATATATTTTTTACCTATCCAAGAACTAATAGTTTCAGATGATTTTCTAGATAAGTACATATATTTTAATCTTACACCTTTAGATAAACTAGCTATAAACTTAACAGATGATGAAAAAAAGTGTTATAAATTTTATCTAAAAACTATAAATGAACTAAAACAAAAAATTCTTGATAGAATAGAAGATGCACAGGAAAATCCTTACGATATAAAAGCACCTACAAAATGGTTACAAAAATTTGAAAGTGATTATGGTCTTAAAAGAGAAGAATTCAAAGAATTTATAAACTCATATGATTTGCCTAATATACCATATATTATAGAAGATATTAAGAAAGAAGGAGGAATAGTATATAAAGGGGCAAATTCTTTTAATATAGCAAAGGAAAGATCAAATGAACAAGAAAAATTTTGGGGAATATTATTAAAAGAAAAATATGGAGAAGATGTAGGAGTACAATATAAGTACGAAAATTGCATTTTTGATTTTCTAAATATATCGACAAATACAATATATGAATGCAAGTTAAATATAAAAGATTTTAATGAAGAACAATATAAAAAATACTTACTTATACTTGATAAATATAAAATTGTTTATTTAATAGATAGGGATTGTATTATAGATATTGATAATAAAATAATATATACAGAAGATACAACAAAATATATGTTATATATATCAAAAATACCACTTATGCAAAAACCTAGTAAATTTGATGAAATAATAGTAGATTTTAAAATAAAAGAAGTTAAAGCAATTTATGATATGATTTAACTTCTTCCAAAGTGAAAGTATATAGGTTTTGGACAAATGAGCAAACTTTATTATATTTTCTTCAAATATAAAACATCAAATTAATATTCATTAACTGATTTATCTTTAATGCGAGAAACTAAATCAATTCCGATAGGATATAAAGTATATTTAACTTTTTCTTGAAAAAATGTAATAATATTTATTATAATATTTACTATAATAAATTATCTTTTAAAATAAATGACAAAAGAAAAGTCAAATACTAAATGGAATAATAAATTAGAAAAGGTATTAAAGGTTATTCAGAAGCAATGTGAAAATTATAAAAATACTCATCAAAATATTTCATTAGATTGTGAACAAAAATATTCTAGTTTAATGTTAAGTTCTATAATATTAGCTCCTTTATCAGGTATAGTAAGTACGATAGGTGCAGCAGCAGATCGTGATATTAGTACGGTTTTTTATTATACCACAGTATCAACAATATTAAGTTTTGCTACTGGTATAATTGTTTCTGTTATAAAATTTAGTAAATTTGACAAATCAAGCAATGCACATACATTAGCAGCATCTAGATATATTTCACTTGGAAATAATATTAAAAGACAATTATTATTAGATTATACTGATAGAGTACCCGCTAAAGATTATTTAGATTGGGTAATTAAAAATTTTGATGATTTATATACTTCAAGTCCTATAGTTTCGGATGATATATTAGATAAATATAGTAAATTTAAAGATTTATATAATAGTGAAACAGAATCTGAAAAGTATAGTAAAAATACAAGTGATATAAGTAGTGATTCAAATTCTATATATAAATCGTCTAGTGGAGATGAAAGTTATGATTTAGAATCTACAAAAATACTGACAATAGTAAATATAAATGATGATAACAAATATAATAAAACTTTTAATTGCAAAGATGATGATGGCAATTGCGAAGATCCAATAAATAAAATAAATTTAGATAAAATAAAAGAAAATAAAAATACAAAAAGATATGTATTCACAGAGCATCAAGATCTTCAAAAATATGATGATAATATTATGAAAATACAACTAAATTATAATATAGAATAAATTATCTTTTATTATATAAATGAGAACAAAACTTAGAAGAACAAAAAGAAGAAGTAATAAAACAAAAAGAAGAAGTAATAAAACAAAAAGAAGTAATAAAACAAAAAGAAGTAATAAAACAAAAAGAAGTAATAAAACAAAAAGAAGTAACAGAAGAAGTTTAAAAAAAAGAAATTATGAATTAATGGTAGATGGAGGAATTAATTACATATATAGTATTGATTCTGGAATAAATTATGATTTTAAATTAATAGAACTAGAAGGTTGTGATTCTTGTATAAATGCAAAAAAACTAATTAAAGATAAAGGTTATAGTATAGACATAAAAAAGGAATTAAATGCTGAAGAAGCTGAAATAATTAAAAATACAACTGGAGGTACATATGATTTTTTTCCTAAAATTTTTAAATATAATGAACAATCTGGAAAATATGATTTTATAGGTGGCTATGATAAGTTACAGACAATGATTTAATCTATATTTGTTATTGAATATAAATTACTGCTATATTTTTTTACATGTTTATATGGTAGATAGAAAAAACCTCTTTCACCCCATTCTTTTCCCGTTGAATTCATACATATAAAGCAATTAATAGAGCTTCTGTAACCATATATTGTAGTACAATCTACATTATAAAATTTTTTATTTAATTCAACCATTACGGGTCTATTATTTAAAAGCTCGTATTTAATATATTTTAATTTATTTTTTATAGATTTATAATCAATTTCAAAATAGGTTAATTCTTTTTCATTTGGAGTTATATCTGTTTTTGTAATATCATAAGGACAATCTTTTTCAGAAGATACTCCCTTTTCTTTGATGAAGTTTAATGTATTTTTAAGGTTAATATTTTTAATATGATAATACAAATATAATCTACTTATTTTAAAATCTTTTTTATTATTATGTTTTAATAAATATCTTATACAATTAACTACAGAACTTATAGAAGAAATATTTAATATAGAATCGTCTAAAACATCAGGGCAACCTTCTTTTGAACGTAAATCAATCCATTTAGGAAAATTACCTTTAGAACATAATTTTAACATTTATTTTATGTTAGAAATATTTTTATGATATTTAAATACTTTACATAATAAATATAATTATGAAATTTATTAAGTATGACAAACTATATATGGAATTTAAACTTTTTAAATCTGAAGTTGATTATGAATATATATTCAATAACTTAGATGAAGATATTAAAGAAGATCTAAATTTTTTAGCAACTGTTTATTATGAACGTTTAGTGGAAGAATTAAAAGACTTAATTACTTTAAATTTGTTAATTCCAAATATGAAAAGTATAGATGATATTCCGGTTAAAATATATTTATTTATTGTAAGAGATTATAAATTATTAGTTGAATCTGGTAGCGTAACCGATTATCCAAAAGTAAAAATAGGAGTTAATATTTGTTTATATTTAAAAGATCATTATACAGATGACGCTACTGATTCATTACAAACATTATATTTTTTAAATTGTGATACATCAGATCAAGAGATATTTAAAACTTATATTTATAATTTATTATTTTATACACATATTATAATGAATAATTTCTCTTATCATCCTTTATTAACAAATATATATCATGAAGAAGATATAGAAAATTTTGTCGAAATTAAAACAGCACATATAAGACTATTTGGAGAATTTCAGCAGTGTTCAGTATGTATGGAAAATACAATATCTATGACAAAATGTAAACATATTTTATGTCAAAGATGTGCTTGTAATTTAATTAAAAAAGTATGTCCAATATGTAGACGTTCAATTGTGAATGAAGATAATATGGAGGTGCAATTTTATATAACTTAAAAACAAATGTTTATTAACTAAAATGGAAAAAATAGTATGTGTTTCAGGATACTTTAATCCTTTACATTACGGACATATAGAGTACTTTGAAAAAAGTAAACAACTTGGTGATAAACTTGTTGTCATTGTCAATAATGATAAACAAGCAATATTAAAAAAAGGTTCGTCATTTATGCCTGAAGATGAAAGATTAAAAATTATAAGGAGTTTAAGAATAGTAGATTTTGCAGTATTATCTATTGATGAAGATAGAACAGTGTGTAAAACATTAGAATCTATAAGACCTCATATATTTACAAATGGAGGAGATCAAACTAATGATATAATACCTGAAAAAGAAATTTGCGATAGATTAAATATAAAATTAGTAGATGGTTTAGGTGATAAGATACAATCATCTTCGTGGTTATTAGCTAAAAATAAATTATAAAATTAATATAATATTATATTAATTTTGAGACACGTCTTGCGAATTTTGTTGATTCACTATCTAGATACTTTATTTCCGTATGTCCGTCTATTAATTTATAATTTTCTTCTTCATCTTCTATAAATGTATTTTCTTCTTCGTAATCTAATATTTTTTCTTCATTTTCTTCTTGTAAAAAATTTTAAAAAATAGGACTATTTTACGGTCCAACATTATCAAATATTATTATATAAAATATATTATATTTTATTATATTTTATATAATAAAATAATAATGTCATTAAGAAGAAGTTATAAAAAAAGAAGTAGAAGAAGCTGTAAAAAGAGAAGTAAAAGAAGTTATAAAAAAAGAAGTAGAAGAAGTTATAAAAAAAGAAGTTCTGATCAAAGAATTACTCCTGAATTTATAAAATCTTTTATTCTTAGTTATATTCCAAATATAGATGGTCTAAAAATTAGAAGACCTCCGGTTAAAAAAACTTTTTTTAAACCTAAAAAACGTGCTGCGGAACGACGTCCTTCTGTTATTTTAAAAGAAGATACTAAAAATGATATAGTTGAAGATGAAGAAATAGATACATATGTACCAGTTCAAGTATTAAATATTGATAATATAAATACAGTTCCAGAAGTATTAACTAACTATATACCTATAAAAGTAGAGGAAAAGTCTGAACCATTATCTTATTCAGATTATACCCAAGAAATAGAAAAGAGAGAGAGAGAAGAAAGAGAAAAGAGTGAAAAATATAAAGTACGAAGAAAATACGATGAAGGGAAATATTATTTTAAATTAATATATACTGAACCAGATATTGTTTATTCAAAAATTAAAGAATTATATAAAGATGATGATTATATCAAAGAGTTAAATGAGAATACTTTATACACTCCTCAAGAAAAAGATATGTTGACATTTATATACATATATGAAAATGAACTACAAAACTTTAACAGAGACCACAAAGAGGCATATGATTATTTTGATGCAAATTATACTAAAAACGAGTTTAAAAAAGCATATAAAGATTATTATTTTTCAAAGAAAATCCAACGTATAAGAGATAGTATTTATCTAAAAGATGAATATAAACCTAAACTTATATTGATAGAATTGTATAAAAAAGTTACGAAGAAAAGAGAAATAACATTAGAAAATGTTAAACATTATAAAGAATTTGCGAGAAAAATTGGTAAAGATATAAGTGAAAAATTTGTCAAAGCAACAGATTATCTTAAATATAAATTTCAATTTACAAGTTTTTTAGTATTTGAAGAATATATTAATTATTTACTTAATAAATATAAAAATAATAGTGTAATTAAAGACATTATTAAAAACAAAAATAATGAAAATGCAAAAATAATAGACATGTTAATAATAATATATTTACAAATACTTACAGATACACCTACTGAAGAAAATGTACAATTATATATTAATGGAGAATTAGAAAATTTAATACCTATTCCCATATTTTATGATAAAAATATTAGAGAACAACAAACAAATTATAAATATAAAATTGCTATTTCATATTTTGAAGGTGTTTATGGATCTGTTAATACAGATAAAAATATTAATATTTTATTCGAAAAATATAATGAGTTTTTAACAGGTAAAAATTATCAAGAAAATTTAATTATATTAATGAAATTACATCAAGATAGTATTAAAAAAGATAATTTAAATTATAATAGCGCAATGAATTATTTTAATTCAAAATTCGGTAAAAATGCTGTAAACATAATACAAAAGTTACAAGAAAGATATGAAAAACAATTACAAGATAAAGATAATTATGAAAGAATACCTATATTAAAAGAAATATATATTAATGAGACTAAAGATCTCAATAGATTATATAAGAAAGCATTAGATTATTTTATTAGAATAACTAAGTCTCCCCTTAATGTAGATAGGTATATTGCAAGTAGAATAAATAATTATAAAAATATTATTGATTTATATATAAGTCAAGGTTATGCTGATCTTGAAGGTGTAAAAATCTTTGGTTTTGAGAAAGATAAAGATATATATGATAAAACAGTTGCTATTATTATATATTTAACAGAAGATGAAATACATAAAAGAGAAGTAGATGAGAGATATTTTCAGAGAAAGTATCTTAAAGATGATAAGAATAAAATAGATTTATTAAAATTGCGTTATGGTGATGTTAATTTACCAGATAATGAAAAAATAATTTATTTTGGCAATATTGACAATGAAGAAAATGCATTAGTTGGTTCAATTTATAAAATGGCTTCCGTATATTTTAAAAAGAAATATAATTTTAATGATGAGCAAATAAGAAAATATGTAAATGAAAAATTAAAAAAACAAACCAATATTGAAGTAGAGAAATATATAAATTTAGGATATTATCCTGTAAAATATAAAAATAATAATATAGATTATATATTCTATGTTAGAAAATATAACTATGATGACGACATACGTGATAAAATAAATGCTTATATTATATATATATCTGAATATAACAGAGATATAGAAGAGAAAAAAGAAAGAGAAGAAAGAGAAGAATTAAATTTAAGAAAACAAACTGAAGAATTTGCAAATGAAATAACTAAAGTTGCAACAGATTATTTTAGAATTAATTATCCAGATGAGAATGTATTGAAAAGTCGTCTTAACTCATTAGAAAGAGATTATGCAAAAGAATTAAATAGAATATATAATAAAGATGGCATAACAATTGGTTGGAAATTCTATAAATTTGATAATCTTACAGATCCCAAAAATGAAAAAATAAAAAAGCAAATTACACTATATTTTTTATATACAAAAGAACAAGAGGAACTTATAGTAGAAAATAAATTCAAGAAAGCTTTGAAATATTTTTATGATACATATCCTAATGTAGCTCCTACTACCATTGCAATACCTGGTGCAGGAGCTGGTCCTCCTTTAGAAGTATTGCCTGGACCAGATATTATTACGCCATCTCAACTTAGAACATTATTTATTGGATCACAATCTGCTCCGTTTATAAGATTAAGACAATTATCTAATTCTTATGATAAATATATTAAAAGATATTGGGATTATACGTATCCGGAGACAAGAATGCTAAAATATAAGATATATTGTTATTATTTATATGATTTAATTACAAAAGAAAATAAAACATTTATAGAAAATTTTAAAACAATATATTCTGCTGCAGCGTTAATAATAGAATATATATTTAGTTGGTTAAATTGGGTTGGTACACCTTTTATTTTTATATACGATTGGTATAGAAATATTGGAATCAAAAACTTATTAGATCAAGACAGAATTCAAGTACAAATAAATGTACAACCAACTATACAACAGCTTTTAACTCAGAATACAAATAATAATTTACAAATAAGAGACAGTTTAGATACAAATCTTGAACAATTGACTCAAATCGCCACTAGTTTAGCAGCAATACAAAATCAAGGTATTAATGTTAATCCACAATTTAATGTTTTAATACAACAATATATCACAAGAATAGACGAAGTTCGACAAGAACTTAATAGAACTGTTACAGAAACCGCTGGAAGATCAGCAGTATTGACTGGGCAAGTTTTACAGAGATTAAGACAAAATGCAGAAAGCTTAGATAGAAACACACAAGAAGTAGCTAATTTAGTAGCAGCTTCAAGAGCAGGTTCTGTATATGGTACTTCAACCACTACACAACGTCGAGATAGAAGTCCTTTGACATCTGCAGAAACATCACCTTTAAGAGAAGAAACATTTCAATAAATAATATAAAATTATTTATAACTTTATTAAGTTATAAATAATTTGAAGTATTTTATTACTTCTTTTTCAAATGACGCTTCTTAAAAATTTTAGTTTTTTTACCATCTAAATCACTTTTTATCGTTTTAATTATATTACCGTTTTCATCGAACATTTTATGGTTGCAGTAATACAAATTATTTTCATTAACCGATAACATATCATCTGCGTCATATTTATGTAAGAAATTTTCATATATTTCCATAAGTATATATAATGTACTGTTTATTGAATCATAGAATGAACTTGGAACTGAAGTATTTTCTTTATATTGCAAAAAACATTTTTTAATACCTTTTTTATTTTTAAAATTATAAACGTGATTTAATATATCTTGAATAAAAGGATTTGGAGATAATAGATCTATTAAATCATTAGTTTGTAAAAAATTTGTTATATAACAAAAAATTTTAACTATATCTTTATTTTCTATAAACTCATTACACTGAGATGTTTCACTACAAATTTCTGATGATAATATCTGATTTTCGCCCAATTTTTTAACGTAAGATCTATCAAAATCAAATATAAGTACTTTATATTTAGTTCTAATTAATATGGGTACATCATTTATATTATATAAAAAATCAGTTGTTACATCTAAATCTTGAATAAATATATTGCCTGCATGTAAATCATTATGTGTCATTTTTGATAAAGACATAGTATAACAAGCTGCAGTTATTTGAAAAATTATATTCCATAAATCTGTTTCAAATGTTGAAGTATATCTTTTATTTAATAACCATTTACTCAATTTTTCTCCCTTAGTATTTTCTAATAAAAGCAAACTATATCTATATTTACGATCAGGTTGATCATTTACTATTAAATCTGTATTTAATTCAATAGATTCAATTGATGAATAAAAATCTATACTATCTTCAACTAAATTTATAGCTGGTGTTTTTGCCATATTATTAACCATATAATTAATATTTCTATTTAAATTATTCATAACAGTTTCAGCTCTAATTAATTTTCTGGAATTTGTTAAAGTATCAAATAACATATCTAACAATTCTGAATATTCACAATTAAGACTGTTTTGTATATAAGTTACAAAATTTGGACATATTTTTAAGTCAAGTAAAGGTTGTGTCGCATCTTTATATACATTGATTTCATATTCTAAACCTCGCGATGTGTCAATTAATGTATCATTATCACTTGATTTTGGAATAGTATTTGGATTGATGAATAATTTTAGAAACCCATGTTTAATTTTTCTTGATTTAAATACAATATTATCTTTAAATTCAATAAACCAATTATCAGAAGGTGAAGCGCTATTATTTTTCATACCAGTAATATTTTCTATATTATCAGCCATATTACATAAATTTGTTGTTAATTCTTCCATTATATATTTATTATAAATATAAATAATATTTAAACATTAAATGTTAAAAATAAAATGGTTAAACTATATTATACACCTACAAGTTGCGGAGCTTCTTCTTTTATATGCGCTTTTATTAAGGGGTTAAAAATGGATTGTGAAGTTGTTGATCTAGCAACTCACACTACAGAATCTGGGGTAGATTTTTATTCTATAAATCCAAAGGGAAATGTTCCTGCAATTGTTTTAGATGATGGAACAGTATTAAATGAGAATGTATCATGTTTAGAATATATTGCAGATCAACCAGGTCTTAGTTTAGCACCAGATAGAAATTCAAATGAAAGATATAAAGTTAGACAATTATTATCATTTTTATCAAGTGAATTACATGCATCAATAGGTTTATTTTTTAATCCTATGTCACAAGAAACAACTGTCAGACAATTTGTAAAATCGGTATTCGATAAGAAGATGGATTATCTTCAAAAACATATTATAAAAGACAGTGTGTATGTATACGGAGATGAGTTTACAATTATTGACGCGTATTTACATATTATATTAAGTTGGACAGGTTATGTGAATATTGATTTAGCAGAATATCCAATTGCAGAAAAATACTTTAAGGGAATAAGAGAATTACAGTTGGTCAAAGAAGCGAGAAGAAGAATGGCAAGTATTCCTAAAACAACATGTTAATTTAAAACTAATAATTAGTTTTAAATAATTTTAATTAATATTCAATAGCTCTTTGTATTATGTTTAAAAATTCTTCACTAACACCTTGGTTTTTAATATAATCAAATTTACTTTTTGGTATTCTTGCTCCTCTATTAATTGCAAAATTTAAAGTATCTAGAATATCTGCATATTTCCAATCAGAACCAAATTTTAATAATGCTAATTTTTCCAATAAATATTCTCCTGTGTTACTTTTCCATTTATATAATTTATTATGTCTAGCTATAATATGGTTTACTAGTCTAATTTTTCCTCTTGTGAAAGCAGTATCTAGCGCGTCTAATCCAATATTATCTTTACTACTTAAATCAGCACCATTTGAAATAAGAAAATCTAATGTTTTAGGATTTGAATAATATCTTAAAGCTATATGTAAAGCAGTTTGTCCAAAATTATTTTTTGCATTGATATCAACACCTCCCGATAACAATATTGACATAGCTTTGTTTAAATTAAATTCTGTAATAAGAGAATAATCGCCAGAAGTACCTGCATGAGCACTTTGTATAATATTAATTAAAAATGTATTTCCATTATCATCTTTAAAATTAATATCTTTTATATTTTTTACATAATCTGAAAATTTTATAAAATCACCTTCGCTTGCATATGTAAAAAACTTATACATATCTTTTAAATTATTAAAATATATATTATAATCACGTGTTATTTGGTTATCTGTGATAATAGGTTGTCTATAATAATATTTATTAATTAAATCATTTTCTAAGGATTGATATAAATCATTAAAATTAATATCATTACGAGTATCTCTAAAAATAGTTTCCGGATAAATCTCCGGATTATTATGCATATTTATAACATTTTTTATATCATAAAAATTTCTATATCCAAGAACTACAGCTACTGCAAATAAACTTAATAATTTTTTATAAAAACCAGGTTCATTTCTATATGATTTCTGCATACTTTTACTTTTTTTTCTGATATTTTTTCTAGTACTTTTTTTAACTTTATTTTTACTTTTCTTTTTATTACTTCTTTTAACTTTAATTCTAGTACTTCTTTTACGTATTCTTCTTGACATTTTTATTTATTTAAAATATTTTAAATAAATAAAAATGTCGAGAATACGTAAATATTCAAATAAAAAATATACACGAAGTAAAAGTGTAAGAAGAAGAAAAAGTAAAAATAAAAGTGTAAGAAGAAGAAAAAGTGTAAGAAGAAAAAGAAGAAATATCGATGGAGGTTTATATGATTATATACTTGGAAAAGATAGAGATAGCGATGATAACCCATATGAAAGAATAGATAAAAATTTTTACGACGCTATTTTATCTGGTAATATTGAATATGTTAGATTTTTAATCGATAATGGAGGCGTAGATATTGATAATATTATATTTTATGGAAATACTTTTTCACCTTTAGTACTAGCAGTTAAAGAAAATAATGTAAAATTAGTTAATCTGTTATTAGATAAAGGAGCAAATGTTAATATATTAGAAGATGGTAAATCAATTTTAGAAATTGCATGTGAATTAAAAAATCCTTATATTATTAAATCACTTAAAGACTATGGAGCAAGTGGTAAATGTGAATTAGGACCAATAAAACGTGTAATACAAAAGGAACCCGAATCACCTGTAGAAGAAAAACCTAAATTTATCAGACCTCCTGGCAGCGAACCACCTGAAGAAATAGTTACTGGAAGAGTAGAAAATGTAGGAATCAAGTACAAAACTTATTTTGATTTATTGGACAAGAAAATTCCAAGACCTGCTGTAGAAGAAAAACCTAAATTTATCAGACCTCCTGGCAGCGAACCACCTGAAGAAATAGTTACTGGAAGAGTAGAAAATGTAGGAATCACGTACAAAACTTATTTTGATTTATTGGACAAGAAAA
>Ga0304730_1002640_pt1 | contig 12628 bp, 8 predicted proteins | sample M_130628_MF_Meta_FD_190474 | JGI IMG/M metagenome (GOLD analysis project Ga0304730, IMG submission 190474) | Freshwater microbial communities from Lake Montjoie, Canada to study carbon cycling - M_130628_MF_MetaG (v2) (version 2) | ecosystem: Environmental > Aquatic > Freshwater > Lake | place...
AATTTCCACGTCATCATTGATAATTCCAACGGTTTTTAGGAATTTTACCTTTTACCATAGCTTTGTTAAATGCCAACGCATAGCCACCAACTACCCTATAATCAACTTGGTGTTTATTAAGGAGTTTAACAAAGTCTTCAAAATCCTGAGCTAAGGTCTTACTTTCAGCTTTCTTCTAACTACATGAGACTTATCCATTCTGATAGTTTTAAGATCTACCGTTTGAGATATTAAAAAGGTCACTGCTTCAAGTCTTTTTATCAAAGGCTGGGTTAACCAGTAATTTAGATCATTATTTTTTTCATCAAATGACTTAAATGGTGCTTTATGTAAAACTGGCGCAATATTCATAGTAAAAATTTAACATAAAGTTACGAAAAACATCGGTTTAAATGGTCAGAAATATCCCGATGACTTTGTTTCTGGCTTTGATTTTTTTTAAATTTTGATAACCTGATTAGCTCCACAAGTCAGAAAGCCCTGTCAAAGCGAACGTCCAGTTTACTTCCCCGAATTAAACTGAGATTCTAAAGGTAGTAATTTATAGTTTAGGGAATCTTTCAATATAAAAATGGCGTTATTATTCTTGGTAACCATTTGTTTGATTACCAAAATTTGGTAACTTTACCAAAATTGAATGTCATGGGAAAAAACACATCCATATCATTAGGTAATCATTTCGAAAGTTTTATAGAAACTACTGTTTCGAGTGGTCGTTTCAATAACGCCAGTGAAGTAGTGCGCGCTGGGCTTCGACTTTTGGAAGAAGAAGAAAATCGTATCATTCTTTTGCGTAACTCCATCAGTGAAGGTATTGAAAGCGGTCGCGCTGTCGATTTTGATCCAAAAAAACATTTAGAAACGCTAAAGTCTGGAAAAAAGAATAACAAATAATCCAAATCAAGGAAAATCATACGAATGAGTTGAAAGAAATGTATTAGGATTTAAAACTGGCCAACACATCATATTTTACAGAATTGTTATCGAACAGGAAATTTAAGTAATTAGAATTTTACATGGGATGATGGATATAAAAAACCTTCTGTAGCAGCTAAGCTGAATTTGAAGGGCTTATTGTCATTGAAACGCTGCAATGTTATAGCGCTAAAATACCTAAAGTTCAGAAAAAAAGTGACAGAATGGGCAATAGACAATAAAAAATTTCTGTCTTTACTTTATAATTGTCTTTTATCATTTGAATAAAAGTTTCTTTATTGCCCTTCATGATGGCTATTTCCGGACTTTCTCTCATTATTGAATTTAGTGAAACCGGCAATTGGGTATTTGAGAATGATAAAATATAAGTTAATTTAACTAGAGTAGGCAGCATAGAATTAACTAATCAAACTAGCAACGTTTCGTCCTCATACTATACTATAATCAGATTAAAAAACCACGAATTGTGGTATTACTATGAAAATGGTGGCGCACGACACGAATTTCATTTGATCAAATAATTTAACTACCGAACCATAGATTCGCAAGCGGCAAACATTACCCGAAATTTCCGCGAAGTGCTCGTTTTCATACAGTTAATTTATTCATTTTTAGGTTTGATAACTTCATTTCAAGGGATGAATCCCTTAATGTTTCAATATATTCAGATAAGTTGTAATTTTGAATAAAACTGACTATTGGCGGTTAGCGAAAAGTTATGTAGCATTAACCACTCCCGCTAAACCTACTCATCAAGAAAAATTTGCACAATTAAAATAAGTTACTTACTTTTAACGTTACTAACGTCAATCAATATTAATGATAAAGACTTTTGGCGATAAAGAATCCGAAAAAATTTGGAATGGAATTCGGTCGAAAAAATTGCCAAATGAAATTCAGGATGTAGTGCGCAGAAAATTAAGGATGCTTAATAATGCACAAGATGTAAATGACTTAAGAATTCCTCCTGCAAACAGACTGGAAAAATTAAAAGGTGACCTTGAAGATTATTATAGTATTCGAATAAATAATCAATGGAGAATCATCTTTCAATGGCTTAATAATGATGCTTACGATGTTAAAATAATTGATTACCATTAAAAAAGAAGTTATGGAAAAGTTGAGCAATATACATCCTGGTGAAATACTACTTGAGGAATTCTTAATTCCAATGGAAATTTCTGCTTATCGTCTAGCAAAGTCTACATTTCTGCCACAAACACGCATATCTGAAATAATCAAAGGCAACAGACGAATAACCGCTGATACTGCGTTACGTTTTGCCAAATTTTTCGGAACAAGCGCAAAGTTTTGGTTGGGCTTACAAGATGATTATGATCTTGAAGAAGAGAAAAATCAAAAGGAGAAAGAATTAAATGACATAAAACCAATGGAAGGAAACGCTGCATAACAGAGGCTCATGCTCCATTCCGAGATTATGCTTCGAAGAAATGATCTGCGCTATCTTTTGAATTTCAAATCTTCCAGATTTTCTTATATTTTAAAATATTTAAAATTTGATGTGTCCTTTTTGGGTAAAAGTTCGAAACGCCACATAGCTGTAAACCGTTGTAGGCTAATTTCATAAAAGCCTCCCTGAACTGGACGAGAGATAGCTAAAATCTTAATAAAATTTTTCAGTCTTTGTTTTATAATTGTCTTTAATCATTTGAATAAAAGCTTCTTTATTGCCCTTCATGATGGCTATTTCCGGACTGTCTCCCATTATTGAATTTAGTTCCCTCACATTTTCATCACTCCAAATAGATATTTCAACAATAATGGGCGTTAAAGCCTATCCCTTTGCTGTTAAAAGATACAGATTCGTTTTTTTATTTTCAAGAAGCTGTGTTTTGGTTATAATTCCTAATTCTTGAAGACATTTTAGCTTAGAAGAAAGAATGCCAGTAGCAATGGCTTCATCACTTTCTGTGAAGTCTTTGAACGTCATTTTGTCTTCAATCAGCATTTGCTTAATGATAACCAACATCCATTTATCCCCTAAAGCAAATGTAATTATGTCGGTTGTAAGAGATGTAGCAGCAATCCATGTGGCAGCATTAGAAAATGAAAAATCAAATGGATATAATAAAGTAAGCACCACATTGGCACCAACCTTTTTATTAAAATTTATGGAGGAAGCATTAAAGAAATAAATCAGAGTATATAGAAATAGTTTCCATTTGATCTCTTAAAATGGACGTACCAAAATGCCAGCCGCTAAAAGATGTATTTACCCGATGAATACGTTATGGACACCTATTTTTACATGAACCAGACAAGCTCCGCAGGTCAAATAGCCCTAGATTGCTTATTAAGTTCATCCACCAAAAGAGCTACCTGTTGTTTCAAATGGTCCCATTCCAACATTTTATTCTTAATGAAAGAATCTTTTTCAATACTTCCCAGTACCGCCTCCATTTCTTGCTCATTTTCATACATCATTAGCCTGAATGGATTGTCGAAATCCTTATTTCTTGAACGAATAAACTGAGCTTGGAAAACTTCTATAATATCCTTGAATTGACCTAATATATCAACCAAAAAAGCAATATTCCACCTGGAGAATGAAGTTGCGGTCACTTCAGAAAGAGCCAGTAAGGCATCCTGTTCCTTTAAGCCAGCATATTTATTGCCCTCTTCTACATAAAATTGGTGTACTTCCTCCCAACTTTGTATCTCATTCCTTTTCAATCGGTCATATAGGTCTTGGATGGAAACCTCCCGAATCAATTGGCCACCAATATTCAACCATTTATATTTTTCAAAATCATACGTTGGTAATACTGCACAAATTTCCATCAACCTTTCGTCCTTCTGAGCTTTCTGTAAAAGGTGAAATAAGGCTCTTGCCCCATAAAAAATAATAGCATTGGTGTAAGCTTTGTGCGCCTCATTAATCTTTAATATGCGAACAGGTCTTTTACCATTTTCAGCCTGCGGCAAATAGAAAGACAATTCTGACTCGATTTTAGCCGAAATTTCTTCAAACCTAAAACTTCCCTCCATTATTTTTTCAATAGAAATCAATCGTTTGTCTAAAAGGGTATTCATCACAATTTCAGACAATATCAATTTGCCAAAAAACAACTCTGCTACCGTATCCGGGGCCAGATAATCAAAATCAATGGCTTGAATGGTGGCTGTTCTTTTATTCCTTTGCCCGTATTTCCAAGCATTTCGTTCTAAAGCATATTGATTATGTAAAAACCAATAGGCTGGCAAAATACGTAATTCATTGTTATGCAAATCATTACTAACCAATGAAAAAGGCAATTGAATATTTAATTCGGCTGGATAGTCTCCTTTAACCAGAATACAATAGCTCGAAAATTTAGATGGATGCTTAATACTGACACAAAGGCCAGGCCAGAAACCTCTTCCAATTTCCAATTCACCGTCTGCTGCCCTGCTATTATGATTGGAACCAATGGTCGCCCCTGCTGCCAGATTGCTCTGCCCCATTAACAAGGCCGAGCAAAGAAATGAGTTATTGTGGTGTTGTTCGTGGTTAGGAAAAATCAAAGCATTTAAGACTTCGCAACAAGAGATAGTACTATTAAATCCAAGGTACGAATTGATTAATCGGGCGCCATATTTCAATTGGGCATGGTCTCCCAAAATGAAACGTACGGCTTTAACGCCATAAAAAATCCTACATCCAAATCCAACAATACCATTTACAATTTCACACCCTTCTCCAATTTGAGTATGCCCCTCCGGACCGGAATGAATGGTTACATTTTTAATCTTATTTGCCCCTTTGATATATGCGTTCGATCCAATCAACGCATCTTTTATACTTCTGGTATTTTTTATAATCGTATGATCACCAATACGGCCAAAGCTTCCAGATTTTCTATCAAAAGCATTGTCAGTCAAATTTTTATACGCTTGCTGTAATGCGAGGTCATGTCTGTTTCTAGTCCACAAAAAAGCATCTCCAGGCAACATGCCGTCGAAAGGCAATATTTTTCTACCTTGATTTTCATTACAAAGTTCGAGCCAGATTCGTTTATCTTCACCCTCATCCCCTTTTAGGATTCCATTACCAAATCGTGCGGTTTCCGAAGTAACCAGTTCATTGATATTCACTAGCATGACCTCATTGCCCACCACATAATTTGCCATATAAGCCACTTGATCTATTACCACATTGTCCCCGAAATCACAGTTTATAATTCTGGAACTGTAAAGTCCAACGGGCAACGACAAATCACTATAACTAAGGAATAGTCTTTGCAGGTTCCCCATTCGAATTAGTCCATAAAAGGTACAATTTCTGACTAGGGAAACATCGAAATCAGGGCCGACAAAAAAATCAGACCATTGGGGACAAAAATTATTATTCCTTTCCAATCTGATAATTTCCTCTTCCGAAAGATTTCTTAATTCAAAAGGATATAAAAAAGCCTCATTCCTTATTTTTAAATAATCAGCAGAGTCCATTTTTTCGTCATTAAAAGAATAACCAAGGGATTCCAATGGTTTCTTAAAATATTTTTTTTCCATAATACTTACTCTACCGTGATTAAAGGTTCTAAAACATCAAACAAAGCTAATAATTCCTTCCACATCTATACCAAAGGATTCTTCTTATCAATGGTAATTCGAGTATCCTGTTGCAACCTTTGGATGTCACTGTTTAGTGATTGTTAGTATCAACAGAAGTTATTTGACATCATCAGAGAACAACACGAAGACCAGAAGATGAACTTTGTTCAGATTAGTAATTGGTTGAACGAGAATAACTACTTGACCCCGAGAGGTAAGGTATTCTCCCAACCACTGGCGTGGAGTATGTACACCAAAAAACAAAGGAGCTTAAAAAGATTCTCGCGGTCATTTGAACCTGAGATTCTCAACTCCAAGGTAGAGGTGGTTACTACGTTACAGATTTCTCTTAGTTATTCCGCCCTCCACTTCGTTACGGTCGGGTCTACAGAGGTTCATAAATGTCCTAAAAGAACACTTCTTTACTCGGATGATAGTTTTTACTTGTAACAAGGGATGGTACTCGATCTATCGTTGTAGGAATACCCTTTATTCAAGTACTTTACCAGATTATAGTTCGGTACAAATTAAAGTAGACACAAGGGTAATCCGGAATATTTGAGGGATAATTAATAATACTCATTTGATTATAGCTTATTATTAATATTTTTTAATTTATTAAAAGGTTTAAAAAAAATTCTAAATTTGATTTTTAATAAATTCTAGTATAAGAAACACAATATGAAAAAGTACTCATTTCTAATCTTAATAATTTTCTTTTTTTTAAAGTGCTCAAAATCAGATAATTCATCAACTCCTATAATAACACCGACAAATCCTGTTCCAGTAATTACATCATTTACCCCAACTTTCGGTAATAATGGAACATCAGTAATTATAACTGGAACAAATTTTACAGGCACTACATCTGTAAATTTTGGAGGTGTTCAGGCAACTTCTTTTTCTGTTTCAAATGCTACATCTATTTCTGCAATAGTTGGTTCAGGTGCTAGCGGAGATGTTAAAATAACAACTCCTAGTGGAACTGCTACATTAGCTGGATTTATTTACAACAAAACGCTACCTACTATATCTTCTTTTTTTCCAACAACTGCAACAACTACTAATCTTGTAACAATTAAAGGAACTAATTTTATTGGGACTACTGCAGTGAGTTTTGGTGGTTCATTAGCTGCATCTTTTACTATTGTTGACTCAAGTACAATAACTGCATTAGTTGGAGCTGGCGCAAGCGGTAATATTATGATTACCAATGCAAGTGGCTCCAATACAATTGCTGGGTTTACTTATTCAAACTCTTATGCTCCATGTAAATTACCTGATTTATCTGGTAGACCAGATGTGGGTTTAGGGTTTCCGAGAATAGCAAGTCGCACTAATGCTATTGGTGCAATTAAAGTTACTGTAATATTTGTTGACTTTAGTGATGCACCAGCAACAAGGACCCCTCAAGATGTATTTAGTAAAAGTATCTCTCCAGCTTCAGAGAATTATTTTAGTGCAGTATCTTATGGTAATTTTAAACTCAATTTCGATCCCCAATATAAATGGTTGAGAATGAGTAAACCTTCAACTGGGTATGGATGGTCGGCATTAACTTTCGCTTTGCATAAAGCTTATATTCAAGAAGCAATTAATTTAGCTGACCCAACAGTAGACTTTTCAAATAGTGGTGCATTCTTAATTGTATCAAATCCTGATGCAGGTTTAATTAATAATGGACCAGCATTTTGCGCTAATTCTGGAAATGGAATTACTGCAGATGGAAGTACAATGAATAATGGTGCTACGTCTGGGAGAGATTTAGATGGCTGGAAAGGTCTTTGGCTACCTCATGAATTTGGTCATACTTTAGCCTTAGCTGATTTATATCCTTTTACTGGAGGAGGACAGAGATTTGTTGGTGAATTTAGTTTGATGGGTTTAATATCTGGCGCTGCACCTGAATTTTTTGGATGGGAAAGGTGGTTGTTAGGTTGGATAAATGATAATCAAGTTATTTGTAGTAACAGTTTAGCCTCAGGAACAATTATGCTTACACCAGTAGAGAAAAAAGATGGCATCAAACTATTAGTTATTCCTATAAATGGAAACTCTGCTATAGTTGTAGAAAGCAGAAGAAATTTAGGATATGATATTAAAATTCCAAAATCTGGTCCTTTGGTTTATTTAATTGATACAAAAGTGGCAACTGGTGCTGGACCTATAAAAGTTTTGCCTATCGATGACACAGATACAAAAAAATTACAATTACCCCTTAGCATTGGACAAATATTAACCTACAATAACATCAGCATAAAATTTATATCAACAGATACAAATGGAGACATTATTCAATATGAAAAAAAATAGAAATAGGCTAACGATTTTCTTCTTTTAGCGGACCGGACAGTGCGTTCTCCCTTAACTCAAACTCATCTAAAACCATCTAATTCATAAGATATAAATGAGTTGTAATTATACTTTTCTTGTAATAACCTCACCAACTAGGGTTAAATAGAGAGTATTAGCTACAGATTCTTCTACAACTCTCTTTTTAATTTAGCAATAATTTAGAAAATTTACCTCTGATTTTAACAAATATTATATAATATGGCTGTTCCAATTAGTAACTAAGGTGATATTGAGTCACGATTCAAAGACCCTAATTCACCACTTTGACTTACACCTAAGAATTCCACTCGTGGTGAACAAGAATAAAAAAGATCATTCAAAAGACTCTCCAGTAACATCTAATTCTAATTCATTGAAGGTCCATTGGAGATTTAATTCAGGATGGTTCACTCTACTCTACCGTTACACTTTTAGCTAAATTTCTTGGCTGATCTACATCTAAACCCTTTTGAACGCCCATTTCGTAACTAAAAAGTTGCAAAACGATAACATTTAGGAAAGGAGCTAATAATTCATCCGTTTCAGGAAGAAAAAAGGTGTCCTTTGCCAGGGCAGGAACTATTTCATCTCCTTCGGTAGCCAGGGCAATAATTTTTCCCCCTCTGGCTTTAATTTCTTGAATATTTGAAATGATTTTTTCGTAACAATTATCTTTTGTCGCCAAAAAAACAACGGGCAAATGCTCATCGACCAAGGCAATAGGTCCGTGTTTCATTTCCGCTGCAGGATATCCTTCTGCATGGATGTATGAAATTTCCTTTAATTTCAATGCACCTTCCAAAGCGATCGGAAAATTATATCCTCTTCCTAAAAACAAGACATCGGTTGCATGGATATAAGATTTTACCACCGATTTTATATGGTCATGTTGTTTTAAGACCTTTTCAATAAGCTGGGGTAAACGAGTCATTTCCTTACCCAAAGTCGTAATCCTTTCGCTGGAAATACTATTTTTCTCTTCCGCAATACCCATAGCCAATAACAGGAGAACGCCCAACTGACCTAAAAATGTTTTGGTACTTGCCACCCCGATTTCAGGTCCTGAATGGGTATATGCCCAAGCATCACTTATTCTGGGTATGCTGCTTCCAACTACATTAACGATACTAAAGATTAACGCGCCTTGATCTTTTGCCTTTTCCAAAGCAACCAAAGTATCTGCTGTTTCTCCACTTTGAGAGATAGCCAGAACGATATCACCTGGATAAATGATTGGATTTCGGTAGCGGAATTCTGAAGCATACTCTACTTCTACAGGAATTCTTGCCAGTTCCTCAATCCAGTATTCTCCCAAAAGACCTGCATGCCAGCTTGAGCCACAAGAGACGATGATAATTCTTGGTGCCTTTTGAAATAAGGAAACCCAAGAACGAATATCCTCCGTTTTTATCAGTGTTCCCGAATCTAATTGTATTCGACCTCTGAGGCAATTGGTAAAAGATTCGGGCTGCTCATAAATTTCCTTAAGCATATAATGATCAAATCCCCCTTTTTCAATGGCCTTCTCTTCCATCAAAAGTTCTTGAATGACAGGCGTCACCTGTTCACCATTAAAATCTATCACCTGAAAATCATGCCTATTTAACATAATAATTTCCTCGTTATTAGGATAAAAAACCTGATGGGTGTATCCTAAAAGAGGAGTTGCATCACTGGCCAGGAAAAATTCATTTTCTCCAATACCAATGACCAGCGGACTGCCCTTTCTTGCCGCAAATAAAACATTGGGTACATCGACGGATAAAAGGAGAATGCAGTAAGTACCTTTTACCTGTTGTAAAGCTAGCTGCAAGGCCATTTCGACAGATAATAAATCCTTATTTTTCAAAAATTGAATATAATTTAAAAGAACCTCCGTGTCTGTTTCACTTTTAAATTCAAATCCATTGTCAACTAATATTTGTTTCAGATTGGCATAATTTTCGATGATACCATTATGAATCATCGCCATATTCCCATTAAATGACAAATGCGGATGTGCATTTAAGTCATTGGGAACGCCATGAGTAGCCCATCTCGTGTGCCCGATGCCAATATTTCCTGCAAGATGTTTCCCTTCGACAAATTGCTCCAGCTCTTTGACCTTTCCCTTTTTCTTAAAAAGTTGCAATGTATCTTCTTCTAAAAGAACTACACCAGAACTATCGTAACCCCGATATTCTAATCTTTTTAATCCTTTTAATAGAATAGGAAAAGCATCTTTAAACCCAATATAACCAACGATACCACACATAATTAATACTATTAAATATTTAGTAACTTATTAAAATTTAATATAAACTTTTTATATAAATCGAGGTAATAAAGTCAAATCTAATACCGGCAAATTTAAACTTTATCCTGCTATTTTTAAATATAAATAAACAATAAAAAACGAGATCGATGAAATGGAAATCAGATGTAAAATACCTTTTTTTGCTTATTTCCTCCTAGCATAAATCAATGATTTATCTCTCCAGCTATCCGGTTAAGCAGGATTTTAGCTTTTTCCAGGCTCCTTATATTTTCGTGTATCAACATGAGGTTCGTCGTTGACTTTTTAATTAACAAGCCCTCCTTTTTTCCGGAACCAGCTACATATTGAAGCACTTTATGAAACTGAGGAGATTCATAATAAGACGATTGTGGGTTATCAATAAAATAACATCTCAGCTTATTTCCCTTTAAAATAATACGCTCAAACCCTATCCTTTTGCATATCCAACGCAAACGTAATCCTTCAAACAGTTCATTTATCTGATGAGGTACTCTTCCAAAACGATCCTTCATCTGGCTGATAAAATCATCAATCTGATCTTCCGTCTCAATTTGATCTATTTGGGTGTACATACTTAAACGTTCCTGGACATTACTCACATATGTATCGGGTATGAACAAATCAATATCAGTTTCTATTTGAACGTCTCGGACAAACTTCCTGTCCTTTTCTAATTCTTCTCTGAATAAATCCTTATAATCTGTTTCTTTTAGTTCCTGAACAGCTTCTTCCAATATTTTTTGATAGGTTTCATAGCCAATATCCGCAATAAATCCACTTTGTTCGGCACCCAAAATATTTCCAGCACCTCTAATGTCAAGATCTTTCATGGCAATCTGAAAACCACTTCCAAGTTCAGAAAAATCTTCCAGTGTTTTTAACCGTTTACGCGCATCGTCTGTCAATGATGACATGGAAGGGCTGAGCAAATAACAATAGGCTTTTTTGTTTGACCTACCTACCCGCCCTCTCAGCTGATGCAAATCGCTCAAGCCAAATTGATGGGCATTATTGATTATCATGGTATTTGCATTAGCAATATCCAATCCCGTTTCAATGATATTGGTACACACGAGCACATCATATTTTTTGTCAATGAAGTCCATCAAAGCTGTTTCGAGTTTCGACGCTTCCAATTGGCCATGAGCGAGCCCAATGGAAATATCCGGACATAGTTTTTTTATTAAAACGGACATTTCCTCTAGATTTTTCACCCTATTATGGACAAAAAACACCTGACCTCCTCTATTTACTTCATAATAAATGGCATCTCTGATGAGCTCCTCATTAAAAGCATGCACTTCCGTTTGGATCGGTTGCCTGTTTGGTGGAGGCGTCCTAATAATGGAAAGATCTCTGGCAGCCATCAAAGAGAATTGCAGTGTTCTTGGTATAGGTGTAGCGGTGAGTGTCAGGGTATCGACATCGGTTTTCAGGCTTCTTAATTTTTCTTTGGAGGCTACGCCAAATTTCTGCTCCTCATCTATGACAAGCAATCCTAAATCTTTAAAATGGGTATCCTTCCCCAATAAACTATGAGTCCCAATAATAATATCGACTTTACCTTCTGCTAATTTCGCAAAAGTTTCCTTCCGTTCTTTGGTACTTCGAAATCGATTAACATAATCGACCGTAACGCCGAAGGGCTCCAGGCGACCATGAAAAGTTTTGGCATGTTGCAAGGCTAAAATGGTTGTTGGCACCAATATGGCTACCTGTTTACCTGCCACCACCGACTTGAAAGCTGCCCTTATGGCAATTTCTGTTTTCCCAAAACCTACATCTCCACAAATCAAACGATCCATGGGATAAGGTTTCATCATATCCGCTTTCACGTCCACGGTTGCCTTATATTGGTCGGGCGTATCCTCATAGATAAAGGAAGCCTCCAGTTCATCTTGCAAATAGCTATCTGGAGGAAAGGCAAATCCTGGGGCAGCCCTGCGTTGTGCGTAAAGTTTTATTAGCTCGGCTGCTATATCCTTAAGTTTCTTTTTTGTCTTATTCTTCAGATTTTTCCAGGCATCAGAGCCCAGTTTACTAAGTTGAGGTTCCGTTCCTTCCTTTCCAACGTATTTAGATATTTTATGCAATGAATTGACACTGACATAAAGGATATCATTATTTTTATAAAACAACCTTACGGCTTCCTGCAGGTTTCCATTAATTTCAATTTTCTGAAGACCTGAAAATTTTCCAATACCATAATCGATATGAGATACAAAATCACCTGGCTGCAGTTCTTTGACCAGTTTTAGTTGCAGTGCCTGATCTCTTGAGTAGGTGTGCCTTAATTTAAACCGGTGAAATCTATTAAATATCTGGTGATCCGTAAAACAGGCGATTCCTAAACCTTCATCGATAAATCCTTCATGTAAACCAATAATGACAGGATGAAAGATTAATTCTTCTTTCATGTCCTCAAAAATGGCATGAAAGCGTTCAACTTGCCGCGCATTTTCCGTAAATAAATAGATTTCCTGTTTTTTGGCTTGTCTTTCTTTCCAATCAGCAATTAAAAGATCA
>Ga0304730_1002649_pt1 | contig 12606 bp, 9 predicted proteins | sample M_130628_MF_Meta_FD_190474 | JGI IMG/M metagenome (GOLD analysis project Ga0304730, IMG submission 190474) | Freshwater microbial communities from Lake Montjoie, Canada to study carbon cycling - M_130628_MF_MetaG (v2) (version 2) | ecosystem: Environmental > Aquatic > Freshwater > Lake | place...
GCGGGCGTTTTGCTACTCTGGATCTCGTCATGGATCTATTCCCGACCCGCGCGGCGTGCACCCACCGCGGGAAGCCTACGATTCGGGCAGTCGTTGTCCTGCTGGCGGTATGGGCGGCGACCGTGGCGTGCGTGCCCCGCGAGGCGATCGCTGCCGACGACGATTCCATGTCGGCCACGGTTCCGCGGTTTTACGGCGCCAAGCCGGGTTCGCTGCTCAAGGCCCGGCAGCGGCTCGCTGCGGGAGACAAAAGCCTCCAGCGGGCGGTCAAGAGTCTCGTCGCCGCGGCTGACGAGGCGCTGGCGGTCGTGCCGCCGTCGGTGACGGAGAAGGAACAGGCTCCGCCCAGCGGCGACCGGCACGACTACATGAGCCTCGCACCGTATTTCTGGCCCGATCCGACAAAGCCGGGCGGCAGGCCCTATGTCCGCCGCGACGGCGAGCGCAACCCCGAGAGCCGCGATCCGCGGGCCAATGACGGTCCACGGATCGCGAAGATGGGCAACGCCATTGAAACCCTGTCGCTGGCCTACTTTTTCACGGGCGACGAAAGATATGCGACGCACGCCGCGGAAATGGCTCGCGTCTGGTTCGTCGCCCCCGCGACGCGGATGAATCCGAACTTCACATACGCCCAGGCCGTGCCCGGCAAAGCGGATGGGCGGCCCGAGGGCATTCTCGAGGCGCGGCACATCGCCGTCGCCATCGATTCCCTCGGACTCCTGGTTGATGCCAAGGTGCTGTCCGACGCGGATCGCAAGGCGATGGTCGCCTGGCTACGGGAATATGTCCGCTGGCTTCTCGCCAGCCCGGCCGGCCGTGAGGAGCAGGCCGCGGACAACAATCACGGCACCTACTACGACGTGCAGGTGGTGCGACTGGCGCTCTGCCTCGACCGCAAGGACTACGCCCGGCGGATTCTCGTGGCGGCCAAGAAGCGCCGCATCGCGGCGCAGATCGCCGCCGACGGCAGCCAGCCACACGAACTGAAGCGGACGAAGTCGTTGAGCTACTCGCGGTTCAATCTCGAGGCCCTCTGCGAACTGGCGACGCTCGGCGAGCATGCGGGCGTTGATCTCTGGGGCTACGCCGGCCCGGACGGGGCCGGCATCCGGCGGGGCATCGAGTTCATCGCGCCCTACGTCGACGACCCGGCCAAAAAGTGGCCGCATGAGCAGATCGACGAGGTCAAGAAGGAAGACTTCTTGCCGATCCTGCGGTGTGCAGCCCTGGCCTACAAGGCACCGGCGTTTGAGGCGATCGTCGAGAAGTATCCCGCCGCGAGAGCAGACCGGTTCCAACTCCTGTTCGTTCCCTGAAAGCCCAGTTACGGAAAGGCCGCCGGCCGGCCGCTCGAGGGAGGGGCCTTCCGGTAACCTCTTGGGGAAGGGGGAGCATGCCTCCGCGATTCGCCATGGCCACGTTTTTCAGGGCGTTTCTGCGGCATCCGAGTGTTGATATGCGGCCGCTTGTGCATCTCGCGGGGATTTGGATACAGTACGGACGGTTGTAAGGGGGGGCGGGACGACGCCCCTTCGTATGGACGATGGTGACGTACTTGTCTTAAGGGGAACGTCGGATGACGCGCATCATGCGGGTGTCTTTGGGTCGCCTGGCCTCGACGGTTCTTCTGTGCGTCGGGCTCTTCGTCGCTGGTTCCGGGCAGGCGCTCGCTGTGACCTACACGTGGACGCAAAACCCCAGTCCCACCTGGTCGGGAACGTATGGATGGAATACGGGCACGAACTGGGCGGGTTCGACCTTGGCGACTTCCGCGACCGACACGCTCGTCAACATTTTTTCGTCGACGGCAGGATTCCCCTCCACGAGTGGCACGCTGACGTCGAACGTTGATGTGGGTGTAAGCGGCACGTTCACTCTCAACAAACTCGTCTGGAACGGAACTGCTACGGCATCTTCTGGAACCGGATCAACGTTTCTGCTGACGGGTAATACGCTGAATCTGGCTGGCGCGACCCCGACAATTCAGATGGCTGGATCCGGTACTGGGCGTCCGGCGTTCATCATCAACAACAACATCGTCATCAACGGAACGACTCTGCTCTTGAGGAATGCCACGACGTCGAGCCAGGTCTTTCAGATCAATGGCGGGATCTCCGGTACTGGCGGAGTGTCAACGAATCAGGGCGGGTATGTGGATCTGGCTGGTACGAACACCTTTACAGGCGACATTCTCCTGCAGGGCACCAACGGAGGCGCATTGCGGATCGTGGGGAACGGCGTGCTTGGTTCGGGAACCTATGCAGGCAATATCAACTCCAATGTTTTAGGAACCGGCGTTGGCCAGACTCTGATCTATACCAGTTCAGCGTATCAGTCACTCTCAGGCACGTTCACCTCGACCGCGGGCAACGAAGGTCTCTTGGTGAACGCAGGCACGGTCTCACTTGATGGAACCATGTCGGCCTACAACGGCAGCATGAGGGCGAACGGCGGCACCATCAGGCTCGGAAGTGCGGGTGCGCTCGGAACCACAACCGGCACATTGACCATCGGAACAAACTCCAGTTCCGTCGTCGATCTCAACGGCTACTCGGTCGTGGGGAAGACGGTTTCCTTGACAGGCGGTTCGCTGTCCAATCTCGCCATCGGCACGACCTCGACGTGGACCGGGTCGGTGTTTTCTACGGCGGGCTCCACGATCACCACCGGCGGTACGGTGGCGAACAGTGCCGCGTCGATCGCCCTGCCTAATGCACTGCAGGGTGGCGTGGGCAGCGTTACGAAAGAGGGCTCTGGGTCGCTGATCGTCACCGGGTCGCTCGGGACTGCCCAGATGAAAATCAACCTGGGAACGCTCCGGCTGACGGCCCCGGGCACGATCATGGCCTCGAGCGGCACGTTCACCACGAATAGTTCAAATCAGGCCAACTTTACTCCGACGCTGGCTTTTGGGCAGTCCGGCACGTATGGCTTTGGCGCATGGCTGATATCGAGCGGCAACTTCACGACGGACAGCGGCACGGCGGTGGCGACGTTCGCGACCGCCGGGCTCGGCGGGAGTGCCACCAAGACCGTTCAGGTCGACGCCAACACGTCCGTGACCGTCTCGGGGACGACTGACCTCTTGAGTAGTTCGACCAGCAGTCGCGGGCTGACTGTGCGAGGGGCCGGCGACCTGACGTTCTCCGGTGCCGTGACGGGCTCGTCCGGTTCGACAAGTTTCTCAATCACGAAGACTGGCACGGCCGCCAGTCAGACTGGCACGCTGACGCTCAGCAGTTCCAACTCCTACAACGGGACCACGACCGTCGAGGCCGGAACGCTGATGCTCGGTAATGCCTCGTCGCTCGGAAGCACAGGTGCGGGTGCTGGCACGGTGGTTCAGGCTTCGAGCGTGGCGGGGCTTGTCGGCACGCTCGACCTCAACGGCCAGAGCGTCTCCGGCGAATCGTTGACGCTGACCGGAACGAATACGAACAACACTTCCGGCACCGGTGCCTATCTCGTCAACAGCAACACCGGCACGCCTGCGAGTTGGGCGGGCAGTGCGACCGTTTCCGGCGGCCTTGTCGGGGTTGGCGGCTCCGGTGGCATCTCTCTCTCCGGCACCGTGGACGGAGCCGGTTCAATCGTCAAGATGGGAAGCGGCCTGGCCACGCTCTCCGCCGCCAACACGTTCAACAACCTCACCGTCGGCAGCGGCACGCTGCGGCTGACGAACTCGCAGGCGTCCGGCACGGGCAGCCTTACAGTGAACAGCGGGGCCACCCTGAGCGTGCTCGCCGCGCTTGGCAAGAACGTCGCCAACTCCGGCACCGTGGCAATCGGCCCGTCAGGGAGCCTGACGGCCGCCTCGATCGGCACCGGGGCCCTCTCGCTGGCCGGTGTCAGCGGCACCACGGCGAGTTTCACGAGCACGTCTGCCACCACGCTAACGCCTGCCTCGGTGACCATGTCGGGCTATGCCACGATAACGCTGGCCTCGGCCACCAGCGGACTGCTCTCGACCGGCCCGGTGTCGATCTCAGGGCTGAGCAATGTGTTAAGCCTTGGCGGCGCCACCACGGTAGGCAGTACCTATTCGCTGCTCTCGGGCACGGGCCTGACGAACACCGGGTCGATCACCCTCACCGGTGCGGCGATCAGCAATCAGACGCTCGCCCCGGGGGATTCGACGACGATCGGTCGCACGACTTACAATTTCAGCCAGACGGCCACGGCCCTCCAACTCGCCGTCACGGGAACCACATACGACCTCTTCTGGAACGGCGGCGGAAGCGGCACGTGGGATTACACGACCGCCAACTGGCAGAAGGATGGCGCCGGCTCCAACATCGCGTTCGTGCAGGGAGACAAGGCCACGCTCGGCACGGCCAGCACGATCACGGTCGATTCGGGCACGTTCGGCAGCAGCGTTAGCGCTGCGTCGCTGACGGTGAATAACTCGTCCGGCACCGTTGCCCTGAGCGGCAGCGCGATCTCCACGACCGGCACGTTCGGCAAGTCGGGAGCTGGCAGCCTCACCATGTCGAATGTGGCCACGTTTGGCGCCGGGGCGTGGGTCGGCGGCGGCTCGATGACCACCAGCGGTTCGATGACGGTGACGTCCGCTGGTCTCAACGTCAGCGGCGGCTCGTTCACGTCGAGCGCCACGACGACGGTTTCAGCCGGTGGCGTGAACGTGAGCGGTGGAGTGGCCACGCTGAATAACGCCAGCAGCATCACCGGCGGCATCACCGTCACCGGCGGCACCGCGGCCTTCAATGCTGCGAACACGGTCGTCGGAACCGTTGCGGCTTCGGGTGGCGGAGCGATCTCGCTCGGCAACATGTCGGGCGTCGGTTCTGGAAGCATCAACCTCGACAACGGGACGCTGATTTCGACGTTTTCTTCCGGAACGCTCGCGAACACCGTGGCGATCGGCGCCGGCGGCGGCACAGTCTCAAGCAGCAATCCATTCACGCTCTCCGGCAACGTCACCGGGACGAGCAAGCTGACCGTGGCGGGTTCGAGCGAAGTGGTTCTGTCGGGAACGCTCAGTAGTTCCTCGACCGGCATGGCCGTCGACGTGCTGGCAGGCGGATCGGCACGCCTGACTGGTGCGAGCAACTACTTTTACAACTCGAGCGACATCGGCGGCACGCTGAGGCTCGACAACGCCACGATCACGATGCGGAACTCCGCGGTCATCGGAGGGGCGGGGGCGATCTCGCTCATCGGGACTTCAACGATTGCCGCGGCGACGGGATCAGGCAGCACGTCAACGATCAATGCAACGATCTCGGGTACAGGTGGCCTCGTCTTTACGAACGGGGCCAGTTCGCGCACCGTCTACATCGCCGGAAACAACACCTACAGCGGTGGCACGCAGCTCGTTTCCGACGTGGGGGCCGCGAGTGGCTCGGCATTCGGCACGGGCGTGATCACCGTCGCTTCGTCAAGCCCAAAGATCACGAACACGTCGGCCGGCAGCATCACGCTTGCAAACAACATCACCTACTCGGGAACGCTTGCGTTCGGTGGTTCTCCGATCCAGATCACCGGCACGGTGACCGGTTCCGGCATCCTCCGGGCCAGTAACGGCGGCACGATCGACGTCAGCCAGCAGTCGACCGCGACGATGCTTTCGACTGGCGTGATCGACATGGGCAACAACGGCGTGATCAAGGCCTCCAGTGCCACCAACTTCGGAAGCCTGGCGACCATCTTAGCCAGCGGCACGGGCAGTGGGTCGACGCTGCAGGCACTTGGCAACACCGGCTCGATCACGCAATCGGTCAAGATCGGCGCCACGAACAACAATCCCTGCAACATCAACGTCGACACCAACGGCTACGCCGTGACGCTCGCGGGCGTTATCCAAAACCTCGGCAGCGGCACGACGGGCGGGCTGGTTAAGTCGGGCGCAGGCACGCTCACGCTCACGAATGCCAACACCTACACGGGTCCGACGACGGTGAATGTCGGCGGGCTTGTGCTCAACGGCTCCCTCGCCGTGGGGTCGAACTTGTCCGTGGCGGCGGCGGCCTGGCTCGGGGGGACCGGAACGGCTGCCGGAGTTGTGACGATGAGTGGCACACTCAGCCCCGGCAATAGCCCCGGCGTGATCACGCTCGGCTCGCTCGTGCTGACTTCGACGAGCGTGACGGCGATCGAGGTCGCCTCGGCTGGCACCCGCGGCACGGCGTACGACGGCGTGAGCATTCTCGACGCCTCCGGGCTGACGTATGGCGGCACGATGGCGTTTGCCTTCGGTGCCAGTGCGATCGCCGACAACGCGACGCTCGATATCTTCAGCTTCTCCGGATCGGCAGCGGGTGATTTTGCCACGCTCGTCTCGACCGGCTTCTATGCGGGCACGTGGACCAACAACAGCGACGGTACGTTCACGTTCACCAAGGACTCGCAGACGCTGACGTTCAGGGAGAGCACCGGCGACGTGATCGTGGTGCCGGAGCCTGGCACGGCGCTCTTGGGCGTGATCGGAGCGCTCGCCGCCCTGGCATCTCGCCGGGGCATGCGTCGCTGGCCGTTCGTGTGAGGCCTGTATCCCAATCCTGTTCGGCACGGCAGATGTGGGGCGGGTCGCCCCACGTCTGGCTTGGCTCGGGGCTCCCCGTAGCACAGGTTTTCAACCTGTGTCTGTTCATCGCGGCGGCTCGGGGCGGAGGCGCCTGCCATGAGGGATCCGAATGGCAGCGATTACGGTGGAGAAGCCCTGGCCGACCACGCCACCACGCCGAGGCCGATGGTGGCCTCGATGGCGAGCGGCAGGAGCGTGTCGCGAAGGAAGGGCTACCCGTGCGCCGTTCCGAGCGTTCTCACCGTGACGGAATGACGTCCGTCTCGCGTGGGTTTGAAGTCCCCAGCGACGGCGTCCCACGCGGGGCCTTTTGCCAGTGTTTGTCTATTCGCGAGTCGAACGTCGGCAACCGCCGGGTCGGTGAGTTGGGCGTATTCAGCTGGTGTGTATACGTCGACATCATAGGTGTCGGCAGGCAGAGTTCGGACTCCTGCGTGCCACGAGACGAATCTCGCCCACGCCAGGTATGAGACGATCCCGAACAGCAGAAAGCCGACAATGAAGACGGGGATCAGGCGAGTCTGTCGACCATCATGGGGTTCCATGCCGCAGCTCTCAGTCACGTGCAGTTCGTATCCTCCAGGCGACACTGTCCATGACGCGCGCAGTCGAGACCGTTCGCGTCAGGCCTGGATCCCCTCTTTCGCTCGGGGCTTTCTGGATCACCAGTCGTGGCGAGCGAGGGGGCGTGGGTAGCACCGAGCAGTGGGGCCGGGCCGGCACGGGCGACCTGATTCAGCCCGGCTTCACGCCCGTGATCAGAAGCGTGATGTGATAGAAGACCGGCGCGGCGAAGCACATCGAGTCGATCCGGTCGAGCACGCCGCCGTGGCCCACCACCAGCGTGCCGTAGTCCTTCACGCCGCGGTCGCGCTTGATCGCGCTCATCGTCATCCCGCCGGCGAAGCCCATCACCGCCACCACGAGGCCGGCGAGCGTGGCCTGCCAGAGCTGGAAGGGCGGCGCCGCCCACCAGAGCACGGCTGCGAGCAGGGCGGTGCTCGTGGCGCTGCCAAGCAGGCCTTCCCAGGTGCGGTTGGAACTCACCGCCGAGGCCACCAACCGCTGGCCGAGCATCCGGCTCCAGACATACTGCATGCAGTCGGCAAACTGCACGAGCAGGATCAGAAAGAAGAGCAGGCGGAAGTTGCCGGTGCGGTCGGCGTCGGACGCCCCCTCGATCGGGATCTGGAGGAGGGCAGGGGCGAACGAGAGGCAGTAGACGCAGACCACCAGACCCGCCTGGATCTTGGCCGTCCGCTCCAGGAACCGCTTGTAGTCGCCGGCGAATGCGACTCTCGCGAGCACGAACAGCGTGGCGTAGACCGGCAGGAACACGCTGAAGACGTCGTAGCGGTTGAGCCCCACGAGCACGTAGTGGAGGGGCGTGAACAGGAAGAACACCCAGAACAGGGCGCGGTGGTCGCCCTTGCGGGTGGGCGTGAGCGTGATGAACTCGCGGAGCGCCCAGAACGACACGAGCCCGAAGAGGACGACCGTGGCCGTCGTGCCGAGCCAGAAGGCCGCGGCGAGCACCGTGCAGAGGATCCACCAGCCACGGAGCCGGTTGTTGAACGTGCGGATCGCGGCGGGATCGAGGCCGCGGTCGGGATGCCGCTTGAGGAACTGGCCCACGGCCGTGGCCGCGGTGAGCAGGGCGAGCACGCCGGCGACGAGCGCGATGGTGCGGTTGTCGTTCATGCCGGCGTCATTCCTTCAGGGCCAGCACGGCGCGGCGGGCACGGGCGAGGAAGTCGAGTTTGGCCTCGCCCCGTTCCAGCCACATCGGCGGACCGAAGCTGATGCAGGAGAGCAGCGGCACCGGCAGGAACTCGCCGCGGGGCAGCACGCGGTTGAGGTTGTCGATGTGCACCGGAATCAGTTCGAGGTCGGGCCGCTTCTTGGCGAGGTAGTAGAGCCCGCTCTTGAACTCGCCGACCTCGCCGGTGGAACTGCGGCCCCCCTCGGGGAACACGATCAACGAGTACGTGGTGCCCGCCTCGCGGAGCATCATGTCGACCGGGCTCTGGTGAACCTTGATGTCGGTGCGGTCGATGAGGATGGCGTCGAAAACCTCCTCCGCCAGCCAGCGGCGGACGAGCCCCCGCGACCAGTAGTCCTTCGCTGCCACGGGCCGCGTCAATTCGCGGACCGTCTGCGGCAGCGACGACCACACGATCAGCGCGTCGAGGTGGCTGGTGTGGTTGGCGAAGTAGACCCGCTGGCAGGTGTCGGGCTGGCTGGCGATCCAGCGGATGCTCGCGCCGGCGAGCAGGCGGGCGAGCCCCGCGAGCCCGAGGCCGGCGGCCCGGCAGAGCGGCGACCGGCCCGATGCTTTGCGGGGAGTCCCCGGCTCCTTCGCGGCGATGTCGGCGGGCGAGAGCATGAAGGCATCTTCGATCGGGGCAGCGGACGCGGTCAACGTGCGACCCCCGCGGGCACGAAGGGATTATGTAGTTTTTCGTGGCCAACCGTCGTGGGGCCCCCGTGGCCCGGAAACACGATCGTTTCGTCGGGGAGGGTGTACAACTGGCCGCGAATACCGGCCGCGAGGGCTGCGAAGTCGCCGTCGGGGAAGTCGCTTCGGCCCACGCCCTCCGCGAAGAGCACGTCGCCGCCGAAGACCACCGGCGGGGTGAGGGCTTCCGCGATGAAGACGACATGACCCCGGGAATGGCCCGGAATCTCGCGGACGGCCAGGTCGTGCCCCGCCAGCGAGATCGTCTCGCCGTGGTCGAGCAACCGGTCGGCCGGCGGGCTGACGAGATTCATCCCGAACGCAGCCGAGAGATTGCCGGCGGGGTTCGTGAGCTTCGCGGCGTCGTGCCTGCCAATGATGATCGGTAGCGACGGCCAGCGATCCCGGAGGGCGGCGTTGCCGGCGATGTGGTCGGAGTGGCCGTGGGTCAAGAGGATCGCCTCCGGCTCGAGACCGTGCGAGTCGAGCCATTCGATGATCGCCTGGGGCTCGAAACCCGGGTCGATGACGAGGCAGCGGTGGTCGCCGGCCCGCGACACGACGTAGGTGTTCTCGCCGAAGGGCTGCGACTCGACGCAGGCCACCTGGAGCGATTCTGCGGGTGAAAACAGACTGATGGAGGCCATCGGAGCGTGAATGCGAGGGCGGGAGACTGGAAAATGAGCATCGTTCGCGAACGCCCGGCCGACAAGGATGCCCTCTTTCCGGCAGGAAATGCGGCCTTTCGGGGTTGGAACTGCCATAGCAGCCACGCGGGAAGCACCTGTAGACTCCCCCCCTCCCCAGTCGATGACGTCGAAGGGGAATGCTCTTTCTTCAGCAGATCCATGGAGGGATCGATGGTCCGCAGTGCATGGATGGGTGTGTTTCAGGTGGCCACGATCCGCAGCATGGCGGCAGCGGTTCTGCTGACCGCGGTGGCGTCTGCCCAGGAGTTGGGGACCGGCCTCGTCCCCAATGGTGACGTCGCCAAGGGCAACATCGGTGCGGCCGACGCCCAGGCGGTGGCCGGCGGTGGCGCCCACCCACTGCAGCCCGCGCTCGAACTGGCCCAGAAGGGCCTCGCGCAGCTCCGCACCACGATGAAGGACTACTCGTGCACCGTCGTCAAGCGGGAGCGCATCGACGGCAAGCTCAAGGATCACGAGTACATGTTCGCCAAGGTCCGCCACGAGCCGTTCAGCGTCTACCTCTACTTTCTGGCACCCGATGACGTGAAGGGCCAGGAGGTGATCTGGGTCGAGGGACAGAACGACGGCAATATGCTCGCTCATGCAGGCAGCGGCGTGCGGGCGATGGTGGGCACGGTGTCGCTCAAGCCCAACGGGGCGCTGGCGATGCAGGGCAACCGCTACGCCGTCACCGAGATCGGCGTCGAAAACCTGGCCAAGCGGCTCGTCGAGGTGGCCGAGCACGACAAGCAGTTCGGTGAGTGCGAGGTGAACTTCTATCCCAACGCCAAGGTCAACGGCCGCGTCTGCACCTGCGTGCAGGTGGTGCACCCGGTGCCGCGGCGGAACTTCCGCTTCCATCTCGCGAGGGTGTTCATCGACGACGAATACCTGATCCCGGTTCGCTACGAGGCCTACGACTGGCCTCAGGAAGCGGGCGGCCAACCGGTGCTCATGGAGGAGTACACCTACATGAACGTGAAGATCAACAATGGCTTCACGGACGCCGACTTCGACCCCAAGAACGCCGCCTACAAGTTCGGCGCGAAGTGAACGGCTGTTGACGGGCGGATTCGACGGGTCGCGGATGAGCCTCGCGTCGCGCCACCGCAACCGGCCGGAATCGCATCTGACCCACAGGCGAACCGTAAAGACACACAGGTTACCAACCTGTGCTACGAGAGGCTGCGAGGGGCAGCCCGAGCCCAAGGCGAACCGGAAACACACACAGGTTCAAAACCTGTGCTACACGGGGCCCTGAGCCACTGCGTGCCTCAGGCTCGTCGGTCTTCCTGGTAGTACCAGTCGCCGCTGAGGTTCGCCAACCGCTGCGCGACGACGCCGGGGTCGGGACGGAAGCAGTCGAAGACCATGCACCGCAGCGGGAAGAACCGCAGGTGGAGGTCGAACGTGAACCGGTACGGACGCTGCCGCGGCATGACGACGATCAGCCGCCGACGGGCCACCCGCCGCAGTTCGGCGACCGCCCGGTGCACGTCGAGCACGTGCTCGAGCGTGTGGGTGCAGACGACGGTGTCGAAACTGCGGTCAGCGAATGACAGGCCGGCGAGTGTCTCCTGACGAAACGCAACGTCCGGGAACTGGGCCGGGAGTTCGGGGCCGATCGCCATGTCGCAGGCGGTGACGGAATGGTTCGCGGCGAGCACGCCGGCGAGGTGCCCTCGGCCGCAGCCCACCTCGAGCACGGTCCCGGAGGCGCTCTGGAGGATCTCGGCGATGCAGGTGGCATTGAGGTCGGTGGGACGCTGCAGGTGGACGGCCGCGGTCTCCTCGTAGACACGACGGAACTCGTCCTCCGTGAGCAGGTGAGCTCGGTCCTTAAACGCCATGAACGTCTCGGCCCGTTGGCCAAAGAGCAGCCGGAAGGGCAGCCACATGAACCAGCGGCTGTCCCGCAGTATGGGCGGCAGGCACTCGTCGAGCAGGAAGTGGATGGCGAGCGCGGCGTTGCGGCTGATGTTCATGGGAATCCACTTCCGCGGGGAGGCCGCGATCAGGCGGCCCGCCGGACCACGTGGTCGGCCGCCTGGCCCATGCGGCGGGCGACGATGTAGACGGGTCGGCCCTTGGCCTCGTCCACCAGCTGGCCGACATACTCGCCGAGGATGCCCAGGAGCGCGAACTGCGCGGCGGCCACGGCGGTGCTGAAGAGCATGATCGTCGTGTAGCCCGAGGGCGGATTGCCCAGCCACCAGCCACCGAGCGAATACACCGCCGTCGCGAGGCAGACGAGCAGCATCGAGATCGCCGCGATGAAGGCGACGCGGAGCGGTGCGGTGGAGAACGCGAGCGTGGCATCGCGGGCCAGTCCGAAGAGCCGGCCAAGGTGATACTTCGATCGTCCTGCCGTCCGCGGGGCGGCGGTGTAGGAGAGGACGGCGCGGCGGAAGCCGACCCACTGCACCAGGCCGCGGAGGAACCGCGTTCGCTCCCGTATCTCCCGTTGCAAGACTTCGATCACCGGCCGGCCGACGAGGAAGAAATCAGAGGCATCTGGTTCCAGTGGCAGCGCGGAGATCACGGTGAGCCCACGGTAAAACGCGGCGTTGCAGGCCCGGCGGAGCCCGCTCCCCGGGGCCGCTTCACGGCGCATCAGCACCACGTCGTGTCCGGCGCGGGCAACCGCCACCGCCCGCCGGACAACCTCCGGCGGATGCTGCAGGTCGGCGTCGAGGAAGACGGCATGGTCGGCGTCGCAGTCGTCGAGCCCGGCGAGCATCGCCGCCTCGTGGCCGAAGTTTCGGGAGAGGTGGAGCACCCGCACGCCCGGCCCCGCCGCGAAGCGGTCGAGCAGCCCGGGAGATTCATCGATCGAGCCATCGTTGACGTAGACGATCGTGGCGTCGGTGCCCTCGGCGGCGAGGTGCACCACCAGTCGCGTCGCCTCT
>Ga0304730_1002651_pt1 | contig 12601 bp, 8 predicted proteins | sample M_130628_MF_Meta_FD_190474 | JGI IMG/M metagenome (GOLD analysis project Ga0304730, IMG submission 190474) | Freshwater microbial communities from Lake Montjoie, Canada to study carbon cycling - M_130628_MF_MetaG (v2) (version 2) | ecosystem: Environmental > Aquatic > Freshwater > Lake | place...
CACCCCGACGTGCTCTTTCTGGCGGAAGCCTTCACCCGACCGAAGACGATGTATCGGCTCGGCAAGCTCGGCTTCACGCAGTCCTACACCTACTTCACCTGGCGTACCGAGAAGCAGGAGACCGCCGACTATCTGGCCGAGGTGACCACGCCACCGATCGCGGATTTCTTCCGGCCGAATTTCTGGCCAAACACCCCCGACATCCTCCATGAGACGCTTCAGCAGGGTCGCCGCCCGATGTTTCTCGTGCGGCTCGCGCTGGCGGCGCTCTCCGTCGGCAACTGGGGCATCTACGGGCCAGCGATGGAACTGCTCGAGGCGACTCCGCGGGAGCCCGGCAGTGAGGAATATCTCGACTCCGAGAAATACGAGATCAAGCGATGGAACCTCGACAGCCCCGACAGCCTGGCCCCCTTCATCCGCTGCCTCAACGAGATCCGCCGTGCTGAGCCGAGCCTGGCCCGCGTGCGGCCGCCGCTCATTCAGGAGATCGACGACCCGCACCTGCTGGCCTGGTGCCGACACGATCCGCTCAGCGGCAACTGCGTGCTCGTGGTGGTCAACATGCAGCCCGACGTGTCACGGCAGGCCAGGCTCACGCTCGGACGCACCTCACTCGATCTCGAGGAGGTCACAGCCCTCACCGCACACGACCTGCTCGACGATACCGAGCAGGAGTGGGCGATCGACGCCATCCGGATCACGTGCACTCCCGAAGAACCGGTGCGGGTGTTTCGGCTCTCACCGGTGGCCATCACAACTCCTGAGACACCAGCCGCATGACGCTCGATGACGCCACGATCGCGGCCCGCCTGGCCCGGTCGCTGCCGACCGCGCGGTGGTTTGCCGACAAGGCGGCGACGATCGGGAGTGTGATCCTGCGAGAGCGGGTCATGGTTGCGGCTGATGGCCCGGTCGAACTGGTGCTGGCCGACGTTTACCTCGCCGACCGCGATCCAGCGCCCAGGTATGTCACGGTAATCGGTCCAGATGGAGTCGACGCCGCAGCCACGCCGGCCGCGGCAGGCCGGCTGGTAGAGATGACGATTACAGGGAGTTCGCTGGCCGGACGGAATGGGAACATCATCGGCCACCGCGTCGGCGGCATAGAAACAAGGGCAGGGGCTTTTCATGCGACCGATGCCCTGACCGTGATGCCGATTGGGGGCGACGCCTCCAACACGTCGTTCGTCGTGCGCAACAATTCAGCCGGCTGGATCGTGAAGCTGTTTCGCCACTGCCGCGAGGGCATCCAGCCGGAGGTGGAACTCGGCGACTTCTTCGCCGCCGCATCGCCGTGGCCGGGCACGCCCCGGCTCTGCGGCTGGCTGGAATACGTTGCCCCAGACGGCCATCGTGCCGCCGCCTCGACCGCGATTGCCACGGTGCACGAATTTGCGGCAGGCTACACGACCGGCTGGGATCGGCTCGTCGGCCTGCTCTTAACTTCACCTTCGGGTGAAGAACAGCTGGTGGGTGCAACCGGCGATACGGTCCTCGCGATCGTGGCGGCCCTCGGCCGGGCCACGGGTCAGATGCATCGGGCCCTGGCCGCACGGCCCGACATCCCGGCCTTCGCGCCGGAGTCGACGGTGCCGGCTGGCCGGCGGGCCACCGCGATGGCGATGGCTGCGCATGCAGAGCAGGTGTTTACGCTGATCGAATCACGGCGCACGCAGTTCGAGCCGGCGATCGCATCGCGACTTGCGGCAGTGCTCTCGGCGCGGTCGAGGCTGATGAGCCGCTTTGACAGTCTGCCGAGCATCGTCGGCGCCACCACAAACATCCGGGTTCACGGCGACTACCATCTCGGCCAGGTCCTCGTGGCGGAGCACGACACCCAGCATCTCGTGGCGGAGCACTCGGAGGTGCTCGTGATCGACTTCGAGGGAGAGCCGGGCCGATCGCTTGCCGAACGCCGCTCCAAGACTGCCGCCGCCAAGGATGTGGCTGGCATGTGCCGCTCCTTCGACTATCTGCTGCGGCACGTGGCGAAGTCGACGGGCAGACCGTACGCCACGGACGATCTCGAGCGGCTGGAGACCTGCTACCTCGATGCCTACCGCGAGGTGGCCGCTGACCAGCCCTGGTGGCCAGCTGACCGCGCGACTGCCGACACCCTGCTGGCGGCGTTCAAGCTCGACAAAGCGATCTATGAACTCGCCTACGAATTGAACAACCGCCCCGACTGGATCGACGTCCCCCTGGCCGCCGTCGAGGAGGCCGCAGCCTAAGGCGGCCCGGAACCTCGGATGACCCGCGTGCCGTCCTCGTTGACCGCCACGTCGAAGATCCGCAGGGAATCGAGCCAGCGCATTACCTCATCGTTCTTGAATAGTTTCGGCACCGTCGTGCCCGCCTCGAGATGACCGTAATAGAGTTCCGCTTCGCCGTGCTCGCGATCGCCGATCCGGCTGGTCACCTTCACTACGGATCCCAACTCTGAGATCTCCACGATCTCGGCGAGATACTCGATCGTGTCGCCGGGCACTGCCTCAAACGCCAGCCGCATGCCCCCGACCTTGGCGAGCACGACCTGCCGCCGGTAGTCGAGAGCGTCGGCAACAAGCAGGCCTGCCGTCTGGGCCATCCCCTCCAGCACGAGTGTTGCCGGCATCATCGCTGCACCAGGGAAGTGGTCGTGCAGATGCTCCTCGGCCAGGGTCACCGCCTTGACTGCCCGGGCCCGACGGCAGCGGACAAACTCGATGTATCGATCGATCCAGAACCAACGCATGAGCGATGTCACTCCAATGTTGTGGAACCAGTGCTGTGAAACCTATAGCTTGATCTGTCGGCACCGCTCCGGCAACCGCAGGCGATGGGGCAGAGGAGGTGGATCAGCCGCCAACGCGCAGTGCCTCGAATTCACGGATATGACGGCACATGTAGAGGGCGGCGATCCGCTGTGCGGCCTCGAGCAGCCGGTCACGGATGTCGTCGGGCTCCAGCACCTCGACCATGTCGGCCAGGCCCAGCAGTTGCGGAACCATTTCGTCGTCCCAGGCCCGCTCGATGTCGAGAATCACACTGCCGTCGGCCTGCGGGCTGACTCTTTGCCCGGGGTGAAACGGCTTCTCACAGGCCCAGCGGGCCCGAGGCGCCTGCACGCGAATCCGATACCGGCGGGGAGGATCGGCCGAGCGGAAGATCGTGATGCTGTCGGCAAGGAGTTCCTCCACCGGCTCGGTCGATCGCACAAAACTACGTGATGTCGGCTTCGCCTCGGCGACACGGTCGAGCTTGAAGAAACGCAGCGTCGTGTCGGCTGCCGTCGCCTTCCCGCTCTTTCCCAAACGGACAGGCTTGGCCGCGGGCGGCCCGACACGGTAGCCGGCGATGTACACGCTGCCGTCGTAGAGCACGAGCGCCTCCGGCCGGATGGTGTATCGCTTTGGCTTCTCGTCGGCGAGGCTCGTGTAGCGGATCTCCAGTTCCACGGTGTTGCGGATGGCCCGATTGATCGCGTTGAGCGTGCGGGAGCGATACTTGGCAGCAGCGGGCCGTGGATGAATGAGCAGGCCCTCCTTGTGAGCCTCGACGTATTCCAAGAGTTGGGGTGTTGCCACCCGCTCGAGCTTCGCGATCAACTGGCCGATGCCGCGCCAGTAGAAGGTCCCAGCCAGTGGTGCAAGAAAATCTCGGGCCACGGCCAGCGAGAGCAGTTCCGGCAGCGAGATGGCCGGGATGGTGAGCTCACCGGCGCCCTTGCCCGGCTCGATCGACCAGGCCTGACAGATGGTGCCGCGGGCGGAGCGTTTCTTCGTCTGCTTCACCGCATAGCCATACTTCTCGAGAAACTCGATGTCGCGACGGACGTTCTTGTCGGACATCGCGTCGATGACGCCGCGGTCGCGCAGGCGGTCCTTCAGCTCCGCGGTGGTGAGCGGCTGACGGGCGCTAAACAGAATGTCGATCAGGTGAAACACCCGCAGCAACTGTTCGTGGCGGCTGATGGAGTCCATGGCGATCCCGGCAAGACAGAGAACGATGCAACAGAGCCCGCCAGAATACCCGGGAATGCACCGCGGGGTTGGGCTTGAGAAACCACCGTGCTGCGATCAGGGCGATGAGTCCGTGCCGACCTGCTCCTGTAGCTCCAGCCACCGCTCCTCGGCCGCAGCCAGTTTTTCTGCGGCCGCCGTCATCGCGGTGTGGTGCCGTAGGGCCTCGGCGGGATCGGTGGTCGCGAGCATCGCCTCGTTCGCGGCCCGCTTTTCCGCGTCGAGTTTGGCGATCGATCGCTCGAGCGTGCCGATCTCTCGGCGAACGTCGCGGTCCGACCGGGCGTCATTCCCCGCACGGCCGGCTCCGTCCTGCTTGCCCGGGCCCGACTTGCCGGCAGGCTTACCCGGTCCACTGGGCTTCTTGGATGGAGAGGGCTTCCCACCGCCCGCCGCTTCCTCCTCGGCGTCGATCTCACTATTCATGGCGGCGAGATACTGCTTGTAGCTGCCGCCGTAGTTGATGACGCGGCCGTTACCGACCTCCACCACATTGGTCGCCACCGTCTCCACGAAGGACCGGTCGTGGCTCGTGAAGATGACGGTGCCGCGATAATCGAGGAGCGCCTGGGCGAGCGCGTCGACTGTCTCCACGTCGAGATGGTTACCCGGCTCATCGAGGATGAGAATGTTGAAGGAGCCGAGCAGCAGGCCAGCCAGGCAGAGCCGGGCCCGCTCGCCGCCGGAGAGCACCGGCACACGCTTTTCAACCGCCTTGCCGCGGAAGAGCATCGCACCGGCCAGGTCGAGAATCCGCTGCGACTTCGTGCCGATAGCCGCCGCCCGCTCCAGGTAGGAGAGCACGGTGTCGTTCTCGTCGAGGCTCGTGTAGACGTGCTGCGCATAGATGCCGAGTTCGCAGCCATGCCCCCACTTCACTTCGCCGGCCAGCGGCGTGAGCGACCGCACGAGCGTCCGCAGAAACGTCGTCTTGCCCTGTCCGTTGTCGCCGACGATCGCGGCCCGCGTCCCGTGCACGATCTCGACGTCGATCGACTCCGCTACCTTTCGATCGGCATAGCCGATGGCCAGCCCACGGCACCGCACGGCCGGCCCCTGACGAGGTGACACCTCGGGGCAGCGGATGGCCGCGGTCGGAGAGTCGGCGGCGATCTCCTCCACCTCGAGTTTTTCAAGCTGCTTGCTCTTCGACTTCGCGCGGGAGGCGGTAGAGGCTCTCGCCTTGTTGCGGGCAATAAAGTCTTCCAGTTGCCGCCGCTTGGAGAGCACGGCGGCGTTGGTCCGCTCGAGATGCTCTCGCTGATCCCGTTGATAATCGAGGAAGGCATCGACCTTACCCGGAAAAATTGTCAGCTTGCCGCCGGAGAGATCGAGCGTCCGGTCGCAGGTGGCCCCAAGAAAGGCCCGGTCATGTGACACGATCAGGCAGCTCTCGCGGTAGTCGCGAAGAAAGTGCTCCAGCAGAATCTGCGTCCGCAGGTCGAGGAAATTCGTCGGTTCGTCGAGCAGGAGCAGCGTGGGCTCGTGCAGGAGCAGGGCGGCCAGCTTGACTCGGGTCTGCCAGCCGCCAGAGAGTTCCTTCACTGGGCCGGTCAGCAGAGAGCCCTTGAGTTCGAACCGGCCGGCCACCTCGCCGCACTTCCAGTCGGGCTGGCCGCTGTCCCGCATCAAGAAGGCCAGAGCCGTCTCGCCGGGCTCGAAGGGATCGTGCTGCCTGAGATAGCCGAGCCGCAGCCGCGGATGCCGGATCACCTCGCCGGAGTCGAGTTCCTCCTCGCCAAGGATCACCCGGAGAAGCGTGCTCTTCCCGGCGCCGTTCCGCCCGATGAACCCCACCTTGCCGTCGTCGGTGATCGTGGCGTTGGCTTCGTCGAGAAGCACCTGATCGCCGTAGCGTTTGGAAGCGTTTTTGATGTCGAGCAGCACGGCCATGGCAAGTGTCCAAAGGAGGGCCCCTCACAGTAGCCTGAGCGGGCCGCAGTCGGGAATACAGGCACGCAAATCTCGCGGTGGGACGGGATTCACCTACCCGTTGCTGGCATGTCGGCCGGGCCAGCCGCTACATTTACGAACTTCGACGATGTCTACGTGACTGGCCGATGCACGCCTCCCAGTGCCTCTTGACCGACCCTCCATTCGCCGGAAATTTGCCATATGCACCTTCCGATTCGCCTCCGTTTGTCAGCCCGTCTGGTTCGCACGACGCTGCTCTCGTGCGGGCTGCTGGCCGCTTCCCCCGCCTCTGCCGCCGAGCCGGCCACAACCACTGCCGCGACCGCAGCGATGTCGGCGACGGATGTCATCGCGGCGGTGCGGCGTGCGGCCGATGCCTACGCAGCCGCTTTCAATGCGGGCGACGACAAGGCCATCGGGGACCAGTGGACGCTGGGCGCGGAGTTGGAGGAGGGGGGCGGCATGCTCAAGGGCCGCGACGCCATCGTGGCCTCTCTCAAGCAATGGCGGGCCAGCCATCCAAAGGCTGCCCTGAAGATCGAGGTCACGGATGTGCAGACGCTGGGTGAGGGCGTCGCTCGGGTGCAGGGCACGCTCTCATTTACCGGGCAATCGGACGCCGAGCCTGCGGTATCTCGATTCGACAGCCTTCGCGTGCTTGAACAGGGCAGCTGGCGGATCGCCGAATCGAGGGTGGTGCCGACGCCGCGGACGGCCCTGGCAGACCTTTCCTGGATGCTCGGCACCTGGCAGTCGACAGACGCGAAGACCGGCACCACCGTCGATGCTACCTACGAAAAGAGCCTCGAGGGCAATGCCCTCGTCGGCCGCATCAAGGTCAAGCAGAAGGACGGGGCGACCGTCGAATCACTCGATGTGATCCATGCCGACAGGCTCACCGGCCAGGTGCGGTCATGCAGCTTCGATTCCAACGGTGCCCGTGCGGAGGGCACGTTTACGAGCGACGGCACATCGTTTGAACGGAAAATGGTCGGCACACCTGGCAATCCTGACCTGGGAAACCGTGCTGAATGGATGCAGGTGCTCTCCCCGCTGGGCCGGGACATGCTGCTCTGGCACTCAATCGAGCGAACGATCGACGGCCACGCGCAGCCAGACACAGAGCCAGTGCACCTTCGCAGGATCCGCTGACGGCTCTGCAAAACGAATCCTTCACACGCATTTACTTTCACTTCACCACTTCATTCCGCCTGCTGGAGTCTGCTCATGTCTCGATCCCGCTCCTGCCGTAGTCGATCTGTTCACACGGCCACGGCCGTTGTCATGCTGTTCGCACAGGTTGTTGGATCGTCCGCGATCGTCTGCGGCCATGGCGGTGGTGGTGGCCACGGTGGCGGTGGCGGCCACATGGGTGGCTTCAGCGGTGGTGCCGGCGGTCGCGGTGGTTTTGACGGCGGCCGTGGAGGCTTCGATGGTGGCCGCGGTGGGCTCGACGGCGGTCGCGGACTCGACGATGGCCGTGGACTCGATGGTGGACGTGGACTCGATGGTGGACGTGGACTCGATGGTGGACGTGGCTTCGATGGAGACCGCGGACTCGACGGCGGTCGCGGACTGGATGACGGCCGCGGGTTCCGCGATTTCGACGGCGGCCGAGCATTGGACGGGGGAGCGCGACTCGACGGCGGCGCCAGACTCGACGGCGGTGCCCGCCTTGATGGCGCGGGCCGCTTTGCCGGCGATGCCAGTCTGGCGCGGGCTGCCGCCGTCGGCGACCGCGGAATCCGTCCCTACTCGATGAACACGCTGGCAGCCCGCGGCGACGTCGTCCGCAACAACTTTCGCGCCAGCAACTGGTACGGAAATCGTGCCTGGTATGGCAACCATTTCAATCGTTGGTGGCCGGGTGGCTGGTGGTTCGCGGGGGGCATGATGTCCGGACTGCTCTGGGCCGACCTCTTCGCATGGGGCGGCTACGGCGCGTACGGTGGAGGTGGTGGCGGCGGTTCGGGCACTGCGACCTCGACGATTCCCTACGACTACGGCTCGACGGTGGTCTATCAGGACGACGGCGTCTACGTGCAGGGCAGCCGCGTGGGCACGGCGACTGAATACGCCCAGCAGGCATCCACGATCGCCTCGCAGGGCGGCTCCGATGCCAAGATTGACGAGGACGATCAGTGGCGGTCGCTCGGCGTGTTTGCGATGGCGCGGTCGCAGGAGACCGATGCGAGCAATTTTCTCTCGCTCGCGATCGACAAGAACGGGATCCTGCGTGGCAGCTATTACAACGCCGTGTCCGACGAGAATTCCCACGTGACGGGGAAGGTCGACAAGAAGACACAGCGGGCGGCGTGGACGATCGGCGACAAGAAGGAGCCTGTCTACGAAGCGGGCATCTCGAATCTCACCAAGGATCAACTGACAATTCTTGTACACAAGGCTGACGGCAAGGTGGAGCAGATGCTCTTGGTCCGCGTGAACGAAGGAGTGCCGGGCGCCGGCCCGGTGACGAGGCCGGGGGAAAAGTCCGAACCGAAGGCGTCTGCAGCCCCGCCCCAGTGAGCCACGCGACCCGCTCCCACCTCGTATCGCCCCCCATCGGGCTGACTTTTCAATCGATTTGGCAAGAAAAACCCGTCTAGGCATGGTCGTCGAGAGACGGGGAAATCCCCATCGAAGTGCCGAAATCCTGCAATTTTCTCGATTCTAGGTACGATCGGGTTTTGGATTTCTGTCAGTCGTGACCTCGGAGCCTGGCTCCGGGTCGCTCCTGACCGCAATGATCGCATCTGGCGATCCATACATGGAAAACGCGAGTGGCATGACGCCTGGTGAGCTTGTCATCACAACTGATCGCGTTGGCGTCTTCCCCTCCGTCCTGGACGGAGGCCGGAATATCGCGCCCCCACTGGTCGGCATCAGCACGACCGGCGAGGCGGAGACTCGAGATTCGCGAGTGTCCGGGGCGGCTGGAGCCGCCACGCGGTGGCAGGTCGATGGCAAGTACCTGGCTCGCGACGGCGTCAAGCGGGTGCCCCGCGGCGTGACCTATGGCCCATTCCCGCCCAATGCCGCCGGCGAACCGTTTCCTTCTCCACAACAGGTGCGGGCAGATTTCAACCTGATGCGACAGGCAGGCATCGACTGTGTCCGCACCTACTGGGTGCCGCCGGACTGGTTTTTCGAACTCGCGCAGGATTGCGGGATCGGCCTGTTCGTCGATATCCCTTGGTCGAAGCACCTCTGCTTTCTCGACAGTAGACGGGCGCGATCCGAGGCGAGGCAGGCCGTTCACAGAGCTGCGGAGGTAGGCCGACAATTCAGGAGCGTTCTGGGCTATTCGATCGGTAACGAGATTCCTGCCGACGTTATTCGCTGGCATGGCGCTGACCGTGTGAGCGCTTTCCTGGGCACGCTTGCCGCCGAAGTGAAGCAGACCGACCCCGCCGGCCTCGTGACCTACGCCAACTTCCCGCCCACCGAATACCTCGATCTCTCGTTTCTCGACTTTGCCACGTTCAACGTCTACCTCCACGATGTGGAGGCCTTTCACCGCTACCTGTTGCGGCTGCAAAACATCGTGGGAGACACGCCGCTCGTGCTGGGAGAACTCGGCATGGACACGCTTCGTCATGGTGACGAAGCGCAGGCGGCTTTCCTGGGAGGCCACCTGCGGGAGGCGGCATTGCTCGGGCTGGCCGGAACGTTCGTCTTTTCATGGACCGACGTCTGGCACACCGGCGGCCATCTGATCGAGGACTGGGCCTTTGGCATCACTCGGGCCGACCGCTCCCCCAAGCCCGCCTACCGTGCAATCGCCAGCCTGCCGACAGCCCCGGCAGACATGCTGCCGCACTGCCCGCGGGTATCGGTCGTGGTCTGCTGCTACAACGGCGGCAGGACGCTCGCTCAGTGTCTCGAATCGCTGCAGCAGCTTCGATATCCGAACTACGAGGTGATCCTCGTCAACGACGGCTCCACCGACGACACGGCAGCGATCGCCTCGCGGTTTTCGGACGTGATCGCCATCCATCAGGAAAACAAGGGGCTGAGCGAGTCTCGGAACGTCGGTCTACGAGCCGCGACCGGTGGGATCATCGCCTACACCGACGCCGACTGCTTCGCAGATCCCGACTGGCTCTCACACCTGGTGCACCAACTGGATCGCACGAAAGCCGACGCCGTCGGCGGCCCCAACATCTCTCCGGACGACGGCTGGCTCGCCGCCTGCGTCAACGCTTCGCCAGGCCAGCCCACGCACGTGCTCGAAAGCGACCAGGTGGCAGAGCATGTGCCGGGCTGCAACATGGCATTTCGCCGCGAGGCACTCGAAACGATCAACGGTTTCGATCCGCAGTTTCATCGCGCGGGTGACGATGTCGACATCTGCTGGCGGCTGCAGCAGGCAGGCGGCTGGATCACGTTCGCCGCCGGGGCCTTCGTGTGGCATCACCGACGGCCCACGCCGCGAACCTACTTCCGTCAGCAGTCCGGCTACGGCGAGGCCGAGGCACTGCTGCGGTTCAAGCATCCGGAGAAATTCAACGGCCGCGGAGCCTGGAAGTGGCGGGGCGTACTCTATGGCGCCTCACTCCGTGGCCTGCAGATGCGCGAGTCACTCGTCTACCGCGGGACGTTCGGCACCGGACTGTTCCAATGCCTGTATCAGCCACCCTCCTCCCACTGGGCCATGATCCCCACGACGCTCGAGTGGCACATCGCCGCGGGGCTCGTGGCGCTCAACGCGATCGCCTACCGTCCGGCGGGCGTCGTCGCGGCGGTGATGATTGCGATCTCCGTGTTCGTGGCCTTCCTCCAGGCCCTGCAGGCGCGGCTGCCAAAGCGATACGAGGGTCTCTTTTCCCGAGTCGTCGTCGCGTTTCTCAGCTACCGACAACCGCTCGTCCGCTCATGGGCGCACTACCAATCGCGGCTCTCGTCCTACCGGGCAATCTCGGCGCACCCCTTGGAACATCGCGGGCGGCATCCCTTGAGGAGCGGCCGCTGGGGCGACGTCGTCGAGTATTGGTCCGAACATGCCGATGACCGCACCCACCTGCTGCAGGGGGCGATTGGGGGCCTGCGGGCGAGTCGCTGGGGGATCACGCTCGACACGGGCTGGAGCGAGTGGGACGCAGAGGTCTTTGGCCATCCGTGGACCTGCCTCCGACTGACCACGGTGCAGGAGGAGCACGGCTCCGGGCGTCGGCTGATCCGGCTACGGTATCGTTTCTCGCCGACCTGGCTATCCTGGATCGCCCTGGCCGCGACTGTCGGCAGTGTCGGCCTGGCCGCCTACTGGCTGCCTGGATTCGCGGTGGCAGTGGGGGCCGTGGCAACGCTCGCGGCGCTCGGGATCCACCGCCACGGTGTGCGACTGGCGGCTCAGATCCTCGATGAGTTCGATGGCACCGCCAAGGCGATGGGGCTCACACCGTGTCGACCGGGCGACGCTTCGCGAACCGCTCCATGACGACGCCGCGGATGCTCATCGTGAACGCCGACGACCTCGGCTACACCCCGGCGACGAATGACGGGATTTTTCACGCTCATCAGCACGGCATCGTGACGAGTGCCAGCATGATGGTGCGGCCAGCCGCCGCCCGCGAAGCCGCGCAGCGGGCTGCCGAGATTGGCTTCACCGACCTGGGCCTGCACCTCGACCTCGGCGAGTGGACCCGCAGGAACGGCGAGTGGGTCGCCCTCTATGACGTCGTCGATCCAGCTGATGCTGCCGCCGTGGCGGCAGAGTGCGAACGGCAGGTTGCCCGATTCCACGACTTGACGGGCCGCAATCCGACGCATCTTGATTCGCACCAGCATGTCCATCGGCAGGAACCCGTCCGCTCGATCGCTCTGGCGATCGCCGAGAGGCTCTCCGTTCCGCTGCGGCACTTTTCATCGCACGTGACCTACCGGGGCGATTTCTACGGACAGGGCGGCCACGGCGAAGCCGCCCCGGAACTCCTCACTGAAGCCGCGCTGCTGGCCATCCTGCGTGACACGCCAGACGCCACCATCGAAATCGGCTGCCACCCCGGCTGGGATCCAAACCTCGAGACCATGTACTGTCAGGAGCGGCTTCGAGAGGTGGAGGTGCTCTGCAGCCCGGCACTCAAGGAATCGATCACCGCACTGGGCTTCAAGCTGGTCGGTTTTTCGGCGATCGTACCCCGCGCGACTGGAGAAGAGACCTCATGACCGCCGGATCGCGCCGCAAGATCGTGCTGCTGGGCATGATGACCAAGATCCCCGTCGCGGGGGCGGTCTGGGGCACCATGCACTACATGGTCGGCCTGCGACGGCTGGGATACGACCCCTACTACGTGGAGGCCCACGCGCGGACGCCCTCCATGCTGATGCAGCACGAGAGCGACGACGGCTCGGCGCTGGCCGCAGCCTACATCGACGGCGTGATGCGGCATTTCGACATGCAGGACCGGTGGGCTTTCCACGCGCTGCACGATGATGGCGGTGTCTACGGCATGAGCGACACAGCCCTGAACGATCTCTATCGCGATGCGGCGCTGATCATCAACTACCACGGCGGTACGGTGCCATTGCCGGAGCACACCGCCACCAACAGACTGGTGTATCTGGAGACCGATCCGGTCGACACGGAGATCGAGGTCTACGAGGGACGGCAGGAGACGATCGACTTCCTCGCCCAGCACTGCGCCTTCTACACCTGGGGTCTCAACTACGGGCAGCCCGACTGC
>Ga0304730_1002658_pt1 | contig 12578 bp, 1 predicted proteins | sample M_130628_MF_Meta_FD_190474 | JGI IMG/M metagenome (GOLD analysis project Ga0304730, IMG submission 190474) | Freshwater microbial communities from Lake Montjoie, Canada to study carbon cycling - M_130628_MF_MetaG (v2) (version 2) | ecosystem: Environmental > Aquatic > Freshwater > Lake | place...
TAATGTTGGGATCGCGTTTACGGTTACTGTACTTACTACTCCTGTGCTGTTAACACAACCTGATGCACTTGTTCCTGTTACTGTGTAGCTTGTTGTTGTCGTTGGACTTACAACTGCTGTTCCTGATAAATACGTATACGTTGATGCTCCACTTGGTATTAGTGTGAATGAATCACCACTACAAATTGATCCTGAGTTAACGGCTAATGTTGGTATCGCGTTTACGGTTACTGTGCTTACTACGCCTGTTGAGTTAACACAACCTGATGCGCTTGTACCAGTTATTGTATAATTTGTATTTGTAGTTGGACTTACAACAACATTAGTGACAATACTTGCACCTGTATTTACTAACGTATACGTGCTTGCACCGCTTGGTGTAATAGTAAATGAATCGCCACTACAAATTGAACCTGAGTTAACAGCTAAGGTTGGTATCGCGTTTACGGTTACTGTTGAAACAACTCCTGTGCTGTTCACACAACCTGATGCGCTTGTTCCTGTTACCGTGTAGCTTGTTGTTGCTGTAGGGCTTACTACGTTAGAGCCTGATGAATAAGTATACGTTGATGCGCCACTTGGTGTTATGGTAAAGCTTTCTCCTGAACAAATGACTCCACTATTCACTGTTAAGGTTGGTAAAGCATTAATTGATACGACTGCACTTCCAGACATGACGCTTGCGCAACCTGAAGAATTGGTTGCTTGAACGGTATAGGTTGATGCGGTTGTTTGAAGTCCAAAACTAATCGCTGAACCAGTTCCAGCTACTACTGACACTAAAGATCCAGAACCATCGTATAATTGATAGTTTACGCTTGTTTGTGAATTGGCTAAGCCAACAGCTACCCCTGTTCCGCCTGAGCAATAGCTACCTGTGCCTGTTACGGCATAAACTGTTGGTGAGGCACTAACCGTTACTGTTATTACCACGCTAGAAGAACAGCCTGATGCACTTGTTCCTGTTACTGTATAATTTGTATTTGTTGTTGGGCTTACAACTTGACCCGATGAATACGCATAAGTACTTGCACCACTTGGTGTGATTGTAAAACTTTCTCCTGAACATATTACACCACCAGAAACTGTTAGGCTTGGGGCTGAATTTACGGTTACTGTGCTTACTACCCCTGTTGAGTTAACACAGCCTTCAGAACTTGTTCCTGTTATTGTATAATTTGTATTTGTAGTTGGACTTAGAACAACATTAGTAACTATGCTTGCACCTGTATTTACTAACGTATACGTGCTTGCACCACTTGGTGTGATAGTGAATGAATCTCCACTACAAATTGATCCTGAGTTGACTGCTAATGTTGGTATCGCGTTTACGGTTACTGTTGAGACAACGCCTGTGCTGTTCACACAACCTGATGAACTTGTTCCTGTTACAGTATAATTAGTATTTGTTATTGGACTTACAACAACATTAGTGACAATACTTGCACCTGTATTTACTAACGTATAAGTGCTTGCACCACCTGGTGTAATAGTAAATGAATCTCCACTACAAATTGATCCTGAGTTGACTGCTAATGTTGGCGTCGCGTTTACGGTTACTGTGCTTACTACCCCTATTGAGTTAACACAGCCTTCAGAACTTGTACCTGTTACTGTGTAATTTGTATTTGTTGTTGGGCTTACAACGATATTAGTAACTATGCTTGCACCTGTATTTACTAACGTATACGTGCTTGCACCACTTGGTGTGATAGTGAATGAATCTCCACTACAAATTGATCCTGAGTTGACTGCTAATGTTGGTGTCGCGTTTACTGTTACTGTTGATACAACGCCTGTTGAGTTAATACAACCTGATGAACTTGTACCTGTTACTGTATAATTTGTATTTGTAGTTGGACTTACAACAATATTAGTAACTATGCTTGCACCTGTGTTTACTAACGTATACGTGCTTGCACCACTTGGTGTAATAGTGAATGAATCTCCTGAACATATTGAACCACTATTCACTGAAATAGTTGGAATTACATTTACTGTAATAGTTCCTGTTTGTGTTGAACCAGCGCAACCGCCTGTTGGAGTTACAATGTAAACAAACGTCCCCGCAACTGTTGGTGTACCCGTTATGGTTATTGTATTTGTATTCCAAGCTCCTGTTACACCACCCGGTAAACCTGTTACCGAAGCTCCTGTTGCTTCTGTAGTTGTATAGGTAATATTAGTAATGGCACTGTTATTACAAACTGTTTGATTGGTTGTTGTTGTTGCTGATGTTAAATCGACCGTGTTTAATGGGCTAACAACGATGGTTCCTGTCTGTGTTGAACCAGCGCAACCGCCTGTTGGTGTTACAATGTAAACAAATGTACCTGAAACTGTTGGTGTACCCGTTATGGTTATTGTATTTGTATTCCAAGCTCCTGTTACTCCAGAAGGTAAACCTGTTACCGAAGCTCCTGTTGCTCCTGTGGTAGTATACGTAATATTTGTAATGGCACTACTATTACAAACAGACTGATTAGTGGTTGTAGTAGCTGATCTTAAACCAATCGTGTTTAATGGGCTAACAACGATGGTTCCTGTTTGTGTTGAACCAGCGCAACCGCCTGTTGGTGTTACAATGTAAACAAATGTACCTGCAACTGTTGGTGTACCCGTTATGGTTATTGTATTTGTATTCCAAGCTCCTGTTACACCGCTCGGCAAACCAGAGAATGTAGCTCCTGTTGCTCCTGTAGTTGTATAGGTAATATTAGTAATGGCGCTGTTATTGCAAACTGTTTGATTGGTTGTTGTTGATGCTGATGTTAAACTAATCGTATTTAGAGCTGTTACTGTTACGGCTGAAACCGCACCCGTACTATTAACACATCCTGATGAACTGGTTCCTGTTACCGTATAATTTGTATTTGTTGTTGGAGTTACAACGGTATTAGTAACTATGCTAGCACCGGAATTAACTAAGGTATAAGTTGATGCCCCGCTTGGAGTAATGGTAAAGGAACTTCCATTACAAATTGAACCACTATTGACTGCAATAGTAGGAAGTGCATTAACCGTTACTTGCCTATAACCAGATGCCCAAGTTCCTGTGCCGCAGGTTGGAGAACCTCCTGGTGTTACATAACACGCATAAGTTGTAGAAGAAGAAAGACCCGATGTAGGCGTATAACTAGCTGTGTTAGCTGCATCTACCGAACCTAAAGTTGTCCAGCCAGAAAGCGAAGAGCCTGATGGGGCTGATACCAAACCGCTTTGAGAATACCATTGGTATGAAAATGAACCAGACCCTGATGCACCACTCACACTCATGCTATTGGGCGTTACGCCTGCACAAATGGTTTGAGAACTTGAACTAGTTGTACAATAATTTGCAGCTGTAGCACTATAACGGGGATTGGGAGCTCCTGTCGCAAAATCAGCACCATTATTATCCGTATCAGTACATCCATTGCTACCTCTAAAAATACTAGTTGTAACATTTATTCCTGGGGCATATAAAGTGCCTTCATATGTAATTGTTGTTGCTCCATAACCTACTAAATCTATTACAGATGTAGTACTAGTATTATATAATCTAACTCTACCAGCAGTCGCTGAAATTCCACTGTTTCCACTTACATCAAATCCTGGTAAACTTAAACCTGTACTCGAGGGAGAAGTTGTACTGAGTTGAATTAAGTAATAACCACCAGAAGGAATAATTGTAGATGGAATAGTCGCATAAGTAGAAAAAGAACCAGCTCCGTTATCAGAAAGATATTGAATAACTAAATTTGACATTGAAATCGTTGCATTTGTAGGATTGAACAATTCAACGTAATCATATTTATAAGTAGGACTAGCACTCCCCCCACCACCATACACTTGGCTAATAACAATATGATTAACTGTAGTTGTAGAAACTGCTATGGTTGAAACGGAACCATAACTAACAGCCCCACTAACTGTAATTTGAACTGGTATTCCTGAAACATCCGTGCAACCACCCGATGTTACCGTACGGCGAATCCATGTATTTACAGTGTAGGAACCACTTGGAGTATAATTTTGTATATTATTGGTGCCTGATGCTGAACTAAAACCTGCTGATGAACTTGTAGTGCTCGATTCCCAAAGGTAGGTATAACTACCACTGCCACCACTTGGTGTAGAACCTGTTAAACCTAACGGTGTGGTACTATTACAAATAGTTTGATCACTTGAAACCGTATTACTGGTAATGACAGGATTTACGGTAACCGTTAGCGTGTTTGAATAAGCACTTGAACATCCACTAGAAGTGACTTCTGCTCGGTAATAAGTAGAAGCCGTTAAAGCAGCAGAAGTATAGGCAGAGGTTGTAGCACCTGAACCTGCTGAAACATTGGCCCAACCTGTTGAACCATCCGACGATTGTTGCCACTGAATGTTCCCCGAATGCCCAGATAAAGACAAGACTGCTGTTGAACCATTACAAATAGAACTTGCCGCGGCACTGGCTGTGCCGCCTACTGAAGACCCGCTTATTGTAACAACCGCAGAGCCTTGCGTTCCCCAACAACCTGCCGATGATTGCGCTCTAAAATAATAGGTGTTACTACTTGAAATAAGCTGACTTGATGAGGCTGTAGCAGTGCTTACACCGTTAGTTGTTGTATTTTGAAAATAAATAGTACCACTGCTTCCATTTGATGCAGTAATTGTTGGTCCCGAACAAAACGTTCCACCACCACTTACTGTTACAGCAGTTGGCAAGGCATAAGTAGAGAAAGTACTTGCGCTTGTTGCTGAACCGCCACTTGTTGTAACTACCACGCTGCCCGAATTAGAAGCAGCAACAGTGGCTGTAATTAAGCTTGCACTATTTACAGTAAAAGTTGTCACGTTATTACCCCCAATTGTTACTGCAGATGCTCCTGTAAAATTTGTACCATTTATCTGTACAGCACCACCAGCACAAACAGAACTGGTTGAGATACTGGAAATTGTTGGGCCAGAAACTGGAATTAAACCCACGCTACCACTTACATCAATTTCGTTTCCAGTTGTACTTCCAATTCTCCAGGTACCTCCTGAACCCGATGCACCCCAGCCATAAATTCTAAATGTCAAAGATGTATTATTCGTTAAAGTAGAAGTTAAAAAACTCCATATCCCTGATGATTGACCTGTCCTTGTGGCTAAATTATTAGTATAACCATCTGCACTACTTCTAATGCTAAAACTATTAGGGCCAGTACCGCTTATCGCTCCGATATGAATAGAGAATCCTGTAACGGCGAAAGTATATCCGGAGGAAGCAACAATTGTAAATTGCCAATAACTAGTGGTAGATATAGATGCAGTATTCCAACTATTGGAAGAAACATAACCAGAGCCTGTCGAAGCACCTTGCTGCGCTGTTGTTAAAGTTAAAGTGGGGTTTAAAGCAATATTAGCAGCTGTAAAAGTAAAAGCAGCTTCTCCAGTTGATGTACGAGTTAAAGTTGTAAGATCCAAACTAACAATACTTTGTCCAAAAGCCTTATTCGTAAAGGAAAATACTAACAGTATAACACTCAAAAAAGAAAGTTTAACGGCTTGCTTAGAGCTGTTTATTAAACGAGAAATGCCCACAAAGCTGTGCAATAAAAGTAACGTAAAAAGTTTATTCATAATTCGCTTTAACATATTTTTCAAAAGCGGTTAGGGATAGTTTACAAAAAATATTCCATTTTGTTGTAAGCATTGCCATTAGGGTGTTCACTTTGTAATGTTGGTAAAATTAAAAAGCGTTAAGTAATTAAATATCAGTATACTATTAAGTAATTATTACATAAACGTAGCGTTATTTAAAATAAATGTTAACTAAAGTCATTTTATCGTAACAAAAAATTTACCCGGGGTTCTATTCTAAAAAGAAAAATCGCCGTTCCTTTTTTTCTAAAAAAAAGTCTCATATAAAAATTAGTTGTATTTTTACAAAAAAAACACTATGAAAAAAGAAAACAAAAACTTATTAAAAACCATCATTAGCCATCAAGAGCTCATTATGAAAGCTTTAAACATTGCTATCCCTGAGAAAAAGGTAGACGTAAAAACAGTTAAAGCGGTTCCAACAAAAAAAGTAGCTGTTAAAAAAGCAGTTGCAAAAGCGCCTGCAAAAAAGGCTCCCGTTAAAACGGTTAAAAAATAATACTGGCCTAGGCAACGTATTCCTTATCGTTCCATTCAACTAAACTTTATTTAAGAAGTATGAGCTTACCTATGTAGTTGTGTTTCTTACCTGTGGTTTCTGCCACTTTTACTTTCCATGTGTAAGTGTCAATTTGCGCCACTTCCATGCCATTAAAGACTCTTCCATCCCATCCCACTGTTACATCGTTGCTGGTAAAACACAGGGTTCCCCATCGGTCAAAAATATCTAACTGATACGTCGCTGGGTTCCAGCCTCGGCCTATAGGTTTAAACACATTATTAAAGCGATCCTCATTGGGCGTAAACGCATTGGGTGCATAAAAAGTAAATATCTCTGTTACCACGAGTGTATTGGTTGTTACATCCATACAACCATATTCGGAGGTGGCTACTAAGGTAACCGTGTAAACCCCTTCCGTGAGGTAGGTATGCGAAGGATCCGTTTGTGTGCCGTTTTCCGAATCTCCAAAACTCCATTGGTAAGACACCGCATTGGTGGATTGATTAGTAAAATCAAAGGTCGGATTCAGCACATCTGCTGTGGATGGATCAAAAGTAAACGACGCAATGGGTGAAGGAAAAACAGAAATAGCATGTGGATTAACTAAAGTAGCAACGCAACCTTCTGTGGTTGTAATGGTTAAACTCACATCGTAATAACCCGTATCGAGGTAACAATAGTAAGGGTTTTGAAGGTTTGAAGTGACACCATCTCCGAAAGCCCAACTCCAAGTTGCAATACTTGCCGTGGAAACGGTCGTTAAATCAACAAAATTAACGCATAAGGAATCGCAACCATAAAATACATCTGTTTTAAAACTGATAAATGGGCTTGCAAACACAGTTACAGTGGTTGTAATTACATTCGAACAATTGTTGGTTGTGCCAGTCACCGAATACGCCGTCGTTGCGAGTGGATTAACATGAATGACGTTGCCGTTAACCCCATTATTCCAGGTATAGGTAGAAGCACCTGATACATATAAAGAAGCAAATTGCCCCGAACAAATGGTGTCGGCAGTAATGGTTAAAATAGGTAAAGGGTTAACCGAAACCGTAGATATAGCAAAGCTCGAACAACCATTGCTTAAGCCCACTACGGTGTATTGTGTGGTAACAATAGGCGAAACCGTTAGTGAGGACGACAATGCGCCTGTGTTCCAAACATAATTGAGTGCTCCAGTCGCTGTTAACGTTGTCGTTTCACCCACGCAAATGGTTTCGGAATTGACGGTTACGATTGGCACGGTATTTACTACAACATTAGAAACGGCAGAATTCGTGCAACCATTAGCAGAGCCCACTACGGTATAATTGGCAGTACTAGCTGGGGTTAGTATCAGTGGATTAACGGTTGAACCAGAATTCCATATATAATTAGTAGCTCCTGTAGCCAATAAGGTTGTTGTTTGTCCGGCACAAATGGTTGTTGAATTAACAGTCAATGGCGGTAAAGGTATAACCAAAACATTAGAAACCGCGCTGATGGTGCACCCATTAGCCGCCCCTGTAACCGTATAAATGGTTGTTGCGTTAGGCGAAACCGTTAGGCTATTGGTTAAAGCCAATGTACTCCAAAGATAATTAACAGCCCCTGTGGCTGTTAAAATGGCTGTTTGCCCTGCACAAATCGTACTAGAATTAACCGAAAGCACCGGCAATGGAATCACCGAAACCGTGGCAATTGCGTTGGAGAAACAACCCGCTGCACCAGCGCCAGTTACCGTGTAAGACGTGGTAGTGGTTGGACTATTAACAGAAGCTCCTGAAGAATAGGTGTATGTAAACGCACCACTTGGTATAAAGGTAAAGGATTTACCACTGCATAAGGTTCCACTATTGACAGATACACTTGGAATAGAATTAACTGTTACCGTATTGATTTTAGAAGATAGACATCCTGAACCACTACTACCTGTAATGGTATAGCTTGTGGTTGAAGTAGGCGTCACAACCGCTGACCCGGAAGATAGGGTATAAGAATTGGCTCCGCTTGGCGATAGCGTAAATGAACTGCCTACACAAATAGAACCAGAATTAATTGAAATGGTGGGGGTTGTATTTACCCAAACTGTACTCGTAGTAAACGATGAACAGCCTGAAGCCGTTGCTCCAAATAGTGTATAGGTTGTTGTTGTAATAGGACTCACCACGTTAGTTCCAGATGAATACGTATACGATACAGCGCCACTTGGAGTCATGGTAAATGCATTACCCGAACAGATGGTTCCACTGTTAACAGAAATAGTTGGGGTTGACGTAATTGAAATGGTTGTAACAGCCGATGATAAACAGCCCACCAAATTGGTGCCAGTAACTGTATAGCTGGTAGTGACCGTTGGATTTACTACTGCCGAACCAGAAGAGTAGGAATAAGACGTTGCACCACTTGGTGAAATGGTATAAGAATCTCCGATACAAATAGCGGAAGAATTTACGGTTAAAGTAGGAAGCGCATTCACTGTAACTGATAATACAGCATTCGTTGCACTCACACAGCCATTAGTACCAGTTCCAGAAACTGTATAAGTTGAATTTGTAGTAGGGCTTACTACGTTAGTCCCTGAAGAATAAGTATAGGTTGATGCGCCGCTTGGTATGAAGGTGAATGAATTACCAGAACAAATCGTACCACTGTTCACAGAAATGGTTGGTGTTGTGTTCACTGAAACACTGGTAACAGCAGTGTTGGAGCAACCTTGAGCACTTAAGCCTGTTACTGTATAGGTTGTATTCGTCGTTGGACTTACTGTGTTAGTCCCCGATGAATATGTGTAGCTTGAAGCGCCAGTTGGTGTGATCGTGAATGAATTGCCTGTACAGATCGTCCCCGTATTTAACGTTAATGTTGGGATAGCGTTCACCGTTACTGAGGATACAGCACCACTGGATGAAATACAACCTGCTACACTCGTTCCTGTAACAGTATAATTAGTAGTAGTAGTAGGGCTCACTGTGTTAGTTCCTGATGAATTGGTATAAGTTGATGCACCACCAGGAATTAAAGTGAATGAATTACCCGAACAAATGGAACCACTGTTGACTGAAATCGTTGGTGTGGCATTTACTGAAATCGTTGAAACAGCTGAATTGGTGCAACCTTGAGCGCTTGTGCCGGTTACGGTATAAGTTGTATTTGTTAATGGACTTACGATATTAGATCCTGAAGAATAAGTATAAGAAGCTGCACCACCAGGAACTAAAGTGAAAGAAGTACCCGAACAAATGGAACCACTGTTCACTGAAATTATTGGTGTGACATTAACCGTAATGCTTGTCACCGCTGTGTTGGTGCAACCCTGAGTGCTTAAGCCTGTTATTGTATACGTTGTGTTTGTATTAGGCGTCACAACATTACTTCCTGAAGAGTATGTATAGGTTGATGCGCCACTTGGAACTAAAGTAAATGAATTACCTGTACAGATTGAACCACTATTGATGGTTATAATGGGAAGGGCGTTCACCGTGACAGAGGATACCGCGCCGCTGGCTGAATTACAGCCTGCTAAACTAGTTCCGGTAATAGTATAATTAGTAGTAGTATTAGGGCTCACTGTGTTAGTTCCTGATGAATAGGTATACGTTGATGCACCACTTGGAACTAAAGTGAATGAATTACCCAAACAAATGGAACCACTGTTCACTGAAATTGTTGGTGTGGCATTCACTGAAATCGTTGAAACAGCTATGTTGGTGCAACCTTGAGCGCTTGTGCCGGTTACGGTATAAGTTGTATTGGTAGTAGGACTAACAATATCAGATCCTGAAGAATAAGTATAAGAAGCTGCACCACTAGGAACTAAAGTGAAAGAAGTACCCGAACAAATGGAACCACTGTTGACTGAAATTATTGGCGTGACATTAACCGTAATGCTTGTCACAGCTGTATTGGTGCAACCTTGAGCACTGGCTCCTGTTATAGTATACGAAGTATTTGTATTCGGTGTCACAACGTTACTTCCCGATGAATAGGTGTAGGTTGATGCGCCAGTTGGAATGATAGTGAAGGAATTACCTGTACAGATTGAACCACTATTGATGGTTATAATGGGAAGGGCATTCACCGTGATTGTAGGTACAGCACCACTGTTTGAAATACAACCTGCTACACTCGTTCCTGTGACAGTATAATTAGTATTAGTAGTAGGGCTCACTGTGTTAGTTCCTGATGAATAAGTATACGTTGATGCACCACTTGGAACTAAAGTGAATGAATTACCCAAACAAATCGACCCACTGTTGACTGAAATCGTTGGTGTGGCATTCACTGAAATCGTTGAAACAGCTGTGTTGGTGCAACCTTGTGAGCTTGTGCCGGTTACGGTATATGTTGTATTGGTAGTAGGACTAACAATATCAGATCCTGAAGAATAAGTATAAGTAGCTGCACCGCTTGGAACTAAAGTGAATGAATTACCCGAACAAATGGAACCACTGTTGACTGAAATTATTGGTGTGGCATTAACTGTAATGCTTGTCACAGCTGTGTTGGTACAACCTTGAGCGCTGGCTCCTATTATGGTATACGTTGTATTTGTATTAGGTGTCACAACATTACTTCCTGAAGAGTATGTATAGGTTGAAGCTCCAGTTGGAACTAAAGTAAATGAATTACCTGTACAGATTGAACCAGTGTTGACTGAAATCGTTGGTATAATATTAACTGATACTGTTGAAATGGCTGTGCTGGTGCAACCTTGAGCACTTGCGCCTGTTACCGTATAGGTTGTATTGGTAGTTGGATTTACTATATTAGACCCTGACGAATACGTATAAGTTGACGCACCGCTTGGAACTAAAGTAAATGAATTACCATTACAAATGGAACCTGAGTTAACTGCAATTGTTGGAACTGTATTTACTGTTACTGTTGAAATTGCTGTATTTGAACACCCTGCTGAATTGGTTCCTGTTAATGTGTAGGATGTGTTGGTTGTTGGATTAACTGTTGCAGAACCACCTGTGTAGGCATAAGTGGATGCGCCTGTTGGAATCATTGTAAACGAAGATCCATTACAAATAGAACCTGAATTAACCGCTACGGTTGGAACTATATTTACTGTTACTGTTGAAATGGCTGTATTTGAACATCCTAACGCACTAGTTCCTGTTACGGTGTAGGATGCGTTGATTGTTGGATTCACTGTTGCCGAACCGCCTGTGTAGGCATAAGTAGATGCGCCTGTTGGAATCATTGTAAACGAAGATCCATTACAAATGGAACCTGAGTTAACTGCAATTGTTGGAACTGTATTTACTGTTACTGATGATACGGCGGTGTTTGAACAACCAGCTGCGGTTGTTCCTGTTACGGTATACGATGTATTAGTAGTTGGATTCACTGTTGCCGAACCGCCTGTGTAGGCATAAGTAGATGCGCCTGTTGGAATCATTGTAAACGAAGATCCATTACAAATAGAACCTGAATTAACCGCTACGGTTGGAACTGTATTTACTGTAACGGATGATACAGCGGTGTTTGAACATCCTGCTGCGCTTGTTCCTGTTACAGTATAAGATGTATTAGTGGTTGGATTAACTGTTGCCGAACCGCCTGTGTAGGCATAAGTAGATGCGCCTGTTGGAATCATTGTAAACGAAGATCCATTACAAATAGAACCTGAATTAACCGCTACTGTTGGAACTGTATTTACTGTAACGGATGATACAGCGGTGTTTGAACAACCTGCTGCGCTTGTTCCTGTTACGGTGTAAGATGTATTAGTAGTTGGGTTCACTGTTGCGGAACCGCCAGTGTAGGCATAAGTGGATGCACCGGTTGGAACCATTGTAAACGAAGATCCGTTACAAATGGAACCTGAATTAACGGCTACGGTTGGAACTGTATTTACTGTTACCGTTGAAATGGCTGTATTTGAACATCCTAACGCACTGGTTCCTGTTACGGTATAAGATGTGTTGGTTGTTGGATTCACTGTTGCCGAACCGCCTGTGTAGGCATACGTGGATGCACCGGTTGGAATCATTGTAAACGAAGATCCATTACAAATAGAACCTGAATTAACCGCTACGGTTGGAACTGTATTTACTATTACAGATGATACAGCGGTGTTTGAACATCCTGCTGCGCTTGTTCCTGTTACGGTGTAGGATGTATTAGTAGTTGGATTTACTGTTGCGGAACCTCCTGTATAGGCGTAAGTGGATGCGCCTGTTGGAATCATTGTAAACGAAGATCCATTACAAATGGAACCTGAGTTAACTGCAATTGTTGGAACTGTATTTACTGTTACTGCTGAAATGGCTGTATTTGAACATCCTAACGCACTGGTTCCTGTTACTGTGTAAGATGTGTTGGTTGTTGGATTAACTATTGCCGAACCGCCTGTGTAGGCATAAGTGGATGCACCGGTTGGAACCATTGTAAACGAAGATCCGTTACAAATGGAACCTGAATTAACGGCTACGGTTGGAACTGTATTTACTGTTACTGT
>Ga0304730_1002661_pt1 | contig 12569 bp, 5 predicted proteins | sample M_130628_MF_Meta_FD_190474 | JGI IMG/M metagenome (GOLD analysis project Ga0304730, IMG submission 190474) | Freshwater microbial communities from Lake Montjoie, Canada to study carbon cycling - M_130628_MF_MetaG (v2) (version 2) | ecosystem: Environmental > Aquatic > Freshwater > Lake | place...
TGAACATCTCGGCTGACCCGTCTCAGTTGGCGCCCAACCAAGTGCGTCGGGCGGAGAACTGCCGCCTGACCGTGTTTGGGGGCATCATCAAGCGGTTGGGCAGTCGCAAACTGCATCCCACGGCGTTGCAAACGGCGTCGGTGGTGCGGGCAGGATTTGCGTGGATCAAGGATGACGGCACGCAACAGTTGTTAGCGGTCGCCGCCGGCAAATTGCATACGGCAACGTACAGTTCGTCGGTCACATGGGTGACGGTCAGCTCGACGGTGACGATGACGACCTCAGCATACCCCAGCTTTGTGTCATTTCGGGATGCCAGCACGGCGGTCGTGTATATCGCGGACGGCGGCAAGCTGATGAAATGGGACGGCACCAATCTGACGCGCAGTACGAGTAGCCCCAACGTCACGTCGCTTTGGCTCTACAATCAGCGGTTGTATGGGGTGGCAGGGGATGATGTCATCTTGCTGGTATCAGGTATCAACAACGGCGATGACCTTGGGGATGCCAGCTTGGATGGGGCGCAGTTCCCGATTATCACGTTTGGCGAGTCCTCGCTGGTCAACGGCGTGGCGTTAGGCGTGATGAACCTGTTGTTTCACAAGAACGGCATCAGCAAGTTTGTGGGCGTTACGCAAGACGATATTGCTATTCGGGCGGGCACGTTGGGCTTGTCGCCGGACGTTGGCACGATTCAGCCCAAAAGCCTATTGGCGACGGAAACGGAAGCCTACTTCCTCTCCGATCGCGGCTTTTATGCCGCCAATGCGTATGGCGTGCGGCGGATTAGCACAAACCTCGACCCCGACATTCTGAGCCTGTTTACCAACTCCACCAACCTGTGCGTGGTGCATAACCGCTTTTACCGCGAAGTGGCGTGGTATCTGCCGAATGTCGGGTTCTACGTCTACAACTATCAAGCGCAAGCGTGGGTCGGACCGTGGAATAATGGGTATGTGTCCCCCGTCACCCATTGCGCGTGGCAAGCGGTGGATACCGCAACCAGTAAGCCGATCGTCTTGGTCGGGGATGCGGCGGGGTACGTCAAGCAGATGGACTACCCGAGTACCTACAAAGACAACGTATCGTCCACCGGATCGGGCGGCACCACGGTCACGATGACCGCCCAGCTCCGTCGGTTGTTCTTTGGCAACCCCGCCAGCACTAAAGCGTTGCGGTTCTTGTATGCCCTGACCAATCTGAGCGGGGCAACCAATACGGCGGTGGCGTGGTCAACGCAGACGTACAGCGGGCAGACCAATCTGCCTGCCACGACGGCTGGCGTATGGAACGCCACGGGCGCCGTATGGAACAGTGGGGCTGTGTGGGGCGCCTCCGGTAGTGATATGTTTCGGGTGCAGGCGGCAGGCAATGGGGAGTTTGTAGACATCTCGTTTACGGACTCTAGCACCAATGCCATCCCCCTGTTATCCGCGATGACGGCAGAAGCGTTCGACTACGGTCAAGCGCACTCCTTCAACTAGAGACACACGGATGACAACGGGACTCGTCGGACAAAATCAGATTGCGCCATTTACGTCGCCCATCCCTGGCGGTTCGCTTGATGCGACCGTGGTGTTGGGGAATGACAACAGCACCGTCAGTAGCTATGACGCGCACGACAACGACAGCACAATTCATTTTCAGTCGTCCACGTTAGCCGATCGTCCGCCCGCGAGTACGGCGGGACAGAAGTGGCTGACCACGGATGCGGCGGCACGCTACATCTACTACGATACCGGATCGGCGTGGGTCGAAGTCGACTACTTCCGTGATTCGGGCGGCATCATTACGGGTGCCGTCACCATCTCCGATACGACGCAAAGCACCAGTACCACGACCGGCGCGTTGATTGTCAGTGGGGGCGTGGGCATTGCGAAGAATGTGTTCATCGGCGGGACGCTCGGCGTCACGGGCGTGGCGACATTCACGGCACAACCGATTGTGTCCTCGTTGACCGCCTCAAAGCCCGTCTTTACCGATGCCTCCAAGGGGCTGGTCAGCACCGGGACGCTTGACACAACTCAGGGCGGCACCAACCTCACGACCTACACGACGGGCGACATCCTCTACGCCAGCGCGACCAACGTGCTGTCGAAGTTGGCGATCGGCACCAGCGGACAGCACTTGATTGTGACGGCGGGTGTGCCAGCGTGGTCAACGGATAGTGCGCTTGGCACCGTGACCTCTGTCAGTTGGACGGGAGGGTTGGTGTCGGTGGCGACGGCGACGACCACGCCCGCTTTGACCGTCGCGGGGACGTCGGGCGGGATTGTGTACTTTTCGTCGGCGTCCACATGGGCGTCCTCGGCTGCGCTGACGCAGTATGGCGTGGTGTATGGCGGTGGCGCAGGGGCAACCCCCGTGGCGACCGCTGCGGGCACCACGGGGCAGGTGTTGACGGCAACCACCAGTGGAGCGCCGACGTGGAGTGCGACCTATGCGGGGACGGTCACCTCCGTCGGCTTCACCGGCGGGTTGATCTCCGTCGCCACCGCGACCACAACCCCCGCGCTGACGGTGGCGGGGACATCGGGTGGCGTGGTCTACTTTTCGAGTGCCTCGACGTGGGCGTCCTCGGCGGCATTGACCGCCAGTGCAATCGTGCTCGGCGGGGGCGCGGGTGCGGCTCCTGCGACCACGACCACCGGCACGGGCGTGGTCACGGCATTGGGGGTCAATGTCGGCACGGCGGGCGCGTTCGTGGTCAACGGGGGCGCGTTAGGGACGCCGTCCAGTGGCGCGGTAGCGGCGTCACTTGTCACCGCCGGCACGTTCGGCGCAGGCGCGTACACGTTCCCCGGTGCGCTGGCGATTACGGGCGCGTTCACGGGAGCGACGACGGGGGCGTTTTCGGGGCAGATTACCAGCACGGTGGGTAGCAATGGCACTGTTACCTACTCGTCAAATGCGACAACCGGGTGGCTTCGGCACGTTCTTGTCAACAACTCAGTCAACGCATCTGTTTGGGGAGTTGAAGGGTCAGTTGCGGGACAGATTCTTACTGGCTCAACGGCGTATGATACCGTGTTGTATGGCACATACGGTTTGTCGTTGGCCGGTAGCGGCACAGCCGTGCATCTGCGACTTGCAAACAATGGAGCCGCCACGTTCTCCAGCACGGTGTCGATGGGTGGGCTTACCGCGACCGCTACTGGAACCACACTTGCACTTCAGCCCGCAAGCGGTACGTTGGCGACGAACCTTCAGTTCAACAACGGAAGCGGGACATCGGTGGGTCGATTTGGCTTTATCGGCACCACAAGTACAAGCGGGGTGTTCTATCTCGTCAACGATACCGCGACCGGCTCTATTCACGTTGCGGCGGCGGGCGGCTTCGTCCCAGACACAAACAACGCGGTCACGCTTGGAACCGCGGGGCTTCAGTGGAGCGATGTCCGTTCTGTTCTTGGCACGTTCTCTAGCGCGGTGACGGCGGGAGGATTTACGACAGCGGGTATTGGCTCTATTGCACAAGTTGAAACGGCCACCGTGAAGCTGAGCGGGGCCAGTATGGTTATTAAGACTATGGCCGGGGCAGTGATGACGACGTGGGACAGTTCGTCGGGGTCGTTGACGCAGACCTATGCCGCCACGTTCTCCAGCACGGTGACGGCGCCAACAGTGTATACGACGACGGTTGGCGCAACCAACCGTGCAATGTACGTCGATAGCACCGGACTGCTTGGCTATCTTTCGTCGATTCGTGCCGCCAAGACGAACATTACGCCGCTGACCGATACCGCGTGGCTTGATGCGCTGACGCCTGTCGCGTTCAACTACCGCAAGAAGGACGAGGACGGCGCGTGGACGGACGAAGCGAACACCCCGCTGGAATACGGGTTGATTGCCGAAGAGGTGGAAGGCGTCAACCCCGAACTGGTGTTCTATGACGAAACCGAGGACGGGCTGGCGTTGCGCGGCGTGTCGTACAACAAGCTGATGATTCCGTTGCTCCAGCGCATCCAAGCGTTGACGGTTCGCGTGGCGGCTCTTGAAGCGGTCTAACCGATGACGAGTCCCGTGGGAGGCGACGCACCGCAACCGTGGGGCAACACCGCCACGCCACCGGACGTTGGCGCCGGCAGCACGGGCGAATCGTCGAACACGGGACCGGGCTGGACCGCGCCTGCGCCGGGCGCCCAGCCGCTCACGGATCCCCGCGAAAGCAGCATCTGGACGCGCTTGCGCTATCGGCATTTTACGCCCAGCGGATGCGGGGTGGCGGTGCCGGTGCCGGCGGCGTCCCTGACGTTGGTCGTGACGTTTGCACGGGTGGAACAAGATGGGAACTATGGCGTGTCGTTGCAGACGAGTTGGGCAACGGTAACGTCCATTGCGATCGGCGCCAAGTTGACGACGGGTTTTACCGTGACCTTTCAGACCGCGCCGCTGTCCACGGCGGAACTCTGCTGGGCCACCTACCGCAGTGAAGATGCCTAACCACGTTTTGGCGGAGACTCACACATATGGCGTATAAAACAAGTGCCGGTGATGCCGCCGCACTCGCAACCAAGTGGTACGAGCAAGGCTTGGGGCGAGCGCCAGACGCGGAAGGGTTGCAGCATTGGGTGGGCGAGATTCAGAAGGATGGCTCGAACACCGCATGGCAGAACTTTAGCGGATCGCCGGAAGTGCAAAAGGCGGGCGCGGCAGCCAAGTTTCAAGCGGCAGGGGTCAACCCGATTGAGCTGTCGCCGGGGGCGGGGCAGTTGCCCGGCACCAATATGAAGAACATCACCAACACCTGGGGCGCCACATTGCCCCCTGCGGTGGCGGAAGCATTGCGAGTCGCCGCGCAAGCGGGGGGCATGGCGTTTGGCATTGATCCTCGGGTGTCGGGCGCAATCCTGCAAAATCTTGGGCATGGCGCGATTGACAACGTGGGTGATGTGTTGCAGCGGGGTGCGATGGGCGCCCTGTCTGGTGCTATGACTGGCGGTGCCGTCAACGGCGCAAAGGCTGGCACTGGTTTTATGGGAACGCTTGGTGGTGCCGCCAAGGGTGCCATCGGCGGTGCGATGAATCCTTTTGCTGACAGTTCTGGCTTGAACAAAGCCGCAAGTGCAGTTGGGGCTGGCGGTGGTAGCGGCGGTGGTAACTTCGGTGCCGCGCCCGATGGCGGGTGGAACAGTAATGCCGGCGGCGGCAATAACGGAGGCGGTACCGTGAATACAAGTGGCGGCAACAGCACGATGGATTACATCAAAAACCTGTTCAAGGATACGACGGGCGGCGACATTTTGCGCACCGCGGGATCAGCGATTGGCGGGTATTTGAGCAACGAACAAGCGCAAGCCGCCCTCGCCCAACGCAAAGCCGAGTTTGATCAAACGGCTGCCCAGCGCAAGGCGGAGTACGAGCGCACCACGGGCAACAGCGAAGCCACGTCTGCCGCGAACGCCGAGCAAGCCATCAACCGTGCGCCGTTGGCAGACAAGGCGCAATACCAGTTGATGGCGCGGATGGGCATTGCCCCGACCGCGTTCAAGCCCCGCGACTATACGCAAGGATTGAGCAACATTGCCAGCACGCCGACGGGCGGTTATGGGGATGTGCTGGACACGATGGGGGGTGCCGCCAAGTCCTATACCACGGGCGCGGGAGGCATCAACACGTCGGCGCTATCGTTGCTCCAGAATCGGATGCTGGCGAACGCCAAAACGCCCGCGATGCCTGCCACGACCCCCGCCCGAACGCCCGTTGCCGCGCCACCCGTGGTCACGCCGCCCGTTGGGGGCGCAGGAACACCGACGGGGGCGCCAGCAGGGACAACGTACACGCCGCCAGTCGATGTGCAAAATATGCAGCGCCGGTCCAAACTTCAGCTTGATGACGAGGAGAACCCGTACTAATGGCAAACAACATCTTTGATGCCTACGGTGGTGGCTCCTACGGGGATGATGGTGGCGGGTCAGGGTATGCGGACGAGGAACTCTACAAGCAGAGCGATGGCTCGACGGGCACCGCCCAAACCCTCGACGAAGCCGCCCAGCCTCAATCGTCGGGCGGGCAGTATTCAGACAGTATGCCGAACGACACCAATGTCGAACGGGAGAACAAGCCGTCCGACCCCTCCCCCCAGCCGAGCAGGGCGACCGCGACGACCGCCCCCGCGCCAATGGCGGGATCTGAACAAACCTTTGGGCAGATGGAGCAGGACGGCAGGGCGCGTCCGCCAATGCCCGACGATTTGTACGCCCAGCACACGGAGATGGAGCAAGGGGACGCCCAGCCGTACAACGCGGGCGCAGGGATGCCGTCCCAGCAGATGCCCTCCCAGCAGCCGTATGGGGGCTTTGGAGGGGATATGGGCGGGGACGGCGGAGACGGCGGGCAAGTCCTCCCGTTCCAGCCGTATGTGGAGCCAACGCCCTCTACGCAAGGAATGGCGACGCCAAGCAACGCCTACTTCCTTCCGCATATTGCGCCACAGCCGTTTACCCCGTATTCGGGACCGACACTGAATGTGCCGCAGGTCCCGACGGGTTCCGTGGGTAGTGGTCTAAACATGATGTTTCCTGGCTATACCACACAAGCAAACGGTGGCGGCACCGGTCTTTCAATGGGTGGCCCTGTGGGCGGTGGCGAAGCAATGCCAAACAACATGACGTTGCAGCAAATGCAAGCTATGTTTGCTGCTGGCAAGCCGCCGGTCGGCTCGCAAGCAGGAACAATGACGCCGCAAATGCAGCAAACGCTTGGTACAATAATGCAACAGTTTGGCTCGGGTGGTCCCGTAGGTACTGGCCAATTGTCACCGCCGCCCGCAGGAATGGGTGGCCCCGTGGGTGGCGGTGAGCAGCTGCCAGTCGATCAATATATGCCGTTTACGGGTGACCAACCCGTGTCGCGCTACGGCTACGAGGGTGGTCCCACGTCGGGTAATGACGGTGGGGATGCCAACTATGGTGGGGATAGCGGGGATACCAGCGGCTACACTCCGCCAGCAGGCATGGGTGGTCCGGTCGGTGGTGGCGAGCAGTTGCCGTCCGGTAATGATGTGTCGGATGCCAACTATGCATCGGGGCCGACACTGAAGCAGGATATGGGGAGTTCCGTGGGGAACAATCAGCCGGCGCCAGTCAATCAATATATGCCGTTTACTGGTGACCAGCCGGTGTCTCGTTATGCATACGAAAATGGCCCAACGAACCCGAACGATGTGGGGGATGCCAACTATGCTCCGGACACCAGCGGATTCCCTGGCGGGGATCGTAACGCAAGCACGCCTCAGCCGTTTACGCCGTACACCCCGCCGTCCAGCGGCACCGATACCTCGGGCAACCCGTCGCCGTTGGGCAATGACGAGATGATCTTCGGGCGTCCCGCCAACGGGGGTGCGCCTGCCGCGTACCAGCCGCCTGCGTATATCCCTCCCGATATTCCGCAAGGGATGGGAGGTCCGGTCGGCGGCGGGGAACAAGCGCCGATTGAACGAGAGTTGCCGTCCAGTTATATCGCTCCCGTCGTGTCCAACGTCCCTGCGCTGCCGAATGTTGCGCCGGGGACGCCGTTCGTGCCGCGCATTAGCAGCGGGTTGCCGGTGGATCAAACCGGACCGTTGGGCAACGACCAAGCGCAACCCTACCTTCCACCCGACCAGCGTGGTCCCGAGGTGCCGGTGTACCGAGCGCCGTATATCCCGCCTGACGAACAACAGTTTGCGCCGTCGCCGTTCTCGCCGTATGAGCCGCCGCCGATTCAGCGACCCATCGACAGCGGGATGCCGCAGAACAGCCCCGCGCCTGTGCCGCCGACCGTTGCGCCGACGATGACGCCGACGCCAGCGGTGACGTCCGTGACGCCGCCGACACTGCCCGCGCAACCGACCTACGCCCAGCCGCCGGTTGTGACCCCGCCAGTCGTAACACCGCCAGTCGTCACCCCGCCAGTCGTCACCCCGCCCGCCACGACCCCGCCGGCGACCAGCACCCCGCCAGCGACAACCCCGCCGGCCACGTCGGGCGTTGGCACCCCGCCCGCCACTGGCACCACGACGCCCAGCGGTGGGGATAAACCGAACGCAGGGGAAAAAGCCCCTGTAAAGCCAACCAGCACGCAAGGCACAGCCACCAACACGGGCACGGGAGCGGGCACCAATACCTCTCAGTCCACGTTCGACTTGTTGCAGTCGTTGATTGCAGGCGCGGGCGGCAAGGGGCAAGGTTCTGAGTTGCGGGCGCAGGCTATGAAAGCCGCTGCCGACCGCCTCGCCGCGCCCAACCCCTACGGTGAGGCGCAATACAAGACGCAGTACGAAACCCAGGCGAAAGGCATTAATGACCAGTTTGATACAGCCCAGCGCAAGTTGAGCGACGAGATGGCGGCGCGAGGCTTGTACGGATCGGTCGGCAAGGACTTCAACAGCGGACGGGCGGCGGACCTGAACATCGGGCAGCGCAACGCCCTGTCCGATATGTCGATGAACCTGGCGAACGAGCAAGCCAAGAACCAAGCCGCCTACCAGCAGCAGGGGATTGACCAAGCCTTGGCGGCATCGGGACTCGACCAGAACTCCGCGATGCAGTATATCAATAGCTTGATGGGCTACGGACAGAACGCCTTCAACAACGACTTGGCGACTAACGCCGCCAACTCACGCGACGCGCAAGCGCAGCAGGACTTCCTGTTGCAGATGCTCAAAGCCGGATACGGAGGTTGAGATGGCAGACTGGTTGAGTTCTCTCCTTGCAGGCTTGGGGGCTGGGGCAGAGTCCCTCGGCACCTCGATGACCGAACGCGAGAAGCGCACCGCCGCCGCCAAACAGCGGGCATTTGAGCTGGCAATGCAGCAAGCCGACAAAAATGCGGAGCTAGGCATTACCGATATTGCGCCAGTATTGCCGAGCGAAGCGGCAAAAACCAAATTGGCTAATACCATTGAGCGCATTGGTGCGCGTGGCACGCCGCAGAGCCTCGATATGTTGAGCGAGCAACTCGGATTGCGCCCAGCCGTTGGCGGGCAAGTGCAAAAGTTTACAACCCCATCGCCTGACTTTAGCATTGGTGGACCGACGCCTGATATGAGCGATGCGGCAACCAACTATGAGGTATCGCGCACGGGAGCGTCGACGTTTGGCTCCCGCCCAACAAGCCCACGGTTTGATAACTTTACGGATCAGACGGTATTGCCGGCGGCAACGCCCGCGTCCGGCGGGGGCGCAAGTGCAAGTATTGCCAAGATGTTGCAGCCGGAGATGGCACCGCCTGTATCAAAGGCAGCGGCACCCGTGTCTGCCGCCGAACAAGACCTTATTGATTATGGCAATCAAGTCCGCGCCAATCCAAAAGCGCGGCAAACACTGGCGAGTGTTATGAAGGGTAAGACGCCAGAAGAACAAGCGGTATATATGGCAGATCGGTTGACCGCTGGAAAACTTCCTGCTGCGCGTCAAGTAGAGTTCGACAAAATCAAGGCAATGGGACCTCAGGCGTATCTTAATGATGTCGAGATTCGTATGACGCCAGATATGGGACCTCCCTCATCCCTCGCGGGGTCGGATACGCCGCCAACCGCACCGCCCAGCGACCCGTCTGCCGCGCCTATGGCGCCAGCGGCTGGTCCACGCACCGTCAGTGCGTTGGGAGCGCCCACGATGCCACGGTTGCGCTTGGGCAGCATCCCTGACGTCCAATCTCAGTTGCCTGCCCCGTCGATGACCACGGGTGGGGTGGATGAGGGTGCGTCAACGATTATGCAATACGATCCCCAGCACCCTGAGCTGGGACCTCTCCGCAAGCGGATTGATTACAAGCAAGGCACTGATTACCTCGCAACGCAAGCGACTACCAAAGCCAACGAAGAACGCGATGCAGCGCGGCAACAAGCAACATACGAGCGTGAAGCCGCACTAGACCGAGAAAAAAACGCTCGCACTCTTAAGGATAAAGCGGCTGCCGCAGATGATTTGGCACGGCAAAGTCAGGTTGTGTTGCAAGCGTTTGGGTCAAAACATCCGTTAGCAAAGAAAGACTATGAGACGATGACGCAAGCAGAAAAGAACAGCTTGAAACCTATTGCCGATGCGACAGTAAAGATTTACGAGGAAAATTCAAAGATTAGTGCATCCGCAGCCGCACGCCCTGAAAAGTCAAAGTCTGTGTGGGTCATGGACCCGAAAGATCCGACCAAGACAATCTTGGTGTCAGAAGAAGATGCTATCCGCCAAGGCTTTAGCCGAGCGCCAACGGGCGGTGGAAGCGGCGGGACGGGCGGGTCTGGAGCCAGCGGTATGTCACTTTCCGCAAACGCACGCTTGCTTGCTGGCATGAACGAAGCCCAGCGAGCAAAAGCGCGTATGGATGCATTTGAAGACGATTGGCTAAATAAAAAGGTCAATCCGAGCTTGTTCAACAATGTCACAGCTAATTATGCACAGCTGTCCCCAAAGGATCATCCGTTTGCGTCGGCGTTAGGGCAAGCGGGTACGCAATTGACGAAGGACAGCGCACGGTGGGAGCAGTATAAACGCGATGCCGCGCTAATTGCTCGCGCCGAGCAGTTGATTTCGTCGCGTGGTGGATCGGAATCGTCGGTGGCCGCCAATACCTCGCTGGCTTCTGCTGTGCCTGGCGCAGGATACGAAGAAAGCATCAAGGCCGCTCGCGCATCTCGCGAAGCGTTGTTCGGCGAGTACGGGGGCATTATGCAAGCGCTTTCGACCAACACTGCACTGCGAGACAAGCTCATAGAAGGCCTTGAAGCAGCAAAGCGGAATGAAGACAACTTCAAATATTCGGACGTTGGCAAGGAAGTTGAGAAGTATCGCCAGTCTGCACCAGCGGCTCCGCGAACACGGCTGGAGCGTGCGCCAACCGCTTCATCTGCGACAAGCGATCCCTATCAAGCTTTGGTCCCAAGGAAGCCATGAACTTCGACGAGCGGGAGCCAAAGGAGCCAACGTCAGGCGCACCGTTAGAGTTGGCATTAGCAAAACGCGCCAATCGAGCGATTGAACAGGGGGCTGACCCAAAAGCGGTCAGCGATTTGCTCACGTCGCATATTAAGTACGCCCGCGACAACCCAACAGAACGGCAAAATGCAGAACGTGCATTAAACGCTGGGGCTGATGCAGATGCGGTCACCGGCTTGTTTTTCCAGCGGGTTGCGGCTGCTCCAGCGGAAAAGTTGCACAAAGACTATAAAAGTGGTGCGCTCGCGGAAACGATTGCAGAAGGAAAAGCACGGGATCTTGCGGAATCTGGGCTTGCTTATTTGCCGTCAGCAGGGCGGGGTGGGCGTGGGCCGGCGCGGAATGCGACGCCAGAAGCCCAAACCTCGGCTGCACTCAAGCGGGCAGACACGGCCTCGCAGGTGCTTGGCGCTGCTGTTGCCCCATTGACCGCTGTGCAATATGGCGGGTTGCCCATTGGCGAGGCCGCAACAACGGGTGGTGCGGTTGTTGGGCAAATGTTGTCAGGGCAAACGCCTGATTGGAAACGAGCGTATCGTCAAGTTGCCGCCGCAGAAAAAAGTGCGCCCTCGGCACTTACTGTTCCTGGCAAGTTTGTCGGTGGCGCAGCATCAATGGCACTACCCGGCAATGCCGCCCTCATGTCCAATGGGTACGGGCTGGTCGGGACTGGCGTCGTTAATGCGATGACCGACTTGAACCCCGACAAAAGCCTCGAGTCTCGCATTGTACAAGCCCCAGTGTCGGGAGCGCTCAACTATGGGTTTGGCAAAGGCACCGAGGCGTTGTTGGGGACGAATCTAGCGGCTACGGCACAAGGCAAGATTGCTGAACTGGCCAAAAAGATGGGGGCCAATGGTCCGACCATTGAATCGATGATTGCGTTTGCCAAGCTGACGCCCGCTCAGCGTGATGCCATCAAACGTGCAGGGACGGCAAACGCCCTCGATGTCAAGCTCGGCGCGGCTCCTGCGGCTCCGTTGCCGACAGCACCCGCACTCGAAGGACAGCCCACGGCGATGGGGCTGGATATTGCGGGGCCAAATATGCTTGCGCAAGCCAAGGGAACTGCGCGGACACCGGGTGGGCGCACGGCGTTTGAAACCCCCTTTGCGGCTCGCGAAGAAGCAGCCGTGCCGGCAATCACCAGCGGCACCGAAGATGCGATGAGTGCGCTGCAGCGGATGCGGCAGTCGCGTGCAGCAACAGCAGACATAAATAAAGGGGCGGCCCTTGAAGCCACGCAAGGGCAACCGATTGAAATCACGCCAGAAATGCAGGAAATCTTTGATACGCCGACGGGCCGGCGGGTGGTCAATGCGGCGATGCGCTCTCGTCGCAATATGCCAATGCGTCCCTTGCCAGAAGTTGAAACGCAAGTGCCGATTCCGTCTGGCGAGCAAGTGACGCCCGACGTTGTTGATCTGCGGCTCCCAAACGGAAGTCTGCGAAAGAACTTTGAGGATGTGCCGGACAAGGATTTGCACGACGCTATTAATGCGCTGCATTACAAGCACGCCGAAGAAACGGGCGTGTACGATTCAGTAACGGATAATCCGGCGCTTGAAAACTTTATAGAACACACCGACGGTTTAGCTGAAGAACGATTTGGTGTAGCAAGAAAACCGCCAAAAAACAAATCCAAAGCATTAG
>Ga0304730_1002664_pt1 | contig 12553 bp, 21 predicted proteins | sample M_130628_MF_Meta_FD_190474 | JGI IMG/M metagenome (GOLD analysis project Ga0304730, IMG submission 190474) | Freshwater microbial communities from Lake Montjoie, Canada to study carbon cycling - M_130628_MF_MetaG (v2) (version 2) | ecosystem: Environmental > Aquatic > Freshwater > Lake | place...
CCACTCCCAAACTTCAGCACGATGTCTCGCTCTTCGGTTGTCTTTTCGTTAGTAACCTCGGCAACGATCTTGACCGCCTCTTTAGCGGGAGCCTCATATTTGTCGGTGTTGATATCTTCAAAACCTCCATGCGGAACTTCTTCTGCCGGGGTTGTGCTTAACCCAGAGTCAATTAATACTACAACGTGGGCGAATGCTGATCGACACGCTCGGCTTATTGCTCTGGTCTGAACCATGGCCCTGCGAGCATAGACTGGCCGCTTGCTCCACATTTCCTCATCATCGCCCAAGAATCCCTCGGCCTGAGAAATTACTTGGCCGTTGTCCATTCTCTTAACCTCCCCAATACATCGGTAGCCATCCTCAACACGCTCGACATCCCTTGCCGAAGCAACACACCCATGCGCTACTGCGATGGACTGCCAGCCCTCCACCCTCACATATTTCTTATCGCCTCTTCCAATCTGCTGTGCGGTTTTCATTACGATCTCACGGCAAGCCCCGGCCACGTCCGTAGCCTGTCTGATATGGTTTGCCACTCCGTTGTTTGTTACTGCTAGTTGGTTCTCGTTCATTTGGTTCTCCTTTGGTTATTTAACTGAAATCTCCGTAGCCTTGCCGATCTTCCCTGCTCATAGGGGCAGGGACATTTAACGACCTCATGTCTTGATTTAAGTCATGCTCTTGATCGGTGATGCTTACATCCTTTTTCTTGGGGTGTTCTTTTGCCCAGTCTTTTTCAAACTGTTCCTTTTCTGCCTTGGTCATCGGCACGCAACACAAGCAAGTTCTGGTATTCATTTATTAGTTCCTTTCTTGATTGATTTGATTATCGGGGAAAGCCATTCGGCTGAAATATTGTGACTAGGCACACGGAACACAAAGATGCCTTGTTGCGCGGCTAGGTTGTATTTTTCCATGTCTCGCAAGAAACCTCCGGGGCGAAGATGCCGCCCCCTAATAAACACACCTCCCTCTAACTCTACGCAAAACTTAATTCCGTTTGACTCTCCGTAATAATCCATTCTAAATTTACGCTTAGGGGCAAATTGGTATTCCTTGATAAGCTCGCACCCGCCAAGGGAGCGCCAGAGAATTTCAAACTTGGTGGCTGGCTTCAATTTCTGCCCCACCATTTCTTTTCTTCATACTGCACCTCGCCCCATGATTGCTTGTCTTTATATAGATCGTCTAATCGTTTTAATTCCTCGGCAACCATTAGGTGAAAGCGTCTGCGCTCGTAGTTCGCTTGATGTAAAGTTTTAATAAGGTGCTTTAGACCAAAGTAAATCATAAGTACCCCAAAGATGACGGCAAAAGTAATCACTCCCGAATCCTCATTTTGTGCCATTGGCCGCAATAAGAATTCGGGTCTACTTGGCTGGGATAGCAGTCATCCTTCTTCATAACAAACCCCTCGAAGATCGTCTCGCCAGCCTTGCGATTCTGAAACTCCATCTCTTCCCAGATTGCCTTGATCCTATCGTGCCTGAACGTAGGCATCCGTAGCAAGGCATTGTCGGGAAGCTCAAAGGATGCTGGCTTGATCTTTGAAAATAACTTCCGCCTTTCCGCATAAGGCAACGGCTCCATCACATCAATTAGGATGAGCGTGTTGTGACCAGTCTTGGTGCGGTTGCCCATCCATTCGCAATCAAGGAATCGAGATGCAATTTTAGTGCGCCCTAGTGTCTTGAGAATATCGCCCTCATACTTGGCTCGCTCGCCGTGGCGGTTAAACACCTTGCGTTCTTGCTGGTCTATCACCATTCGCCAACCATTGAACTTGGGCTCGATGGCATGATTGGCGTAGGCAGAATCCCACGCCGGGGCGGTGCATCCTTGGGGTCTTGCGGGGAGGGGGAAGGATGTCATCGGCTTGTTTTATTTTAGAATGATTTCCAACGCAACATAAAAAGCACCAGCCCCAACGATAAGGCCGATTATGTAGGCCATGAGAATGCGGTTCATTTACGCTCTCCTAGCAGAATAAACGCTCCAAGGTTTCCAAGAACTATGGTGATAAGGATGATTAGCATGGTCTGGTTCCTTTCTGGTTACGATGGTCTTAAGTAATAATTCCCGTGACCATCAGAATGATATCGGAGAACAACTCCTCCGTATTTCGTTGCAATCATTTTGGCCGAAGATTGATTGCTGTAGCGCCGAGCATGGCACTTATTAGCATGCCAACAGCGAGTATTAACTAAATATTCCTCATTACCACTAACGCCTAATCTACCAACACACCTAACTTTCCCAAGCGGCCATTCTTCGTTAATTGGCTTTGTTGCAAATGGCAGGGATGGCCATGTGCGAGTGGCACGAACCGCGCTCGCTTCGGTTGTAGTTCCTTTATTTATCATGAGATGACTTTAACCTTTCTTTAACCTTATGTAAAGCCCCAAAATGAAGATTTTTGTAAATAGTTGTAAGTGCCTAATAATAGGCTATTTAGCTATTGCGTAATGAGCGATTGAAGAGATGCGCCGACCAGTTGCGTCGATGATTCGAAACTCTTTTTTGATTAGCGCACCCGCTTCAACCATCTCGCCAAGGAGGGCTGTCCTCTGACCGCTACTCGATCCATGCAATCCCATTTTCTTTAATGCTTCGGGAGCAGTAAGAAATCCCTTCGGCACAACGTCTGCTTTTCTGTGAATGTAATTCTCAAGAGCCTTGCCCCATTCGCCCGCAAACTTTTTGTCTGCCCAACTATTTTTAGACTTCATACTGGGAACCGCCACTCGCCATCAGCCGTTGGCGAAAGAACATTTACGATGCAGTTTCGATCATTGTATTCTCCCCACGCTATTCCGTGTTGCCAAGCCAAGGTGCTTCTATTTCTCCGGGCATATCCCATCGCTCCGATGTTCGCAAGACATCCAATCGTCCAGCCAACAGGTGCGCCGATGCTTCTTCCGCTTTGTCTATCCACCCGGTGAAGATGGCCAATAACTATTGGCTTGCGTAAAGATTCCACATGGTCAGAACAGGCGTTGCGATTATACATAAATCCATGACCAAACAAAGTGCCTCCAACTTCTTTCCACCCCTTCTCGATATCGTAATCAATTCTTTGGCATCTTAGGTCTTTTAGGTGCTGATGTAGTTCAGCAAGTGCCGAGGTTGCACAATGCGAAACGATGGCATTTGGACTGTATTGATGTTCATACAATCTAAATTCATGGTTGCCCACCAGAAAAACTTGGGGTTCTAAAAGGCGTAAAAAGTTTAACCCCGCGCGAAAGTCCTCGGAGATGTTTGCGGCCCGATCCCCTGCGTCTGGATTCCGCATCGCCCCGGCACGAAGAGCCGCTAGGTCTATCGCATCGCCCAAGTGCAGGGTAAGGTCTGGCCTCCATCGCTTCTTAAATTCAAGCGCGGCCTTGGTTGCCTTAGCATCTGCAAGATGTCCGTGAGAACAGGACACCGCCATAAACTTTTTCCACCCCTTCATTCTTTGCCCACCAGCATTTCATAAGCAAGCCTACAATTTTCTCTAGCAGTTGTGGCGCAGAGTGACGAATCTTCGGCTCCGTCTTTTAATAAGCATATCAAAGCGTGCATTTGTTGGCGCAGGGTAAAGGCATAGGTGTTTTGATCTAGTGCTTCCTCAATAATGGATTCAACCACTCTCGCGGTGGACATCTCCCAAAGGTTTGAACGATGCTCTAGTGCGCCCTTGGTGTATTTCTTTTCAATTCCTTCAGCCGTGGCAAGCTGAATCGAGGTCATGTGATATTGTTGCTTGGGGGTAAGCTCCCCTTCTTTGATCGGCACAATCTTGCCAGATGTCATGTATTAGCGACTAGACCAAGGCTTGCGATTTACTAGCGAAATCTTTTTGTTTTTCACTTCTTGCTTTTGTGGTGATACAAGTTCACGCCACCCGGATATTGTTCCGTCCTCAAGATGGGGAGTTTCCCATTCGAGATGTCTGAGGTTGTATTTCTCTGCGATTTTCTGGCAAATTGCGTAGGTCTGGTCATCGTCCCAGCTTGCGACAAATTGACCAGTAGGAGTGCGAGCCAAGGGAACGAAGTCAATAGCGTGTCCCCCAATGTGCAAGCTCTGGGCTGGAATGCCACGAGCATTTGTAACCTTGGGGCCGGGGGCGGTGCGGCCTTTTTTATAAAGCTCTTCTTGCTCTTCTGGCGTTCTAACTGAGCAATAAATTAAAACAGGAATTTTTTTTTCTAGTAGCTCGCTAAACCAATCAGCCACCCGCTTGCCAAAGCTAGGCTCTAGCTGTTTAATGTGTCCTTGTGAGCGTTCAACCGCATCTTTAAGCGTCATCACCACTTCCCATCTGGACATTTGGTGGTTGCCATCCTTGCCTTGACCGCCATTAAACACCCGCATTTAGCGCATAGATGCCCATTAAAATGCTCGCAAGCGCGGCATAGGGTCATTCTATTGTTTATCAATTCCACTTGCGCTAGGGGCATCCCTGCGCCAATCCAGCCCCCCACGCTCTTCGCTAGTCCCTTGGCCTTCTGGCATGGAGCACAACTCATTGCTCTGCCCTGCTTCTCCACCTCTCAGATTCAGCGATGGCGTTGTTTAATTCTTTCAAAGCCTTTACATACTGCGTCCTATACGCCTCCGGGCATTTGCCATTCGTTCGTTCGATGGCATCCCACTCCATGACTAGCACTTGAAGGTCGGTGCTAGATGGGTATTTGTAAGTGTAAGAGGTCGAGGCACACCCACTAAGGATGATTGCGAGTCCACCAAGAATCCAACTCTTTTTCACGCAATCGCCTAGCATACTCAATCTGCTCATCGTCAATTTGCCTTCTGGTCTTTGCACGATTTTTAAGCCACCAGAGCCAAGCTCCAACCAAACTCGCTCCGATTGTGAGGAGCGCACCAAGCATTAGTCAATATGCAAGCCGAGAGTTTTAAGAACTGATACCACTCGGTCTAGCCAAACATTATCAATGTTGCTTGGAGTGAGCTTTACGATAAGGCGAGCCAGCACAATCACCGCGCCAATAACAGCCATGATGGTAGTAAAATTCTCGGTGAGAAAGTTCATGTCTTTGCGTTTATGTCAAAGGGGTTCCCCGGTAGATGTGTTATACGTCCCTCCGTAAGACCAGTATTCATCAGCTCTTATTTTAATACTAATTCCACCCCAATATGTTGAGCCTGTTTGTGTATATAGTCTTATCATAGAAATTTCTGACCCAAAGTTTTCTATTTGAATATCCACAGGCTGAGAGCTGTTTATTTCATAACTAGCTATATCAGGGTCTTGCGAATCATCACCTGCCGCAAAAAAAAGATCAAATCCGGGTGAATATGTTTGATTACAAGACCAATAAAAAAAAAATATAGATTCTGCCCATCCGTCTAGTTTGCCGGGCCCAGATTTCTTTTGAAATTCTGTGGGACAAACTAAACTCTCTTCGCTAGCCACATCCCACCCATATGTAAAAACATAATCTCCGGGGCCGGGGGATATGATTGAGCCGTTGGGGTTAACATATCCAGTTAAAGTTGCGGTAACTTTCCAAGTTTTTACCCTCCAATACATTTTCATGTAACCATTTAAGTTTGATTCCCATGGGAATGGGCCAACTGGAGGCTGACATAAATAAGGAAAGAAATCTGGATATATAACTTTACCCATAAGGATTTAGTTAGGGCAACTGCCCTGCGCTAATAGCCGATGACGGTGATTCGGTAGGTGGCGGTGTTCACATCAATCGAAACACTATCGGCATTTGTACAAGAGAGGCATACGGTATTTGCTTGATAAACCACGCCTTGGATAATTGCTCCCGCTGAAACTGCCGAGGGCAAGCCAACCAAAACAATTCCATTCACGGTTGCACCAGTAACGACAACGCCTCGATAATGCTGATCGTTTGCAGCTAGAGTTCCAAAACTTACCGAGGTAAGAGTGGTGACGGTATAGGAAGATTGCGGAAGAACGCCGTAACTAACTCCACTTGCGATTAGTCCGGTATTGATTAACCCAGAAACAACATTAGCAGAAGTTGGCTGAGTGTAGGAAAGAAGGCCAAGGTTTGTTAGGCCAGATACAATATTTGTTCCGCTAGGCTTGGCCGTAACGGATGATCCAAAGAATCCCATTGGAGTATTCGCAAACGCAATCCCTGTTCCGTAGCTTACAACTTGAGTTCCAGAATTATTGTTAAGCGTTCTCGATCCATAATTTAACGAGGTTATCGAAGAAGAATCGTTGAGGCTTCTTGCCGTGGAATTTACATTGGAAGCACTATTGGCAACAAAACCAGAATCGGTTTCCGTCTTTGTGTAATATTGGCTAGTTGGTGCCGGGACAGCGGAACCAGAGGCAATTAAATCCCTATCAATCGTTACGCTTCCTTGGTAAAGGGTTTTCGTTTTACCAGTTTCCGACATTGAGAAAGCAATCGTAGGTGTGATAGTGTCGGCATCAGCCTCTACAAAAAGCTCGTCTAACTGAACCGTTCCCATTGTAAGCGTGCTTTGATAGTAGTTGGGGGAAACGATGCCAGTTGGGTCAAGAACTAATGCCGTGCTTACATTTTGCAAGCCAAGTTGATTTACAAAAGTAAAGACAAACCCACGCTTAGAATTGCTTTTTACATCTAAATTGCCAATACCAATACCAGTAATTGCGTTAAGTTGAGTATTTAATGAAGCGGCAGTATTTGAAACATCCGAAGCAATAGAATAACCACCATAAGAAAGCGAGAATGAACCGCCCAAAACATCATTTCCAACCGTCAATTCATACACCTCATTCTGCGTTGCGCTTCCATCTTGAACTTTATTAAGCGCAAGAACATCGCCAGAAACAGCCGTGAATGTATCTGAGAACACGGCTGGGTTGCGGGAAAGTTCAATGACTTGCTGTGCTTTAATGTCTGTTCCGGGATTGCGGCGGGTATTGATAAGAACGGAGCTTGTCGGGAAAAGCGTATAGGAAGCACCTCCAAAAGATAGGGCAGTATTGGCCGTGGCCGCAGTAACCAACCATCCAGAACCGCTATTCCCATAAAGCTCTATTAGGGCATTCCCGGCAATGCCAGAAATTGCAGTCAATACTTGCGTAGTTGTTGCATTGTAGGATATGGCCGAAGAGGTGGTGGCTCCAATGGTTAACTTAAACTCTCCAGAAGTGGGAACATCGCCAAGCGAACCAACCCCAACCTTAAAAGAAGGACTAGAAAGAACGGCATCTGTATAGGCTCCATTTGTGTTCCTTTCAAGAACACGAAGGCGAATAAAATATTGATCGTTTCTGGTTAGCTTGGGAAGGGTTGCGAAGGGGCAAGAGCCTCCAGCAATAATCCCACCAGAGCGATCTAAATTGATGTCAATAGTTGTAGCCATATTCTATTAGTCCCTGTTAAGTCTCTTGACCAGACGGCCCATAAACAATAAGCGTATCTGGAAAACCATTTTTACATATATTGAGCGTATATTCTGTAACAAAATAATCTCCACCTAAATCATCATTTAATTGTTCTTTTAATTTTTGATAATTAACGCCAACAACACTTCCATCGGAGCTTTGTTTTATTGCGATATAATCGCCCTCAAGTGGCTTAATTTCTTCAACACGATCCACTAGGCTAGAAAACCATTTTGAATTAAGCGCAACTTTTCCTTGAATTTTATTTAGGCGCGGCATAAATTATGTAAAATTGTAAGCCTGATTCGTTTGGCAAGCTCCTCCACCCGCAGGACAACTAAAGCTATAATAATAGCCAATCTCTTGATATATTAACTGAAATAGAGTCACGCCACCAATTCTTTGCAGAGTTGTTTCTGTGGAGATAAATCCAGAATAAGAAGATGTAAAGTTTTCGGATGCGCCATTTTCAGATTGATTAGTTGTTTCTGTCCTGTAAAAAGGCTCTCTTGCTGGTGTTGGCATTGCTGTTCCAAGCAGATTTGCTGGCATTATTTTGTTTGAATAATTCGCAAAAATAACGCCTTCTGATTCTGGGGTTGATGCGGTTATAAATGTTGCCATTATGCCATATCCCGCGCGAGGTTTTCCCGCCCCCAAATAAGTGAAATACGATGATGCATTTACAGCAGAAAGTCCACTTAGTCCAAATAATAAAGGATAGTTTGGAAGGATTCGAACTTTTGGAGGAGTGGCAAGATTTTGACTCCCAGTAGTATTTACTATTATTTCAGTCAGTCCTCCATTAATATTATTCACATTTACGCTTGTCACTAAATACTTTGATCTTGCTGATGATGGCAAGGCTGGATTAAAAAACGTGGATGATGAAGCTGTAAGGCTTCCCGGCCCATAATATTCATCATCTTTTTTAGGAATGTAATTAAAGGCATTGGTTGTCTTAACCGTAAAGACATAAGAAATTGTCTGAATTCCATTATCATCAATAGACGATAACTGCTTGTTAATAATTGGATATGTTCCGATAATTGTGGATGCCATATATTTAAGCGGCGTGAGCGTAGGTTTTTAGTTCGATTAAGTTATTTTCTAAAAGCGTATATACATCAGTAAGTGTTTTTCCTCCTGCGGATGGATTCAAAAATTCATCTTGAAATGGGCCTGAAGGAGATCCGGGTATAGCACCAGTCAAAGACCGAAGCGCACTTGCCGCATCTCCCGCCGCGCTTGCCATGCCATTAATTTGTGATTGAGCCGAGGATGCGGAGCCACCAAGATTTTGTATTTCTTTAATTTGATTTCTAATTTCGTTCTCATTGTCTTGTAAGGCTTTTGTGGTTTTTTCTATCTGTTTCTGATATGGATCTTCAAATTCTTTTTTTGCCTTTTCTCTTGCGGCCTCTTCTGCCCTTCTTACTTTTTCTCTTTGAACATCTTGTTTCCCATGAGCTTTTCCTTGCGCTTTTAGTTCATCTGCAATTATTTTGTCTTGCTTTTCTTCTTCTTTTCTTTTTTGATTTTGATATGCCCTATCTGCGGCTTTTCCTAATCCTATCTCAAACGATGTTGGATTTTGCCCCGGCCCCCTAGATGTTCCTCCAACTCCAGCAGATAAGGTGGCAAGTTCTCCTTGCCTAATAACCTCATTTTGTTGTGCCTTTGCAAGCTGGTCTTGAAGGTCAATTCTTTTTGCTATTAAATCATTTAATTTTTGTTGCGCTTCTGAAATTTTTAACGCCTGTTCTAGCTCTTGTTTTTGTTGAGCCAATTTTTCAAAAAACGCCTTGCTTTCTAGTTCAGTCTTTCTATTGGTTGAATCAATATCAGACTGAAACTCATCCATCTTAATTTTTCTTAAAGCATCATTTGTTTCTCTGGTGTCAGCCTCTTTTTGTCTATTATATTTATCGTCAATATTTGATTTATCTAAATTGTATTTTTCCAATAAAACAAGTCCTGTCTCATGGTTGGATTTATCAACATCTAATTCAAATTGTTTGCGAAGTTTGTATTGCTCCATCTGCTGTGGATTCATCCCAGTGGTTTCTCTTGCTGTTTGAAGTTCAGATGTTGCCCCAGCAAGCATTTTTTCGCTCGCCAACTTCTTTGCCTCTTCACGGAGTTTTGCGAGTTGATTTGTGCTATCCATTATAGTTGCGGCCAACCCCATAAACCATCCTTTAATATCTCCCTTTGCCAACGCCTCCTCTCCCTTACTTAGCGCATCAATCTCTTTGTTTATTTTTGCTACTTCATCAGATAGTTTTCCCGCTTGTGTTGCGCCTTCTTGAAATGTTTTTGGCAAACCTCCCTTTCCAAGTCCCTCAACAAGATTATCAAAACTTTCTTTTGATTTGTCTACAATTTCTGTGACTTTTCTAAAAACATCAATTACGGCCTTGCCTCCTATAATAAGTGCAGTACCAGCCAGAGACCCGGCTAAAACTTTAGAGAATGATCCTAATGCTACTGATGCAAGATCGCTTGTGTCGCTTACGTTTCCAAGTTCACGCAAAAATTCTTTGGTTGCATGAGAGGCTTTATGGGATGAAATCTCAAGATCGCCCATTCCCTTTTGAATCTTCCTAACGCCAGTATCATCGGCGTCAGTAATAATTTTTAGCATTAATGGTTCTGGCATATTAAACAGCTTTCACTTTAATCTTTGAACCATACCAATCTTGTGACGTTCTATTGGCAATCAATTCTGCCATATTTTCTATTTCCTCTTGTATTGCTATATTAAGTCCAGCTTCTTGAAATGCCCTTGCTCTTGCTATATCTGAATCTGAACGTGCCGGGTATGGTTTTTTATTTCTTGCGTCATAAACTCCAACACCATTATAAATCATAAACTCAGTATTGCTTGGACTAAACTTTTTAATTTGCGAACCTCCACCATCCGGGCGATTCATAATTCTTTGAAGCGTTGCCTCTGGGCCACCCCCCCAATCTTTTCCTTTTGTCTTATAAACACCCAGAGAGGCCAAGGCCGCTCTCCATCCTAGTGCCAACCAATTCACGGATTGCGCCCTATACCTCAAATAATTTTTGTATTTCCCATCCATAAAATTGCCGTTTCTAGTTCCATAAATCTTTTTAACTTTATAAGTAGTGGTTTTTTCTGGGTAAGTTCCACCTCCCCAATCCCTAGTGACTTTCTTGCTTATCTTTGCGCCCACAATCTTTTTGCTAGTATTTCCCAGAACTGGCAATCCCTTTCGCTTTCGTTCCCAATTCATCAATTTATATAAACCAACATATTGAGGATTTTTCCTGTTAATTCCACCAGCCTCTTTTGTTATTGGCAAATTTGAAAGACTAGATTTAATCTTTGCCGAATCAGATCTATATGTATTTTTCCATGCCTTCTTAGCTATGTTTATCATCTTTTCCAAAACAGACTCATAAACAGTTACATTTCTAACCTTAACATATTCCTTAAGCCATGCTTGTAGCTCTGGAATGTTGGACACAATCCCGCCACCTTGAACAGATGCGCTTACTGATTTGGCTAGTGGCATAACTTTTGCTTCTTGTTAAATCTCTATTCCTAAGATGTCGGCAATTTCTTGTTTGTCTTTAGTAGTTCCAGACTTGCGTCTAACTACTTTTGCCCCATTCATCCACATCCACACATGGCTTGCTTGGCACATAAGAGCTAAAGGCACTTCCCATAAAATATAGTCAATCGTCCACCCGGTCTTTTCTGCCAGCAAGAAAACGTGGGCGGCTGTCCCTGCTGGCGTTAGGCGTTTCCCGATTCTGAATTACTTCCAATCGGCTCTACCTGTCCTTTTTGAGATTGTTCAATGATAGACGAAACAATGTTCGTGGCCTCTGCCCGGTCTACTTCGTTTTTGTTCTCAATCCAATCCATCACTTTTTCCCTAAATAAATCCTTGTTCCACGCCAGTTTGATTGCGTCCTTCTTACTCTTGGCAAGCTGAATGTGCATATAGAGAAACGCCCAAATAAAGAACACGGAACTATCTTGCTCATCTCTTACTTGCAAAAGAAGCAACCTAGAGCCCTCGGTATAGGGTGCAATCGCTTCACCCTTAAATTGCCTTTCTGGTTGTACAAATGCGGAGTTTAGTTCTTCGTTTAGGATGTCGTTCATAGTTTGTTTAGAAGTGCCTTCTTTAGCTCTGGGCGTGCGTTCTCTGGCACATAGAGGGTTTGTCCGCCCCTTTGTATGATTCGAATGGGTTCAGCCCTTTTAACGAGTCCTAGGAGCGTTTCCCTATTCTCTAGGGCGGCCCTGACATAGCGTATTGGGCTTTCTTTTGCGCTTTTCATATCAGGCCAAGAGCATTCCATTTCGGCCTTTGCTTCTGTCCCGGCTCCGGGTTGAAACCAAAAAGTAACCCTTCTGCTACCATCCTCAAAAACTTGGGTGGTTACAGGGTCGTTTTGTCGCAACTTTCCACCAAAGGCGGCAACGGCAGAAGCCACCTTGATATTGGTTGTGCCCCAGAAAGTATCCGACATTTTAGGATCTCAGTAGAGGATTAGAACCTCTATTAAGTTACGTTCGGATAGCCAGTAGCGGAGATGTCCACGGTAACAAATCCATCGTTCGATTTGTTGATCGTGAGGGAATCGATTCTGGTTGAACCAGTCGATGTAGTGGCGTTGGCGATGGAGATAGCACCGCCAGCCGAAGTAGCCGCAAATGCCGTAGTGGTCGTTAGGCTAAAGCTATAAGCCGTGGTCGGGTTATAGAAAGCAACACCAGTAATTTCGCCTTGGTTATTTCTGACCTCTTGCTTCTCGATATTGCGAACTTCCGAGAAAGACTGAACCAAGCCGCCAGTTTCAGCGGTGATTCCGAAGGTAAGATTTGAAGTTCCGATTGTTACAGCGGCCATAATGTATCCTTTCGTTTATGTCAAGTTTTCTTATTCAATTCCGATTCTTCTCTTAAATACCGCCCAAGCGGTACTAAAAATTGCTCCTCCAACCAGCCCCGCGAGCCATAGTTTTGTCTTAATGGCATGGGCATCCTCTTCTAATCTGCGGGTGCGATTAGCTAAATCTCCAAAATTACTTAGTGAAAGTGTAATCATTTCGTGGAGTTGAATTTGCCTTTGCTCCATCCGAGCAATTCTTTCCCTTATATCTCCTAAACTTTGCTCATCGCTCATAGAT
>Ga0304730_1002665_pt1 | contig 12552 bp, 6 predicted proteins | sample M_130628_MF_Meta_FD_190474 | JGI IMG/M metagenome (GOLD analysis project Ga0304730, IMG submission 190474) | Freshwater microbial communities from Lake Montjoie, Canada to study carbon cycling - M_130628_MF_MetaG (v2) (version 2) | ecosystem: Environmental > Aquatic > Freshwater > Lake | place...
CACGGCCGCGACTTGAAGCACCAGGGCCGCCGACGCCACCGACAGCACCGCAGAGGCGGAGCGAGTTCGGCTGCGGGGGGCGAGTGACCATGCGGCGCCCAGGGGGAGGAACATCGACCAGAAGAGCAGGCACAGCAGCAGCGAGTCCCCGGCGTTGTTCGCCGGTTCGGTTCGTCGCACGACGCTCATCGCCGCCAGCCATGCCACGACGGAGGCCTCTCGGCTGCGAAAGCCCGTCGCGAGCCACGCCCCCGCCACTCCCTCTGCCGCGAGCACCGCGGCTCCCCACCACGTGGCCTCGGAAAGGAGCGCGAGAGACCACTTGGCCGACGTTCCTTGGAAGCTGCGCAGCACGTCCGGAGGAAAAATCCCGTCGGCGGCGAACATCAGGGAGAACGTCCGGAACCGCAGCAGGCAGTCTGCGACCAGGACCAGGCCCAATCCGATGCGGAAGGCAGCGAGTCCGCGGACGTCGAGCGCGAACGCAGCTCGCCACCACGCACGGGCGATTTCGCTGCCACGATGGAACGCCGAGGGTCGGTCCATGGCGGAGGGCACCACGCGGTCGCGAGGCTTTCTTGAACGATTCCGCCAGCGAAACTACAACAAGCCCGCCGGTCCGCACGACCCCAATCCCGTCCGCCCGGCCCCGCGCTGAGATCGTTTCGAGCCCGGGCCGCCCGATGACGCCTGCCTGACTGAGGAGATCGACATGCACGTTCCTGTGGTGGTGCTCGGCGGAGGCCCAGGTGGCTACGCGGCGGCGTTTCTGGCGGCTGACCTCGGCATGCAGGTGGCCATGGTCGAGCGGGATGAGCGGCTCGGCGGCACCTGCCTGCTGCGCGGCTGCATCCCATCGAAGGCCCTCCTGCACGTCGGGCGGGTGCTGTCCGAAGCCCGCGAGATGGAGGAGTGGGGCATCCACTTCTCCAAGCCGACGCTCGACGTGGCGGCGCTGCGGGCGCGGAAGGACAAGGTGATTTCAGCGCTCACGGGGGGACTTTCGCAGCTTGCCAGGCGGCGGAATGTGACCCTGGTTCATGGCGCAGCCCGGTTTGTGAACTCGACTACGCTCGAAGTGGCCGCGGCCACCCCGGGGGGAGCGAGCCAGCGATTGACGTTCGACCACTGCATCCTCGCCAGCGGGTCGAGGCCGGCCCGAGTTCCGGCGTTCGACATCGGGAGCCCACGGGTGATGGATTCGACGGGTGCCCTGGAACTGGCCGACGTGCCCGAGTCGCTGCTCGTCGTCGGTGGCGGCTACATCGGGCTGGAGATGGGGACGGTCTACGCCGAACTCGGCTCGAAGGTGTCGGTGGTCGAACTCACCGACACGCTCCTTCCTGGGGCCGATCGTGACCTCGTCAAGCCGCTGCAGAAGCGACTCGAGGGTCTCTTCGAGGCGATCATGCTCCGCACCAAGGTGGTCACACTCGAAGACACGGGCAAGGCCGTCCGTGTCTCGTTCGAGGGGCCTGAAGGGCCGATGACGAAGGAGTTTTCCCGGGTGCTCGTCGCCGTCGGTCGACGGCCCAACTCCGACGGGCTCGGCCTTGAAAACACAAAGGTCGTCGTCAGTGCCAAGGGCTTTGTCGAAGTGGACGGCCAGCAGCGGACCGCCGACCCCCACATCCTCGCGATCGGTGACGTCTGCGGCGAACCGATGCTCGCGCATCGGGCGAGCCACCAGGGAAAGGTGGCGGTGGAGGCGCTGCACGGCGAACCCGCGCTCTTCGCACCGCGGGCGATCCCCGCTGTGGTGTTCACCGATCCGGAGATCGCCTGGGCGGGTCTCACGGAGAACGAGGTGGCCGCGACGGGCCGTGTCGTAGAGGTCAGCAAGTATCCGTGGGCTGCCAGCGGACGGGCTCACGCCCTGGGCCGTACGGATGGCCTGACCAAGATGCTCGTCGATCCGGAGACCGACACCGTCCTGGGAGTCGGGATTGTCGGCCCTGGGGCCGGCGAACTGATCGCCGAAGGGGTGCTCGCCATCGAGATGGGCTGTTCCGCTCGCGACCTCATGGAGGCGATCCACCCCCACCCGACGCTGGGGGAGACGGTGGCCTTCAGCGCCGAGAATTATTTTGGCTTGGCTACCGAAATCTACAGGCCCCGGGCCGAGTCGGCCGACCGCTGAGCGGTTTCCTGGGCGGGGATGACGTGGTTCCGGGGGCAGGGCAATCGCCCTAGACGCCCCCGCTACGACCCGAATAATCTGAAAAGTCTCCCCGAATTCACCGGAGCCGCTCATGGCCAACTCCAGCGATCATTCCGCAACCGAGGCGGCCGACGACATCCTCGCCGGCGGCCCGCCGCTCCCCCGAGACGCCCACGTCCCCATGTCGATCGGCCAAATGGGGGACAACGCGACCGGCCAGCCCGAGGTGGTCGACGGCGTATCGGCGGTGGACGCCGACCCGACCGAGACCCGAGAGTGGCTCGATTCGCTGCGGTATGTGATCAACAGCCGCGGGGGTGATCGGGCCGCCTACCTTCTGCACGCGATCGAGCAAGAGGCTTACCGGCTCGGCGTCCAGATTCCGTTCTCCGCGACCACGCCATACATCAACACGATCCCGGTCGACAAGCAGCCGGCCTTTCCGGGGAATCGCGAGATCGAACGGCGGATCAAGAGCATCATTCGCTGGAACGCGATGGCGATGGTGGTTCGGGCCAACCGCGAAGACAAGAGCATCGGCGGCCACATCTCGACGTTCGCCTCGTCGGCCACGCTCGTCGAGGTGGCCATGAACCACTTCATCCGCGGCCGCAGCGACAACTACTCGGGCGACCAGGTCTACTTCCAGGGCCATGCCTCGCCGGGCATTTACTCGCGGGCATTCCTCGAAGGGCGAATCACCGAGAAGCAGCTGGAAAACTTCCGCCGCGAACTCGCCGATGGCGGCGGCCTCTCGAGTTATCCGCACCCCTGGCTGATGCCGGGGTTTTGGGAATTCCCAACCGTCTCGATGGGACTTGGCCCCCTGATGTCGATCTACCAGGCCCGGTTCAACAAGTATCTGCAGGACCGCGGCATCAAGGACACGAGCGGTCAGCACGTCTGGTGCTTCATCGGCGACGGCGAGACCGACGAGCCCGAGACGCTCGGCGCGATCTCGCTGGCCGCCCGCGAGAAACTCGACAACCTGGTGTTCGTGATCAACTGCAACCTGCAGCGGCTTGACGGACCGGTCCGCGGCAACGGCAAGATCATCCAGGAACTCGAGGGCTGCTTCCGTGGTGCGGGTTGGAACGTGATCAAGGTGATCTGGGGCGACGAGTGGGATCCGCTCCTCGCCAAGGACGACAAGGGCCTGCTCGTCAAGCGGATGAACGAGGTGGTGGACGGCCAGTACCAGAAGTACGTGGTCATGCCCGGCGGCTACATTCGCGAGCACTTCTTCGGTGCCGATCCGCAGTTGGCCGAGATGGTGGCGAACCTCTCGGACGAGAAGCTCAAGAAACTCCGCCGAGGCGGCCACGACCCCGAGAAGGTCTATGCGGCCTACGCCGCAGCCATGAAGTGCCACGGCAAGCCGACCGTGATCATCGCCAAGACGATCAAGGGCTACGGTCTCGGCGAGGTGGGCGAGGGCCGCAACGTCACGCACCAGCAAAAGAAGCTCAACGAGGAGGAACTGCGGGCCTTCCGCTCGCGGTTCGGCATTCCGATCTCCGATGACGAGGTGGCGAAGGCGCCGTTCTACCGTCCCGCGGAGGATTCCGAGGAGATTCGCTACCTCCGCGAGCGGCGCGAGGCTCTCGGTGGTTACGTGCCGACCCGTCCGCTCGAATCGCCCAAGCTCAAGACGCCCTCCCTCGACGAGTATCGCTCGTTCATCGAGAAGAGCGCCGGCCGCGAGGTCTCGACGACCACCGGCGCGGTCACCCTGATGGCTTCGCTGCTCAAGGACAAGTCGGTCGGCAAGTACATCGTGCCGATCGTGCCCGACGAGTCGCGGACGTTCGGGATGGATCCGCTCTTCAAGCAGTGTGGGATTTATGCCCACGCGGGCCAGCTCTATGAGCCGGTCGACTCCGACCAACTCCTCTACTACCGCGAAGCCAAGGATGGCCAGATTCTCGAGGAGGGGATCACGGAGGCGGGAAGCATGTCGAGCTTCGTCGCCGCGGGCACGGCGTACGCCAGCCATGGTGTGCCGATGATTCCGATCTTCATCTACTATTCGATGTTCGGGTTCCAGCGGATCGGCGACCTGATCTGGGCCGCCTGTGACTGCCGGGCCAAGGGCTTCCTGCTCGGCGGCACGGCGGGTCGCACCACGCTCAACGGCGAGGGACTGCAGCACCAGGACGGCCACAGCCACCTGTTTGCGATGGCTTATCCGACCGTGAAGGCCTACGACCCGGCGTTCGTCTACGAGACGACGGTGATCATGCTCGACGGCATGGAGCGGATGTACGCCAAGGGCGAGGACTGGATCTACTACATCACGGTCTACAACGAGAACTACGAGATGCCCCACATGCCCGCCGGCTGTGAGGAGGGCATCCTCAAGGGCATGTATCGGCTCAAGGACGTGCCCGCCACGGGGACTCCGGTGGCCGGGAAGATGCCGCCCGTCAACCTGTTCGGTTCAGGCACGATTCTCCGCGAAGTGCTGCGGGCGGCGGATCTGCTGGCCGAGCACTGGGGCGTGGCAAGCACGGTCTGGAGCGTGACGAGTTGGAAGGAACTCCGCCGTGAGGCTCAGGAGTGCCGCCGGTGGAGCATGCTGCACCCTGAGGCATCGCCGAAGGTCAGCTACCTGGAGTCCATGCTCGCCGGCACCGACGGCGTGTATGTCGCCGCCAGCGACCACGTGCGGGCCGTTCCCGAGCAACTCGATCCATGGATCCCCGGCGGGCTATTCGTGCTCGGCACCGACGGCTTCGGTCGCAGCGAACTCCGCGGCCGGCTTCGTCGTCACTTTGAAGTCGACGCCGAGTGCATCGCGGTCGGCACGCTGTCGCGTCTGGCGGCTGCAGGCGCGGTCGGCACGCACGTGGTCGCTGAGGCGATCAAGCGGCTCGGTGTCGATCCCGCCAAGATTGATCCGACTTCGGCCTGAGCCGCCGCGGATCGCAGCCACTCCCTATCATTTTTCATCCCCTACCCCCACCCTTCCGCGAAACGAGTCATGGCCACCGAATTCAAGCTCCCCGACCTCGGCGAGAACATCGCCTCCGGCGACGTTGTCACGGTCTTCGTGTCCGAAGGGGACGTCATCAAGCCGGGGCAGGCCCTCCTCGAGGTCGAGACCGACAAGGCTGTCATCGAGGTACCGTGTCCCCCGGGCGGATTGGTGGCCAAGGTGCTCGTGAAGAAGGGCGACACCGTCAAGGTGGGTCAGCCGCTTGTCATGCTCGATGCTCCCGGGGCCGCGGCTGTCAAGCCAGCGGCCCCACCGCCGAAAGCCGTCGAAGCCGCGCCGGCTGCCGCGGCGAAGCCTGCAGCCCCCGCGCCGGTTGCGCCCGCCCCTGCTCCTGCTGCGCCAGCGGTGGCCAAGGTTGCCGCCGTGGCGATCGAGGAACCGCCGGCAGTGGCAGCTGGTGCCGCCGTGGAGCCCGCGGGGCCAGCCGTGCGGAGGCTGGCACGGGAACTCGGCGTCGATCTTGGTCGCGTCAGGGGTACGGGCCCGGCGGGGAGAATCGTCCGCGAGGACGTGATCGCGGCAGTGCGGCACGCCAGTTCCGCGCCAGCCGGTCGGACGCGGGGAGATTCGACGTCCACGGAACGGGATGACTGGGGCCCGATTCGACGCGAGCAGATGTCGCGGATGCGGAAGACGATTGCGGCCAACATGGTCCGCAGTGTGCAGACGATTCCGCACCTCACGAACTTCGACGACGCCGACGTGACCGAACTCGAGGTGCTGCGAAAGGCGAGTGCCGCGGAATATGCGAAAAACAATCTCAAGCTCACGGCGCTGTCGTTCGTGATCAAGGCGGTCAGCCTGTCGCTTCGCCAGCACCCCGCGATCAATGCCACGATCGACATGGAGAAGGGCGAGATCGTCTACAAGGACTACGTGAACGTGGGCCTGGCCGTTGACACCCCGCGGGGGCTCGTGGTGCCGGTGCTCCGCGGCTGCGACCACATGTCGATCCCCCAGGTCGCCCAGGCGGTGGCTGACACCGCAGAGAAGGCCAAGAACGCCCAGTATGGGATCGAGGACCTCCGCGGCGGCACGTTCACGATCAGCAACCTCGGGGCCGTGGGGGGCGCCTATTCGACCCCCATCATTAACTGGCCAGAGGTGGCTATCCTGTTGCTGGGTCGGTCGCGCAGAATGCCGGTCGTCCACAACGACAAGGTCGAGCCGCGGCTGATGATGCCCCTGTCGCTCTCGTATGACCACCGCGTCGTCGACGGCGCCATGGCCGCTCGGTTCCTCAACGAAATCATCGGCTACCTCGAGAGCCCGGGCCGGTTGCTGCTGGCCATGTGATCACACGTCCCCACCCTCTGACTGGCCCCTGCCCTCCAAAACCCCGAGAGGTGGCGGGCCTGAATTCATCCGTGAGCACCATCGACAGCATCGACTCGGCCGGCACCGCCAGCCTCGCGTTCCTCGAAGAACTCTTCGAGCAGTATCAGGAAGACCCCACGAGCGTGCCGGCCGACTGGCGGGCCTACTTCGATGGGCTCCGCGACGGTCAGGCCGTGCCGGTGAACGGCTCCGCCACGCCGCTGACCTCCCCACCTCAGCCGGCCACGCTGGTCGCTCCATCAGGGCTGGCGCTTACGCCGAACCTCGTCACGCCCGACGGGATCGCGACCGCCCATGCGATTGCGATCGCGAACGGTGATGTGAAGCTCGCCGCCGCTCCCGCCGGCGAGGCGATGCCGCTGCCCTTGCCGCCGCTGGCCACGGGCACGGCGGGCGAGGAGCGGGTGGCGTTTCTTCAGGACCGAGTCGATCAACTCGTCCGCGCCTATCGCGTCCGCGGCCACCTGATGGCTGAGATTGACCCACTGGGCCGTCCGCGACCGGGTCTTCCCGAGCTCGATCCGAACTTTTACCACCTCACCGAGGAGGACATGGACCGGTCCTTCTCGACCGACACGATCGAGGGTCCGCAGTCGATGTCGCTGCGGCAGATCATCAAGCGGCTGCGAAACACCTACTGCCGGTCAATCGGCGTGCAGTTCATGCACATGGACGACCTCCGGGTCCGCCAGTGGCTCCAGGTGCGAATGGAGGGCTGCGAAAACCGCATCCAACTCGACCGCCGCCAGCAGCTGCGAATCTACCGGCAGATGACCAACGCGGCCGTGTTTGAGGAGTTCATCCAAAAGCGGTTCCTCGGGGCCAAGAGTTTCTCGCTCGAGGGCTCGGAGAGCCTGATCCCGCTCGTCGAGATGGCGATCGAGCGGGCCGCCGCGCAGGACATCCGGGACTGCGTGCTGGCGATGGCCCACCGCGGCCGGCTCAACGTGCTCGCCAACGTGATGGGCAAGAGCCCGCAGCGGATCTTCCGCGAGTTCGCCGACATGGACCCCGAGCTCCACGTCGGCCGTGGCGACGTGAAGTACCACCTCGGCCACTCCACCGACTACAAGGCCGCCAACGGCAAGTCGATCCATCTGACGCTCTGCTTCAATCCCAGCCACCTCGAGTTCGTGAACCCGGTTGCCATCGGCCGGATGCGTTCGCGGCAGGATCGGGGAGGCGATCGCTCGCGGCAGCACGGGATGGTGATCCTGATTCACGGCGACGCCGCGTTTGCCGGCGAGGGGATCATCCAGGAGACGCTCAACCTCAGCGAGCTCGACGCCTACCGAGTCGGCGGCACGCTGCACGTGATCGTCAACAATCAGATCGGGTTCACGACTGGGCCCCGCGAGTCGCGGAGCTGCATGTACGCCACCGACGTGGCGAAGATGCTGCAGATCCCGATCTTCCACGTGAATGGCGAGGATCCGGAGGCGGTGGCGCAGGTTGTGAACCTGGCGATGGACTTCCGCCGCGAGTTTCAGCGCGACGTCGTGATCGACATGTACTGCTTCCGGCGCCGCGGCCACAACGAGGCTGACGAGCCGGCCTTTACGCAGCCGGCGCTCTACCGCGTGATCGAGAAGCGGCCGAGCGTACACGAAAGCTATCTGGAAAAGCTGCTCAAGCTCGGCGAGGTGACGGCCGACGAAGCGAAGCAGATCGCCGAGCAGCAACACGCCAAACTGGCTGCCGATCTGTCGGTGGCGAAGAGCGACGACTACGTGCACAAGGACGACGTCGGTGGCATGTGGGCGCTCTACATTGGCGGCCGCGAACGGGATGCGGCAGAGGTCGAGACGGGGGTTCGCCGCGACGTGCTCGAGAGCCTTCTCATGAGGCTGGTGGCTCTGCCGGAGGGCTTTCAGCCGCACGCGAAGATCGGAAGGCTTCTGGAAAACCGCGTGCAAATGGCGGCGGGTTCGATGCCGCTCGACTGGTCGGCAGGGGAGGCGCTGGCCTACGCGTCGATCGCCATGCAGGGGCTCCGCATCCGGATCTCGGGCCAGGACAGCCAACGGGGCACGTTCAGCCACCGGCACGCCGTGATCCACGACGCGATCACCGACGAGACCTATTGCCCGCTCGAGCACCTCGGTCCGGACCAGGCGCCGGTCGAGATCTACAACAGCCCCCTCTCGGAGGCGGGAGTGCTCGGCTTCGAGTACGGGTACAGCCTCGACTGTCCCGAGGGGCTCGTGATCTGGGAGGCTCAGTTCGGCGACTTTGTCAACGCGGCGCAGGTGGTGATCGACCAGTTCATCGTCAGCGCCGAGGACAAATGGAATCGGCTCTCGGGGATCACGATGCTCCTGCCGCACGGCTTTGAGGGGCAGGGCCCCGAGCATTCGAGCGCCCGGCTCGAACGGTTTCTGTCGCTCTGCGCCAAGGACAACATCCAGGTCGCCCAGCCGACGACACCGGCCCAACTATTTCATCTGCTCCGCCGGCAGGTGCTTCGAGTCTGGCGGAAGCCGCTGGTGGTGATGACGCCCAAGAGCCTCCTGCGGAATCCGGCCTGCATGTCGCCGCTCGAAGACCTCGTGAAGGGCACCTTTCAGCGGGTTTTGGCAGACACGTTGGACACCCCCGCTCGCGACATCCACCGGGTGCTGCTCTGCAGCGGCAAGGTTGCCTACGAGCTCGAGAAGCGACGGCAGGAACTGGGGCGTCGAGATGTGGCGATCATCCGCGTCGAGCAGCTCTACCCGCTGCCTCGCCAGGCACTCGAGCAGGCGCTCGCGGCCTACACGCCGGGCACGCCGGTCGTGTGGGTCCAGGAGGAGCCCGAGAATATGGGCAGCTGGCGGTTTGTGCGCATCCACTTCGGTGAGAAGCTCTTCGACCGATTTCCATTTTCGGGCGTCTGCCGGCAGAGTGCGGCGAGCCCCGCGACTGGATCGAAGAAGAGTCATGACATGGAACAAAACGAACTGCTCTCCGCCGCATTCACGAGTTGACTTTTTCCCCGCGAGGCCGCCGGTTGGCGGCGCACCACCATGCCCATCGAGCTGAAGGTTCCAGAGGTCGGCGAGTCGATCACCGAGGTGATGGTCGGCACCTGGAAGAAACAGGAGGGCGACGCCGTCGCCGCCGATGACTCAATCGTTGAAATCGAGAGCGACAAGGCGACGGTCGAGCTGCCCGCGCCGGCCGCCGGCAGGATCACGAAGGTGCTCAAGGGGAGCGGTGAAAAGGCGGTGGTCGGCGAGGTGATCGGCTACATGGAACCGGCGAGCGTGACGGCCGCTGCCGCCGAGGCAACGCCACCGCAGTCCACCGTGGGCGTCAAGCGGGCCGAAGGCACGACGACGATCGGCTCCGTGCAGCCGCCTGCGGCACCAGTGATGCCTCCGCGGGTGATGCCGTCCGCCGCCCGCGTGCTCGGCGAGGCGGGCGTCGCGACCAATGCAGCCACTGGCACCGGTCCCGGCGGCCGGGTCACCAAGGCCGACGCCGTCGCAGCCACAGTCGCCCCGCCCGTAGCCGCGAAGCCCACGGTGCCAGCAGCGAAGTCTCCCGGGGCTCCTGCAGTGCCTGCGTCACGTGGCGGCAGCCGCGAGGAGCGATACCAACTCATCAGCCCGATCCGCCAGCGGATCGCGGAGCGGCTCGTCGAGGCCCAGCAGCAGGCAGCCCTGTTGACGACGTTCAACGAGTGCGACATGAGTGCCGTGATGTCGCTGCGGGGCAAGTTCAAGGATCAGTTCCAAGAGCGGTATGGTGTGAAGCTCGGTTTCATGTCGTTCTTCGTGCGGGCGGCGGTCGAGGCGTTGCGGGCCGTTCCGCAGGTGAACGCGGAGTACCGTGAACCGCACATCGTCTATCGCGACTACTACGACATCGGAATCGCCGTCGGTGGCGGCAAGGGCCTCGTCGTGCCGGTGATCCGCAACGCGGAGATGCTCTCGTTCGCCCAGATCGAGCAGACGATCGGCGACTTCGCCCGCCGGGCTTCCGAGAACAAACTCAAGCTCGAGGAACTCCAGGGAGGCACCTTTACGATCTCGAATGGCGGCGTCTACGGGTCGATGCTCTCGACGCCGATCATCAATCCTCCGCAAAGCGGCATCCTCGGCCTGCATTCGATTCAGGATCGCCCTGTAGCAGTGAACGGCCAGGTGGTCATCCGACCGATGATGTACCTCGCTCTCACCTACGACCACCGGCTCGTGGATGGCCGCGAGGCGGTCACCTTCCTGAAGCGGATCAAAGACACGATCGAAGACCCCTCGCGACTGATACTGGAGGTATGACGCCCCGGTCGATCGGTGAGCCTTTCCGTGTCGGTGAGCAGGCCCGGGGCGGAAGCCGAAGGAGCCTTGGGATTTTCGCTCCTCGGACACAGAGCCATCACCGAACGCTGTGCGAAAAGACCACCGCGACGGAGGCTTTCGACCCGGGCCTGCGGATTCCCCAAACCCCCTGAGAGCAGCCCATGCCCACCCATGACCTACTCGTGATCGGCGGCGGCCCTGGCGGCTACGTGGCCGCGATCCGCGCCGCCCAACTCGGAATGAACGTCGGACTCGTCGAGAAGGAGCCCCGGATGGGTGGCACCTGCCTGCGGGTCGGCTGCATCCCGTCGAAGGCACTCCTCGAATCGAGCCATAAGCTCGAGGAGGCCCAGCATGAGTTCGCTCGGCACGGCGTGAACGTCATGGGCGTGTCATTCGACCTTACCACCATGATGAAGCGCAAGGAGGAGGTGGTCTCCACACTGGCCAAGGGCATCGATGCGCTCCTCGCCAAGAACAAGATCACTCGATACACGGGGGCCGGTCGGCTCGGCGGCCAGGGCCGCGTCGAGGTGCTGGCCGGCGATGGCATGGTGACGGCCATCGACAGCCCGCGGGTCATCCTCGCCGTCGGCAGTCGCAGCATCGTGCTGCCGGGCGTGGACGTGGATGGCCGATTCGTCGGTACGAGCACCGAGGCGCTGTCGTTCGATACCGTTCCTGGCCACCTCGTGGTGATTGGCGGCGGCTACATCGGGCTCGAACTTGGCACCGTCTGGCGGCGACTGGGCGCAAAGGTCACGGTCCTGGAGTACGCCGACCGGATTCTGGCGGGAATCGACGCTGAGATCGCCAGCGAGGCGCTGGCCCTGTTTCGCAAGCAGGGGCTCGACATCCGTCTCGGCACGACGGTGACGCGGGCGCGGGCTGATGGCAACGCCGCCGTGGTGGAGTGCGCGGGGCAGGAACCACTTCGCTGCGACCGCGTCTTGGCGGCGACGGGTCGCCGTCCGGCCACCGATGGCATCGGCCTGGAGACGGTCGGCATCACGACCGATCAGCGGGGGTTCATTTCGGTCGACTCGCAGTTTCGTACCTCGGCCCCTGGCGTCTGGGCGATCGGCGACTGCATTCCCGGCCCGATGCTCGCGCACAAGTCCGAGGAGGACGGTGTCGCCTGCGCCGAGGGAATGGCGGGGAAGTGGTCGCACGTGGACTACGACCTCGTGCCAGCCGTGGTATTCACGCACCCCGAGATCGCAGCCGTCGGGAAGACCGAGGAGCAGTTGGTCGCCGCCGGCATCGCCTTCAAGAAGGGGGTGTTTCCGTTCCGGGCCAATGGCCGGGCGCGGACCATCAACGAGACGACGGGGAAGGTGAAGGTGCTGGCCGACTCGGCCACCGACCGCGTGCTCGGCATCCACATCATCGGGCCTTCGGCTGGCGACCTGATCGGCGAGGCCGCGGCGGCGATGGCGTTTGGAGCCACGGCGGAGGACATCGCCCGCGTCTGCCATGCGCATCCCACGCTGCCCGAGGCTCTCAAGGAGGCGGCGCTCGCCGTCTCGGGCCAGGCGATCCACGCCTGATCGTCACCACCGCCAGCCGAATCCCGCGTCAGAAAAGAACGCGGCCGCATCTCGAGTCATGCCCCAGCCGATGCGGAGTCCGATCTCGAGATTGTCGGTAAGCATGTAGTGGGTGCCGGGGCTGACAAATGGCACCGTCTCCTCGTCAGGAAGGCCCACGGTGAACGTCGAGAAGTATTCGACGTGCACCTCCCAGCGTTCGGTCGCGGGAATCCGCAGCAC
>Ga0304730_1002666_pt1 | contig 12551 bp, 6 predicted proteins | sample M_130628_MF_Meta_FD_190474 | JGI IMG/M metagenome (GOLD analysis project Ga0304730, IMG submission 190474) | Freshwater microbial communities from Lake Montjoie, Canada to study carbon cycling - M_130628_MF_MetaG (v2) (version 2) | ecosystem: Environmental > Aquatic > Freshwater > Lake | place...
TCTAACGGCCTTATTTCGGTGCCTAATAAACACGGCGGGGTCAACGGACATACCATTGCGGCTTGGAACTACTTTGTCCAGCTTAATGCGGGGGACTACGTACAATTAATGTGGTCTACGGATGACGCTCAAGTTTCCCTGCAATATTACGCCGCTGGAACCAGCCCCACCCGTCCAACCACGGCTTCTGTAATCGCTACGCTGTCCTTTGTGTCAGCACTACCCGCATGATAATATTAACAAAACCCACCCTTTTGAGGCAGATATGCAACCAGCACAACAAGGCATAGCCAGTTTAAACGCCGGTAATATGGGGTTTATGGACTCCGCGATGAGCGGTATCTCCCAACAGGAGAAACTTCGGGAAATTGACATCCTGAATGCTTACTTCCGCCAAGCTAATATCCCCCCACAACAATCCCTAAAAATGCTGCAACAGGTCATTCAGTCTGGGGTGACGTTCAAACGGTCTGGTAACACCATGATGGGTTCTAAACAACTGCCCCCCAACGCCGCGCAGGTCTACTTCTTTACTGTAGATAAACCGGACGCTTTCGTTGTGGCTGTTAAACAGCTTCTGAGTGGACTAAAACAATCTGGGGTTCAGGTCATCTATCTGAACAAAATAGACCCGACCATCGTTCAAGCAATGCAATCGGTAGGTGCCACACCGCAACAGTCTGATAAACCCGAATACAAACTCATGGCGGCGATATGACCACCCAAGTAGCTGAGATACCCACTGGGGTTGCTACCAACAGGATTAATACTCTTGTGCAGGAGATGCTTAAGCATCCACAGGTTGAATGTCCTGTGAGTCATCACTTTGGCCCAAACATTTATATCCGTGAAGTAGTCATGCCAGCAGGAACGGTGGTTGTTGGTAAACCCCACAAAACTGAACATATGTGTAACATGATTTCTGGACGGATGATTGTTGTTAGTGAAGACGGGGAACAAAAAGAAGTAGCTGCACCCGCTGTTTTCATGGCAAAGAAAGGCCGTAAGACGGCTTACATTATTGAGACTGTGCGGTTTCAAAACATCTTTTCAACAGATGAAACCGACATAGAAAAGCTTGAAAACATGCTGGTAGACAACTCACCGTTGTTGCTGGAAGAGGGGAAATAATATGTCTTTTATGGCTGTGGCGGTAGGTGTGGTTGGGGAAGGCATAGGAGCAACAATGCTTGCCGGTGCCATGATGGGTGGCAGCATAGGCGCTGTTAGCAACCTAGCCCAAGGTAAAGATGTATTTTCTAACCTAGGTCAGAACATGTTAACTGGCGCTGCCGGTGCCGGAATAATGAGTGGAGTTGGTAGTGCCGTTGGTTCTATGGGGGCCGAAACACTTTCTGCCCCAGTGTCATATGGGCCAACAAATTTGCCGGAAGTGCCTCCGCTTGGAAGTTTGGATACGGCATTTTCAACTACGCCAGCATTAAATAGTGCAGCAATTACCACATCACTACCAGCTCAGGCAAACATTATTGGGCAACCAATTGGAGCGTCTGATGTGTTTGTACCAGAAGCCGGGGTGGGCGTTAATTCGGCCCCAAATATGGTTGGCGGCATTGGAACAACCTCACCCGCAAATAATTTTAACGTAGCTGCAAATCAAGTTCCCGGTCAGGGTGCGGTTGCTGCACAAGGAGGTGCAAATTATTTAAATCCTCCAGCTTCTGGGCAGGGCTTTGTTCCTCCGGGAAGCTCGTCTTCAGGATTGGGCGGACTCAGGCCGGTTACTGCATCTGGCAACCCAGTGACTGGCGGTGTTATGGGTGGCGGCAGCCCTGCTGCGCCATCGTCTGGAATATTAGATTTTGCTACTAAACATCCATTACCAACTGCATTAGGCGCGTCATTACTGTATAGCGGACTTCAAAAACCGACTACATTTCAACCTACACCGGGGCCGGGGGGTAATAAATACGATTACAGCTACCATCCTGCTCAATACGATAAAGACGGTAATGTTATACAAACAGCGTCTTATGGCACCCCTACGGTAACTCACTACGCCGCAGAAGGTGGGGCAATTAAGCATTATGCCAGCGGCAGTCAGGTAGACGCTGATGCTGCCAATATGTATGGTAATAGCGCCGGTAAAGGCCCATACAACGACAAAGACGTTATATATGGCGCAGATGGGCCTATGTATACCGATTCAAGCAAGTATTCAGGTCTTATGGCGCAGATGCACAAAATGTCGCCAACCCTGCTGTCTAGGTATGCCAAAGCCGCCAAAGATGCCGCCGTCCAAGCTGCCGCTCAGAAGGAGCTTTATGCCCGTGAAGTGGCTCCGGCTGATTATGGAGATGAAATTTTAGCGGCGCGTGGCGGTCAGATTAAACGCATGGCCGATGGTGGGATGACAACTCCGCAGTATAACTACAACGCTGCAAATCAAACTTACGCGCAGGTTCCACAACCTCAAACGGTTGGAAATTCTGATTCTGAATGGCTTGGTAATTTTGCAAATGATGCAATTCAAGGTATTTTAAATAATGAACAAAAAGCCCCGCCACCTAAGTATGCATACGACGCCAACCAACAACGCTACACTAAAATGGCCCAAGGTGGGATTGCCTCATTAGGGGGCGATTATGCTGCTGGTGGTAAACTACTCCAAGGGCCGGGAGACGGGATGTCTGATTCAATCCCTGCTGTTATTCAAGGGGCTAGACCGCAACGTGCTGCACTGGCTCAAGGCGAGTTTGTTGTACCTGCTGATGTTGTTTCACATCTTGGGAATGGGTCTACGGATGCGGGTGCTAAACGCCTCTACGCAATGATGGACAAGATTCGTCGCGCAAGAACTGGTAACAAAAAACAAGGCCGTCAAATTAACCCTAATAAGTTTCTTCCCACATGATACAAGTCAGCCTAGTGCCACCAGCGTTGGTTAATCAGATATGGCCTCAAGTTGAAAAGTATTTAGAAGGCGCTGCTGAGTATACGCATGGCAGGTATGAAGCTGGGGATATATTGGACGCCCTTGTAGACTATGACCATCACTTATGGGTTGCGTTTGACGGTGCTGATATTAAAGGCGCGGTTGTAACAAACTACGTTACATACCCCCGTAAAAAGTTTTTGTGCATGACGTTCTGCGGTGGCGTTGATCTGGATGAGTGGAAAGACCCAATGTTAAAACTGTTACAGGCATGGGCCTGTGATAGCAAATGCGATGGAATTGAAGCAACGGCCCGTCTAGGGTGGACAAAGATATTTAAAACTGACGGGCATAAACCGTTGTGGCAAACATTTGAACTTCCTGCTGCTGAAGCGGGATTAGGAGAACAGCATGGGTAAAGGCGGCGGAAGCGCACCAGCACCAACTCAACAAAACATAAGTCAATCCAATTTACCGGCTTGGGCGCAGCCATACTCAGAACAACTTCTGGGTCAAACCCAAGCACTGACTGACATTAATCAGAATCCCTACCAACAATATGGTGGGCAGATGGTTGCTGACTTTACGCCAATGCAGCAACAGGCGTTTAACACTGTCGGCAACATGCAAACGGCAGGTCAGTTAGGGCAAGGCACCGACTTAGCCAATGCTTCCGGTCTTGGTAGCATAATGGCGGGTCAGCAATACGGGCAACAAGCTACCGATCCCAATGCGGTTTCTAAGTACATGAATCCGTATTTGCAGAATACTTTACAACCTGCAATGCAATTGCTTAACCAACAGTATGGTATTGCCGGTCAACAAGGACAAGGTGCCGCTACTAAAAGTGGTGCGTTCGGTGGTAACCGTGCGACATTGGCTAACAGTCTCAATCAACAGAATCAGATGTTGGCGCAAAACCAACTTGTCGGTGGCGCGTATAACCAAGCCTACAATACCGCTAATCAAAATATGCAAACCGCTGCCGCACAAGGGCTGCAAGGATACGGTCAAGCTAATACTGCGGCTGGGACTTTGGGTCAATTGGGTCAGAGTCAATACAATCAGCAAATGGGTATTGCTGGCGCTCAACAAACGGCTGGCGCTCAACAACAAGCGATGAACCAGCAAAACTTAACAAACCAATATCAAAATTGGCTCAACCAACAAAACTACCCATACAAGCAATTGGGATTTATGTCCGATGTTCTGCATGGCACACCTACTGGCGGAACAACGACAACTCAATCTACCGCCACTCCGCCAAGTATGTTTAGTCAAATATCTGGATCATTGGGTGGTATTGGTAGCTTGGCTGGCGCATATATGGCAGCGCAACCGAAAGGACAATGATGAGTCTCTCCGCCGTTACACCTGAGTATCTCAAAGCCGCTAAAGACCTAGCCGGTGGTGCTAGCCTTAAAGACAAGATGGGGATGGGTTACGACCTGACCGCATTGATGATGGCAAGTATGCAACTCAAACAAGAAAAAGCAAAGCTTGAAGGGTTGCAATTGATGAATCAAATGCAACAGAAGATGGGTGGCAATCCACAAGCTCCAACCACAGTTGCCCAAGATGTTGACATCCAGAAGCAACAGATACAAGCGCAACTGGGCGGTCAACCGCAACAAGCGATGCCTCCGCAAGATATGCCCCAAGAACAACAAGAGCCTCAACAACCGCAAGAAATGTCTGGTGGTTTGGCTAGCCTTCCTGCGGTTAACTTTAACGATGAGAGTTTTGTTGGCGGTGGAATTGTTGCTTTTGAAGAAGGTGGTGTAGCGCACGGCGCGGAAAGTCTATATGTAGACTCACTTGGTAACGCCATGACTAAAGAAGAAGCCGTCCGTGCAAGTAGCCCACGGTTGCTTGGAGATTCATCCGGCGCAGATTATTATGTAGACGAAGACGGCAATGTACGTAGTAGGGCTGAAACTAAAGAGCGTTTTAACCCTAGAAATAGAAACTTGCCTGTATCTGTTGATCAACCTTTGGAACGTAACCTACCTTCTACTAGGGTAATAAGGGAAATTAAAGATGCTGGTTCCGGTTCTACAACACGTAAAATGGTTCCAAATACGGCTCCAACTCAATATGATCTTGGGGCTGTAAGAGAAACCGCAAGTAAAGTGGGGCGTATTTTGTCTTCTCCCGCTGCAATAGGCGTTCAAGGAGCTTTGTATTCCGGCGATGTAAACGCAAACGAACCATATCAAAGAACCACTCAAAAACCGGGAACTAAAGAAAATATCGCTGGAAACATGGACGTTTTAGGCGAGCAGTTGGATGCCACTAACCAAGAAATACAAGAAGTAACTAATGCAAGCAGGGGGCTGGGGGGGCTTGCCGCACGTAAAAACGACCCTACTGCCGCTTCCAAATACGAAACATTGCAAAATAGGCTTGTCCAACTTGAACGTCAGCGCAGTGATTTGCAACGGGAATATGAGTTATCAGCTAAAGCAAGTGGTCTTAATGCTGTTACTGGCAGGGGGCAAATAGCAAACCCCACCATGCAAAAAAATCTTACGGGTATTGCAACACAAACACCTCAAGCTCGTGCAGATGCAACACAAACACCTCAAGCTCGTGCAGATGCGGCAGTAACGCCGGGAAGTGTGTTGGACAAGCCCGTTATCTCCGGTTCTAGTGGCGGAGAAAAACCTAATACTGGACAGTTTCTTTCAACTAGGACTTTGCAAGGAGACCCGCAAACCGTAGCCAACGAAATAGAAAAAGCTTCTCCAGAAGATCAAGCCGGTATTAGGGCGCAATGGAAAGCTCAACACGGTGCTGATCTGCCTCCCGCGTCAGGAAAAGGCACGGCAACGGCGGCAACAACTTTCGGTAAGCCGGTAGCTGAAGATGACCTCTTTATGCAACAACTTCTTGCCTCGCAAAAAACAGGAAGCGATTTGCTTAAGGCCAATATCCGTGTTCCAGAAACAGTTAAAAGCACTAAAGAATACGCTGATGAATACAAAGTTGGTGAAGATGCGTTCTTGAAAGCGCAAGGAATGCCTACTAATGCTGAGTCTTTGAAAACACGTACAGACCGGCTGGCTAAAGAAGGGGAGCAAGCGCGTAAAGATCGGGATGTAGACCGTTGGTTGGCTGCGGCGCAAGGGTTCTTTGCTATGGGTGCTGGACAGTCTCCGTACGCACTTCAGAATATTGCGGCGGGGCTTGGCGTTACAACTAAAGAACTCAAGGGTGTAGAAGCGGACTACCGTAAAGGTGTTCAACTTCGTGCGGATAAGACCGATTTGCTTAAAGAAGCGGCACGGCAGGAAGCTCTCGGACACTTCTCTAAAGCTGAAGGGTTTAGAAAAGACGCTGAAAAACGCAATGATGAGATTAGCAAAAACAATATGCTCATTGGTGAAAAACTGTTGTCCCATGCCGCTACTACGATGGGTACCATACAAGCCAAACGCAGTGCCGAGAGTATACGTAAAGAACTAGCGGCTGGTAGGATAAGTCAAGATGAAGCAAATCGTGAACTTCGGGCTAGTACAGAAGCAAGACGTGAGGACGAAGGGAGAGAAAGAGCAAAACAAAATGCTATATTGCAGTTGAGACATTTGGGTGACCTTGAGCGTAATAGAGAAAAAGACTTACTGGCAAGCATGCCGGGATTATCTTATGCGGCTGCAACAACCCCAGAAGCCAGAAAGAAATTTTTAGACACCCCCGCAGGGGCAGCGTTTGAAAAACAATTAAAAGAAATACGGAGTCGGGCGGCTAACTATGACGCTAAAATAGCCAATGCGTATGGGGATTCTGGCACAAGCGGGGCAGCTAACGATCCGTTGGGCATCTTGCCGCCTAAAAAGTAAAGGGAATATGCGATGGCTTCATTAGCGGATTTTCGGTCGCAGTACCCTCAATACGACAACACACCAGATGATGTGCTAGCGGATGCTTTATATAATAAGTTTTACTCTACAATGCCTCGTGAGGAGTTCAATAAACAAATTGCAGTAACTCCTCCACCCGCATCCACAGAACGTACTTGGAAAGAAGCTCTTGTAACCGACCCTGCCGCTGCTTTAATAAGTGGTGGGGCGCAGGTGCTTCAACTTCCCGGTCAACTACAACGTCTTGTAACGGGTACCGGTAAGCCAGAAGAAGGGCTTGAAGGTTGGGGCAAACGTTCTGAAAATATTGCTGAACAGATGAAATCGTCGGGCCTTCAAGTTCGTGAACAAGCTCGCTCGACTAAAGTTGCGGATGCTGAACAAGAAGGTGGTGTCTCCGGCATACTAAAATCATACGGCGTAGCAGCGTGGGAAACTATAAAAGACCCCGCGCTTATGTCCACTATACTTGCTAGTCAAATACCACAACTAGCTGTTTCTGGCAAAGTCGGCACCGCTGTTAAGGGCGCTACCGCTGCTAGATTAGCCGCTGCCGGTGCAGCTAAAGATACCATAGAAAAAACGGCGTTAACCGCTGGCCTTTCTGCTGACATAGCTACCAATGCGTTGTTGCAAGGTGCGGATGTTGGGTCTGATGCCTATGCCGAAACCTACAAATATCTAATTGCGCGGGGTACTGACGTAGAAGTGGCTCATGTCACAGCAGTAAACAAAGCGCGGCAAGCCGCTGCCGCTGCCGCTGCCATATCAGTTGGCACACAAAGACTTCCCGGCGCTAATCGTGCTGAACGTGCGTTGCTTGGTGAAAAAGGTGGAGAAGGATTTATTAGGGGGGCTTTAAAAACTGGGGCAGGTGAATCTTTTACCGAAGGTCTTGAAGAAGGTGGTGGTCAGCTATTTAAGAATCTTGCTGTTGGTCAAGTTGATCCTAACCGGCAATGGTCTCAAGGCGTTGGTGAAGCGGCTGGACTTGGGACGGCTGGCGGACTTGGTTTTGGTGCGCCTATGGGTGCTATACAAGGTCGGTCGGCTGCACTTCAAGCACAACAAAACGAAACAATAGGTAGGCTTCAACAAGGGATCGAGCAAGAACAACAAACTACTAGTCCCTTAGTTGTAAGTACTACGGCTATAAAAAAAGACATTACTCCCAAAATCCCCGAAACTCCTAAAACTCCCTACACTCCGGAAGGTCTTACAGCAGAAGAAATTATTGCTAAACTTGGGGAGTTAATTAAAGACCCTTCCGTAGATAGCAGTACGGTCGGCAGTCTTCGTGAAGAATATAAAAAAGCTACCGGTGAGGTAGCCCCGTTTCCGTTAGTACAAGCTGCGTTGGCTAGATCAAAGTCTACCACTGCCGCTCCAACCGATACTTACATAGCACCGGATACAAGCAAATGGAGGACTACATCCAATGTATCAACAAATACTAGCATTGACGATACCGGAAATCAGCCAAGCACTGGAGTGTCTGTATCACCAGAAACAACCGCAGGGGAGGTTACAGATGTTGGAGCCGGAGCATTGGGAGGAACTGAGCCACTTGCTGACAAACTTAATGTGGGAACGGTCGCTACGTCCCCTGCACTAGATAAAGCGGTACGTACATTAGCTTCATATAAAGCGGGAGAACTAGAGCCATTAGCTAGTCTTGATCGTGTCGTGCGTAAATTAGTTAAAGATATGGGTGGCGTACCGCCGATATTTAAAAAAGATACTTCTAACGCCGACCGCATTAAAGGTTCAATGAATATGCTTGAGGCGCTTATCCAAAAAGCACAGCCTCAAGTTGTCACGCCTGTTACAGAAACTACCGCCCCTGCAGAAGCCCCAATAGCTGAAGCCCCAATAGCTGAAGCCCCAATAGCTGAAGCCCCAATAGCTGAAGCCCCAATAGCTGAAGCCCCAATAGCTGAAGCCCCCGTCGTCACGCCGGAAGCAATTAAAGCTTCCCGTGACAAAGCCGCGCTCATACTCAAGGGTAACAACTTACCGCGCAATAAAGCGGTATTGGATCAGTTTGCTGATGAAGTAGGGGTGATTGACCCCCAAAAAGTTATTGATTACATTAAAGAACAGAAAACCGCATCAATAGTCGAAGCTGCTACGTCAGAAGATAAACTTAAAAAACAAAAAAGTTTTCTATCACAAGAAGAAATAGACACAAAACTATACGATATCTCCCTCAATCCAGATTCTAAAAAAGCTGACGTTTTGCGTATTGCTAAACAACTTGCAGATCAAGGAACGATTGATCAAGCAGACCTTGAGTCCCTTAAGCGGATAGCTAAAGACCGCGATCTTACTGCGGATGACGTACGTGCAGAATTAGAAACAACATTAAGAATTAAAAACGAAAAAGGCGAAACTCGCGCACAAGTAGAGCTTGGCACGTCGGGCAAGGTGGACGCAAAATTTGGAACGTTTACAACCATTCAACAAGCTCTTGATCATGTTATCAAAACAGGTAATACTTTTGAGAAACTGCTTGCTCAACGCTTGCGCCCCTTTATGGTCGGCGTTGAATATACCGTAGTCACACCAGATAGTTTAAGTCGGGTTCCGCCACCTATACAAGAAAGGTTAAAGAATTCTCGTGGTGTGTATACTGAGTTTACAGGCAACGTACGTACACTTGCGGTCAAATACAATCGCATATACATAAAGAGCGATGCGTTTGGCAATTCGCAAGGGTCAAACATTAAGACCGTTCTGCACGAAGCTTTGCATGCAGCTACCGTAAAAAAAATAAACATAGGGCTACGGCAAACCGACACCGCTGCGGCTCGTATAACTAATGACCTGCACAACCTGATGGTTGAAGTTGGTGCCGCATACAAAGCGCGTGAGGGTAATCTTGGTATTCCTGCTATAGCGTTTGAAAACATAAAAGAGTTTGTTACATACGGCATGACCGACCCCGCTTTGCAAGAATTTATGGCGACGTTGGAAGGCAAAAAACAAAGTTTTTTCAGCCGGTTTGTAGATAACGTGCGTAAATTCTTTGGTTTTGGGCCGCAAGATCAGTCTGCCTTTATGGATTTGGTTGCTTTAACCGACAAACTCTTAAGCACTCGTACTTCTGAAGCTATACAAGGCGTGTCAACGTCAGAGACTTTGCAAGAAACCGTGGCCGCATCCGACGACATTGCGGACAGATTAAGGAAAGCCCCCAAAGATGTGGGGCAACGGCTGTCGCTTTTACAAGAACTTCTGCAAATACGTAGTAAGGCTGAATTTTCTGATCTTGTCGGCATGATGGCTTCGCAAGTACCTAATTCGGTGCGGCCTAAGTATCTTGGTGCGTTAACGCTGGATCAGATCAAACAGGTATCTAGTCGGCTTGACCCCGCTGTACGGGATAAAATAGGTACCGTGCTGGACTCCATGCGTAATATGCTTGGTACTCGTAATTCAATGTTAAATACGTCCGCTGAAATAGCTAAACCGTGGGCTGTGTTAGTACGCACAAACGCAAGCATGGCTCGTAAACTAGCTCAAGTAATGCACTTGGCTACTGTAAACAGCATTGATCCAGCCACCAAAGAAGGTTACGCGGCTTCGGCTACGTTGGCTGCTGAATGGGACGCACTGCCCGACAACGCTAAAGATATATACCGCAAAGCAAGAGATTTCTACGCCAAACAATTTGATACATACCAAACTTTGCTTGAGGCTAACATTCAAAATTCTAAATTGGATGCGGAAGCAAAGACAAAAACTATCGCGGCGCTCAAGAAAGAGTTTGAAAGCACCAAAGTACCGATGCCTTATTTCCCTTTGATGCGAGAAGGTAAGTATTGGTTCAAGTCGGGGGTTGACAAGAACATTGAATACTACATGTTTGAAAGCCAACTACAACGGGATTTGTTTGTTCGTAAATACTTTAAGGATAAAGGCGATAACCGTAAGCTAGACGCAATATTTTCTGAAAAGCCGGGAGAATATAACCAAGGTAACTCTTACCAGCAGTTGTATGATTCTTTTGGTAAGTCCAGCCAGTTGCTAATGCAAATGATGCAAGCGGTAGATACGTCAACTACGGGTAACAAAGATGAGATAAAAGACTCTATCTATCAGATGTATCTGATGACGCTTCCTGAACGCAGCTTTCGTAAGCAATTTGTACATCGTAAGAACACACCGGGCTTTTCGGCTGACGCCTTACGTAATTTTGCGCGGTCATCCTTCCGCATGTCCAGCCAACTATCACGTCTTGAATACGGCACTAAGATATTGAATACAATGGACGAGATGCGTGCTGCTACGGAAGGTAACCCTGAAAAACCTACCCTAGATACCTACATTGATGAGGTTGCCGACAGGGTTAAATACGCGCTAAATCCAGAAGCCCAAAACGGTTTAGGTGACACAGTAGCTAATATAGCTAATCAGTTTAGCTTTTTGTGGTATCTAACTTCGCCAGCTTCGGCGGTTACTAACTTCTCGGCATTGCCTATATTCACTCTCCCCGTGCTTATGACGCGGTTCAACGCTTCTTCGGTGAAAGCCTCTGTAACAATGGCGGGGTACGCAAAGAAAGTGTTTAGTGTTAAAGGTTTGAAAGGTGCAGATGGTAGCTTTACAGCACCTAGTTTGCGTAACACAATGACCGACCCCGAAGAAATTAAAGCGTTTGAAGAGTTTCAACGCCGTGGGGCTTTGGATCAGACTCTCGTTGCAGATATGTCAGGGTTATCTAGCACACCTTCTGAGGATTACACAGGCACGGCGCGGATGGCAATGAGGGCTGCTAGTTTCTTATTCCATAGTTCAGAAAAGCTAATGCGCGAGATCGCTGCTATGTCTGCCTATAAGCTAGCACGAGATCAAGGTAGTTCGCCCGAAGTTGCGGTGAATCGTGCTATGGACGCCATGTATGAGTCTCTCGGTGACTTCTCAGCCACTGGTAGAGCTAGATATCTGCGTGGGCCGGTAGCACGGGTTATGTTTCAATTTAAATCTTTTTCGCAGATGACAACTTTCTATCTGGTCAATAACTTCTACGAAATGACCAAAGGAGCTACCCCTGCAATTAAAAAGGAAGCGGCAACGCGGTTGTTTGGTACGCTTGGCATGACAGGTTTGTTTGCCGGTGCAACAGGCATGCCGCTGTACTCAGTAATTATGGGAGCCGTCGAAACCCTACGTAATGCGCTTAAAGATGACGACGAACCAGAAATAGATATGGATTTGTGGTTTCGTAATTGGCTTGCCGAAACTTTCAACAGCAAATTTTTGGGGGCTGTAGTAGCTCGGGGGCCGGTCGGCGTTGCTATGGATACCGACTTAAATAGTCGCATAAAGCTAAACGACTTGTGGTTTCGTGGAGTTAGGCAATCAAAAGATGAAGCTGATTGGATGCGTAACTTTATAACTGATCAACTTGGGCCTACGGTTGGGTTGTTGCTCAATACAGGCGAAGCGGCTAAATTATTTGGTGAGGGGAATATCGAACGCGGGGCAGAAAAACTGATGCCAGCGTTGCTAAAGAACTTATTTGTTGCGGAACGTTACAACCGTGAGGGAGTTAAAACTCTGAAGGGAGTTTCGGTATTTGCTGAAGATGAATTGAGTAAAGGGGATATTTTTTGGCAAGCCTTTGGTTTCGCGCCAGATCGCGTGGCAGATCAGATTCAAGCCAACATAGCTGTTAAAGGTATGGAAGCTAAAATCAAAGGTTCCCGTCAGCACTTGTTGGATGCGGTTACTGATGACCTGCGGCACGGGGAGTCCGAAGACCTTAAGGACACTATAGATAAAATAAT
>Ga0304730_1002668_pt1 | contig 12537 bp, 11 predicted proteins | sample M_130628_MF_Meta_FD_190474 | JGI IMG/M metagenome (GOLD analysis project Ga0304730, IMG submission 190474) | Freshwater microbial communities from Lake Montjoie, Canada to study carbon cycling - M_130628_MF_MetaG (v2) (version 2) | ecosystem: Environmental > Aquatic > Freshwater > Lake | place...
CTGCTGGTAGTCCACTACGAGCTTTTTGCCTGGTTTATCCTTCAAAACGAGCTGGGGTAGTCTAAGGAGCACGAGATCAATCACGCGCGACTTGAAGGTCCTGTTGGCAATGCAGGCCGTCCACATCGCGCCTTCGGGGACCATTGCTGGAAGCTCTGCGTGCTCGCTGAAAGGCAGTACAGGAACGTTCCTGCGCCTCTGGGTCTGCGTCATGCACTTTGCGGGCGGCACGTGCTCGTAGTTGTCGAAGGCTAGCACGACTACATCGCTCGACTCGAAAAACCTCCCTATGTGCCGCGCGTACTGGCGAGAGATAAACTGGTCCCACGTCTGGGGTTCATTGGGGGCCGACTGCATCAGCTTGATCTGCCCGTCTATGAACACGCACGGGTGGGCATAGGGGCATTTTTTCGTGAAGGCGTGGGGGAGTTCCTCTTTGAACGCGTGGAGCCAGCTCGAGTCAATGGTCATCTTGTGGTGTTGAAACGATTTGGATCCAGCATAGGGGAATGATCAAGTTTTTTGTTACCACTCGTTTATTTCTGCAACTCTACTTGCTGCTAGTACATAACCCATAGCTGCTCTTCTTTGATGGCCTCCTATGTGAGTGAAAGTTACTAGCTGTGCTAATAATTTTCTGGCTTGTTTTTGGTTGTTTGTGAGCTCAGAATCTTTTATTTTGTTCAGATAAAATATTTCTGTTAAAGCCCTGTGATTTGTCACTTCCATAATAATGTATATGCACTGTTTAAGCCAGCGTGTTACTGAATTAGGTATTTGCAATTTTGTTTTTTTGTATGTGTCTGGAGGAACAGTGAGTGATGCATTTGATTTGTATTGTTTTGCATACTCATTAATTTTATGCTGTAGTACATCTAGTTTCCATTCTTTGAAGTCTAGTGGTCTTGAGTAGAATTCTTTGCATTTCTTCATGTAGGGAGTAACTGTTGGTTTTTCAGGGGGTCCTTTCAAAAACTCTGGAGAATCTTCATCAAAATATATTGGATGTTTTGGAATTGTGTCATCACTGATACCAGTGTACCTTTGTAAATTATCCTCTATGTATTGGAATATGTCATCCACGTTTTGCAGTAAAAATCTTGTATTTCTATATGCATTTGCTAGTTTGAGAATGACGTCATTTGCTAATTCATAGTATTCATTTGACTCTCTTCTCAGTGCCTGGATTCTATCCAGTACTTCATGTAATGATAATCCATGAAATGATCCAGTATAATACTTGTGGACCCCTTCCCATGGTGCTATTGGTTTTTTTGTTAAATTCATGTAGTGTTCAATTTCTCTCTCTCTGTCTCTAAGAATAGAGAAATATTTTTTGTGTCTTTTTTGTGTGGTGACTGATATATTACCTGTTTTCTCCACCAGTCTGTGTATGTCCTCGTCTTCTTGTTTTGCATGTGAATCCTCAACAAGTATATCATCTGACATACTGTTTTTTATTTTTATTTAGCTTAAATATGTCTAGTTTTTAATTTTCCTAAAGAGTCACAATGCATATCAACAATTTATTCATCAGAATAGTAATTTTACTCTATGTCAATCTAGTCATTGTTTTGTACACCCTCAAAGATCAGATCTGGTGCATCACCAGCATCTGATTCAGATTCATCCCCATTGGTATCTGCATTATCAGTGGGGTTACGCTTGAACTTCATAGGTTTTGAATCATTATCCCAACTGCCTTGAAATTCTGGCTTGGTAGATGCATGAACTGAGTGTGTGGCATGAGCATGAACCTTTCGCTCAGATTCCTGATTTGCAGCAGGGGCTTCGTGGGTTTGGCGAGGTTGGCGGGGTTGGCGAGGTTGGCGAGGTTGGCGAGGCTTGCGTGGGGGTAGGGCTAGTTTGTACCTGAATGCCTCATCTCTGAGTTGTTTACCTTCTTTGGAAAGCCTCAGAAATTCTTGCAGATCTTCATCATCGCTGTATTTTTCCTGTTTTGCCATGTTCTCAATAGCATTCATGAGGATATATGTAGCATCCCACAAATATCTCTTGAGAACGTGTCTTGAAATCTTCCCCTTGTGCTTTTCATTCACTGGTGGATCAGCTAGTTTGTATGGTAATTTTGCCATTTTTGCAATTTTGTTGATGTATTCTTGAGTTGGACCAAGTGTGTATTTTTTGTGTGGGATTGCTCTTCTATCCCAGTTCCGGATTTTGTTACTTCTTTTCCTCAGAAATGTCTTTTTATCTTCATTGCTTTTCTGTTGGATTTTCATTTTGTAGTCTTCTAGGTTTTCATTGATTTCAGAAATCCAGTCTTGGATTGTTGTTCTGAGATGCAATTCATGCTCAAAATCTCGACCCCTTAGATGCTTCAATGCCTCAGAAAATTTTGTGCTTGCATCAGATTTTAATTCGCGTATCTTCTTGAATATCCCCCCTATGTCCAAGGTTGTATTCTCTTTGTTTGGCTTTTTTGGTTTTTCACTTGGGTTGTGCCAGGTTATAAAACTTCCCAAGAAAGCAGACTTTTGAACAGGCTGTGTGTCTAGATCTTGCTGTAAACTCCCTTGCAAAGCTGGCTTCTTCCCCTTATCAGAGCAGGTGGTGTTGGTTCTCCTTGGCCTTTCAGTGGATCTCTGCTCTGGTTTGTATGTGCTGGACTGCCTGGAGTTTGTGAGGCTGTTCTGACCCTTTCTGACGACATAGCTTGGCATGGGGTGCTGGATTAAGCAAGCAAACTTTAATACTCTACTCGAGCTTTGAAAACAGATCCGCTGCCCGCTGCGTCTCTAGCTGCGTGTAGTACGCGGCGAGCTGCAGGCATATGCAGATGTCGTCCTTCATGCCGCCCACTTTACCGGATAAAGCTATGCGGTCTTTCCCAAAAGTGTCGGGCGCGGACTTGTACTGCGCGCTATAAGTCTCCATCTGCTCGCGGAGTCGTGTCCTCATCATGTCGGGCTCGTTTGAATACAATGTTGGCAGCACGTGAATCCTCCTCTCAGCCAGCATCGACACGACCAGCGTGGCCATGGCGTGCTTTGTAGCCTCGGTCGTCAGGACCCCCACGCGGTTTGCCTTCTGGTCCACGTAGAACGAGACTCCCGGGATATGCTCCAGCGCCCGCTTGTGGTGCTCGGCCTCGAACCCCAGATTCCTCTCGACGTAGATGAAGAACCTCGACGCCTTCCTGCCGATGTCGGTCCGTATCCTCTGGATGTGCTTCTGGACCAGGTCGAATTGCTTTTCCGGGTCTGGAGCAAGAAAGAATCAGTTTTTGCTCGAATTAGCCCAGAAAAAACAAGAATTACCTTTGCACGCCGTGAGAATGTCGAGGCCAATCACCTGCCCCATCCAGAGAAAAGACCCGTTATTTCACGTCCTATTCGGGGGAAACAAGGGCCTCATTGTGCGCATGATTGAGGAGGCCGTGCTCAACCTCGCGGCAGACTACCCGGAAGATGGCGTGATCGGCGCGCTCCAGCTGGTCAGGCCGGAACCAAACGACCCCCTGAGCGTGCTGCAGATCAAGTTCTTCGTGCTCCTCAACGAGGACGAGCGCATGAGGTCTAACCTTTCCTGCGTGGACTCGCGCGTCATGACCAGCGTCTGCCCGCACAAGGCCGAGCGCTTCTACGATGCCCTGTGCGACGAGCTCATCCCGACATGGGTCAAGGATGAGCGCGTGGGGCATGACGAGTTTGTGGACAGGCTGAGAGAGACGTATCTGTGTAGTTGAAGCTAGAAATTGCCTAAAACTCACCGTCAGCATGCCCTTCTGCCTCGTCACGCACAGCACGGCATAGTCGCTGTTGGGCCCGCCGGCAGCCGGGTCGATGAACATGTGCACTGCCTCGTTGAGCACGGGCTGGGGCGGTTTCTGCGCGAACATGATCTCGATGTGGGCAGTCTTGAAGATCTGGTGGTTCGAGTCGAATGCCAGGCCGCTCAGCTCACTCTCGATGAGATCCGGTCTGTCCTGCATGATGGTCTTCAATTTGACATGCCGATCCGAGCTCTGCCATCTTGGAACGAGATGGAGCATGTGCACGCACGAAGCAGCCTGGCCGTCCTCGATGCACTTCCTGCAGGCTAGCTGCACGCTGATGCTCGTGAATAGTGGCAGGCCCGTGACCTTGTCGCGCATTCTGAGCAAGCGTGTGTAGAAGTTGATCTCGGATGTGAGGGTCGAGATGGCGATCAGGCTGGTGTTCCCGATGAGCAGGAGGGGCGCGACCGTCTCGTAGAAAAACCCAGGATCCACGTAGGCTGCCTCCTCCAGCACGATGATGTCCCCGCCGGTGCCCTTGGTCGTCGAGATCTGCCAGAAATGCGTGATTGTTAGGGATATAAAAGAGATTCATGAAAAGCCTGCATCCCTTTCAGTTTGCGCTCATGTCTGACCCAGCCTACACAAACTTCATGAACATGCTTCAGGAGCATGGGGGTTTGATGTCCAGTTTCGGGGTTTCTGCCTGCCTTGCTTATTGGGATATATCCAAGAACGGTAATAAGCTGCTCTACAAGTTTGTGGAGTTCTTATGCACCCCTGTACGTCCTGGCCGCTCAGCCAAATTTCACGAGCTGGTCAAGAGCTGTCGTGAAAAGTTGGTCAACTACATCTGGACAGGTGTCATCAGAGAGAAATTCTTGGACAAGTTCGATCGCATGGTCGAGAGCAGCCCCGCCCTGGCCAGCATCCGCGCCGTGAAGAAATAAATTCTTTTTTGGTTATTCCAGTCTGTTCCCATCTGCGCGCACGACCGGGGTGTGTATATAAACATCTCGCGAATCTAGTCTAGAATGGGCGATTTCTTTCAGGGTTTACACTCGGGCATCCAGTTTCCCCAGGTCGTCTGGAATCAGGGCCCGCTCCCCTCTGGCGGAAGGCTCCCCCAGCCCCTGCACAACAACCCGGATGCCCGCATCAACTACAACTCGAGCCTTCTCGGCGACATCACGCCCTACGCCTATGGTGAGCCGGGCTACCTCTCGAGCCAGACAGCCTACCTCAACATCCCGCACAAAATTCAAAAAATCGTGCCCATCGTGCACCTTCCCGACGCAAAGCGGGGGCAGCAGACCCTGTTCGAGCTCTCCCACCCCGTAGACGATGGTGATCTGGCCTTCGTCTTGCGCCTGAACAAGAACAGCTTCTTCTGCACTGGCTCTGCGCATGGAGACACCAGACGGAACTCGCTCGGCACGGCTGTGGACCCGCTCATCAATCTGGCCACCGTGAACTACCTCCTGTCCGGGTTCCAGCTTGGCTATTCTACGGCTGGCGGCAACCTCTGGGCCGAGCTCCTCAGCAACATAGACCCCAAGCACTTTGGGAACAAGCACGGCGCCCGCAGGCCTGCTATAGTGAGCCTGCAGGACCTTATCCGTATCATGCGGGACTGCATCCGGCCCTTTGGCATCGTGCGTGGCTCCGAGAAGCAGGGCGGGCAGAACGAGACCACCCTGAGCCCCGCGACTTGGCCCGTGCCTTTCGTGGTGTCCGTCACGATTGACGGCAAGGAGTCCAACGTGCTCAACGTCTGGCACCACAAGAACATCAACGCTGGCGATGATCTGGTCCTGCGCTGGAAGCTCAAGCGCGTCGACACGTACACCCTGAACCACTACTACAAGGGGGTCAAGCGGCAGGGCTGGGAGCTGAATGCGGGCGAAAACAAGTTCGTCTGGCAGCTTGTCCCGGATATACTCACGCTGGACGGGTTCGACAAGGCCGAGCGCGAGCTTCTCCAGCTGCTGGCCAGGCCCGGACTCGACCGTTTGCCGCCAGAGCGCCTGCACTTCAAGGTTTACCATCGTGGTGGCTTGCGTGACGTGTCTGTTTCCAACGCGGACTGGGCCCAGCTGGGGTACTGGCACATCGGGCGGTCCCAGCTCATGTCCAGGGAGTACGGGCCTGCAGAGTTCTGGAACAACGACCTGGCCAACCAGCTCATGACCAACCATCTCGACATGACCATCCAGCCCGTGTACCAGCAGTGCCCGTTTTTTGCTAGTGGTTTGCGCAGGGTTGATCTGGCCGCGCATCTGGGTGACGAGATGGGTTCAGGCCCTGCGCTCTCGGCCCCCTCGTGGCAGCCAGAGCTGAGGCTGGAGCAGCTGGGCAAGCGCGCGAGGGAGCCTGAAATCCAGAATGATGTGGATGACGACGAGGATGAATTCTGGAACGGGCCCAATTCGTTTGTGGTGAGCCAGGATGATCTCGAGCCTAACGAGCCGGGGCAGGCACGGGAGCCAGGCTTGCAGGAGGTCGTGGTTGAAGCTGGAATCGCCCAGCCCGTCGCCGTGGAAAGCGTGAGCCTGCCAGTTGGTTCCCTGCCTGGTCCAGAAGAGGCCCAGGTGACCGAGAAGATCTCGACGGGCCTGTTTCTCGCGCCAGAACCGCCTGCAGAGGGTGTGGGAGAGAGCCTTGAAATCCCGGTGCCAGGCCTGGGTGGCCCGAAGAAGCAGGTCGCTGCTCAAAAGGGGGCCAAGCGTCGTGCCATCGGGGGCTCGCTCCTGAAGCCTGATGGTACCTCGGAGGATAGCATGGTGGGCATGATTTGACCCTGTATTAAATCTAGATTTTTTCCCATTATTGCATGAACCAGTGCGGCCTGTGCCTGTCGTGCGGGACGCCATTCCTGCCTGGCGAGGACGATGCCAGATACTTCAATCACCCAGGCAACCTGAGCGTCCTGTACCTGAATGGCACGTTCAAGCGCAACACCGAGATGCTGGACAGGTATCTTTACCCCAAATTCACTGGGCCTAGGCAGGAAGCGCACATGATCCACACTGCACACCACGAGCCTGCCGTGAGGTACATGCAAAAATACCACAAGTCTGATCAAAGCCCTAGCCTGCCTGCTGCTGACGCAACTCCCTCTAGCCAGGAAAAGAAGCCTTTCCCGTATCTACAGATACCCAGCTCGAACAGGGAACCCAAGATGGCTGTCTGGACCAGGCCTGGTAGGGACGAGCGCATCCAGTTTGATGAACTGCTTGAGCTTCTAGAAGAGATTGGGAAGGGTCTCAGGTCCACCCGCGCGAACCTGTCCAACACTCTAGGTGATACCTACGTCACCTGCCAGGGCTGCAACCTGGTCATGACCCAGAAAGCCAATTGCGAATTTCTCCTGGGCTGCAACCCGACTGGCACTGTACCCAGGGCTGACCCTCTGGTGAGGCGTGAAGTCATCAATGTTTGCCAGGCCAACGCAAACGGCGAGAGTTTATCTGCAGCCTATGAGAAATGGACATGCCCGAATCCTGGCACCTTCACGCAGCATCCAAGCAAGCACGACTGCATTGACCCTCTGCTGGCCTATTACCTGCACATGTGTCTGCCTTGGGTCAGGGCAGAGAACGGTACCTATTTCACAAAGACTCGATTTGGGCAAGCATATGCCAAGGCCAGGGAGCTCTACATCGAGCTGTGCTGGCTGGTGCTGGAGATTTCCTGCCTCCTCAGGAACTTCTATGGGCCCAAGAGCCATAACCAGGGCAAGTACTCGCACGGCCTCAAGGAGCAGCTGGGCCCCATCGACTTTTACGTCTCGTTTTTCATGTGGAGGCTGGTGCAGTTTGAGAACCTCGACGAGCTTCACGGCACCTCCGTGGACTTTATCCAGTGGCACCAAAAGTACTTTTGCGAGGCCGAGTTCTGCCCCGATTTGAATTCCGGCCGGGTTCCTGCCTTGTTTGGCCCGGATCTTGACGTTGATATCAATGCTGCATCCAGGGTAGTGGTCCAGGAGGTCTGCAGGAAGCTCGTTGGTTTGTACAGGGAAAAGCTCAGGAAGGTGGGCTGGTTTATCGTGGGCAAGAATCCGGACCAGACGCGGGACATCAAGACCTTCTTCGTGCCACCCAATAGGATAGGCAGCCTCGTGCAGATCTCCATGTTGTATGTGACCCCAAACGACTTTGACGGCATGCTGGCCAAGGTGGGCGTGACGGCCTTGCTGTCTCGCGTCCTCCAGCTCTGCGTCGGGGTGCCGGACGAGGTGTACGGCGAGCTCAAGGACTTGAACCGCGAGTGGCAGTGGAAGGAGATTGGAAACATCCGGAAACGCAGCAAGGGTGTCGACGCGCTCGGGGCCTATACGCTCTACGCGTTTTGCTGCCTGAGGGATGCGCCGGACGAGGTGCCCAGGGACTACCTGAAGCTGCAGGAGGTTCTCAAGAGCGAGAGGTGCTCGCCTTGGCGGTCCGTGCTCGCACTCCAGAGGTGCAAGGCTTTGGACGCGGGTGACTAAAAATTCATTTATTTCATTCAAGTCTGGTTATCCAGCCGCCGCAGGAGCTCTTTCAGCAGGATCGCGTTGTTCTCCTCCAGCCTGGGTTGCGAGCTCAGGCTGATGGAGCCCGGGACCTCGTGCCTGGCCTGCAGCCTGATCTTCTGCCCGCTCTGCTGCCAGACGTTGCTGGGGGTTTTCATGGCATTGCCTGTCCAAGCATCAGAGCTTCCGCTGGAGGGTGATCTTCGCCTATAGCGTCTATCAGTGCTGTCCCGCGCCCTGCTCGAGCCCCTGCTGGACGGATTGGAGCCAGCCCTGCTAGAACGCTGGCTAGAATAATTGGAATCAGCCTGCCTGCCCCTTTCCTTCCCAGATTCTGATTTTTTCCTGGCCTTGTCTGGGTCATAGTACTGGGATAATTCATTGAATTTATCTCCTTGAATTGATTTTTCACCCAAGATTGTGTACATATCTAACACTTCCTGGTCTTCTCCTGATGATTTCAGTGTGTTTATCATCTCTTCCTTTGGATTCGAGAAGAATAATCCTTGTTTAAAAGTGAGACTGACGGATGGTGCCTCGCCATCTCCTGTGTCATGCATTGCACACAGCACTTGCCCTTCCATGAGACTGAAGATCATCTTCCTTACCAGATTCTGCCACAGTTCCAGAAATGACCCGTTAGTCAGGAGGGCCTTGTGAAATGGCGTGTTCAGAGGCCATGACATGCCATCCAGTTCCTTGTACATCTGCTTCTTGATTTCGTGGATTTTGTTCTGGATCAGGGTCGTCGCCTTCCTGTCCTTTTCGAAATCCCAGAATAATACAGAGTGCTTGTGCCCATTTCTATCCCCTTCGAGTTCTTTAAGGCTTCCCGAGACGTACCTGATCTCGTACCAGACCCCCTCTGGCAGCTTGATGATGTCAGAGTGCTTTTTCTTTTGATCAACAGGGCTGTGAAACGACGAGCCCAGCGACGGGAAGTGCGAGTGGTGGTGCGGGTAGTTCACGGCTGTTATCACAGTGTGGGCCGTGTTCTCGTCGTCTGTCATTGTGCTCACCAGAAGGTCCCAGTCCTGGAAGGTGATGCGCGCAGCCTTGAAGTTCCGCAGGAGCTGCTCTGGATTTTCTGCATCTTGTATCAGCAACTCTGAGATCCTTCTCTTGATTTCAAGGGGGCGATCGCTTTCCTTCAGGATCCAGTGGCGAGAGTGTGCCTTGACATTGATGTGGGCCAGCTGGTGCTCGGCCAGCTTTGCCCTGTCCTGCATCACGTAGGGCTGGATGGTGTGGTGCTCGTGGATGTACTCTGCGTTATTGCTCAGGTGCTCGAGTTCCTTTTCTGCATTCGTGTTGAGTATGCCGAATACAAAGTCTTGATTTTCCTGGTTATATTGCCTGTTCTTGAAATAGATATTTGAGACGTGGCAGTGGTCCGGCCCCCCAAATGGCCTCACGCACAGCACGTGGCATTGAGAATCGTACTGTGGTGCATCCCCAGTGTGCTCTGGTTCTGGCACGGTGACGGGCTTGTACTCTGTGATTTTCACGCTGACGCCTGCAAACACGCTGGCCACGTGCTCCCATTCCTTCTTGTCGTTTTCAAAGATTTCGTGGAATAGCTTGCTCATGCACTGGTGAATGGCGTTCCGCGTGATTCCGTTTGTGGCCGGGTTGTGCCAGCCGTAGCACACGTTTGCATCGAGCCAGCCCACGACGACCTCGAACTTGACGTGCTTTGTTTTCTTGATTTTTGTATCGGATCCTTCCACCTCGATCTCCTTTTCGATTGTGTTCTCCCCTTTGAAGACAAATCCTGTTCTTATGCTGGACTCTGGGTAATCAAACTTATCACCCAGATTTCTGATTCTGTCGTTTGGCTGAAATTCATATACTGTTTTCCTGCCCAGGTCCACCAGCTCCATGAGCTTGGTGTTGTTCCAGGTGTGGGGCACGTTGTACAGGATCTGCGTGAACAGGGCCTGGACCCTCTGGCTCATCTTTGTTGCGTCCAGTTTCTCTGCTCTCAGCAGGTCAAATGGGATGGTCCACGGGATGCGAGCCGGCCAGTGGTTCATGGCCTGTGTCTCGAACAGCAGCTCATCCTTGTTGGCCATGAATCTCTTGTACATCACGTAGCTCCACTGCTTCTTGGTATCCTTGTGTGGCATGAGCATCGGAAGCACGGTCGTGTCGTGGTGTACGAGGCTTTTCAGCATGAGGCGAACGCGATCCTTGGAGACTGTGTACTCGGCTTCAGTCCAGAGATTGTACAGCCATTGGAAATGCTTCTGGCGTTTTGCCTCTTTTTGTGCATCCTTGTACGGGCGTGACGAGGCTGTAATCTCGGCCAGCAGCCTCTTTGCATACATCTTGTTTTGCTCTAGATCTATCTCGTGTTCAATGGGGAAGTCCTTCATGTTCTTGTTTCTAAATCCTGTGGGGTCTATCATGGCGATCCTGGTTGTCTTATTCTTGTACAAGTCGTCGCACGGGTAGTTGCGTGATTTGGGCACGAGGACCACGTCTGTTTCCCGGCGGGGATAAAATATTTTAGCCTTAGTTGGTAACGTGCTTGCATCAATTTCATCCATCTCTGGCACATGTGTAAATCAGCCTATATACTGCCTGCAAGCGCATAATTTATTGGCATGGCGCGGTCTCATATTTGAGCCGGGCCTGATCTATCCTGGCATCATGAATTGCCTGCTGGAGGTGATTGCGGGCTTCTGGATGGACGCGAGACGGCGCCTTGTCAAGGAGCCAGTCGAGGAGGAGGTCATGACGGCGCAGGAAGGCCTCGAGCAGTGCAGGCGCAACATGGAGGGGCGTGAGCGAGAGCTCCAGCAGTGCATCCTGAGGCTGGCGGAGGAGGCGCTGGCCAAGAAGCGGGCCAAGGACGTGACATCGGCGCGCGGCAAGGTTCTGGAGCGCAGGAGGTGCCTCAAGCGGCTCGAGCGGCTCAGGCACGGGCTCAACATGGTGGACTCGCAGATCGACGCCATCAAGACGAGCGAGCTGGACAAGGAGATCATGCTCACGCTCAAGGCCTCTACCAGCGCCATGAAGAAGGCCGGCATCACGCTGGGCATCCAGGAGGTGGAGTCCGTCATGACCGAGCTGGACGAGCAGATTCGCGAGGTGCAGGACATCACGTCCGCCCTCTCGAACCCGCTCCAGCCAAGCTCGGCCGAGGACCTGGACCTGGATGCGGAGCTGGACCTGCTCGAGGCCGTCGCGCCCGATCTGGGGCCTGAGTCTCGCATGGTGGATCTCACGCCGCCGAGACAGGTCGCGACGCTCGAGGAGTCGCGGGAATTTTACGAGAATTCAAGGCACAAGCCTATTGTTCTTCCGGAATGATCCTGAAAGACGTCAAGATAGGCAGTCTCATCAAGATAGGCAGGCTCATCGCCCAGTCATGACGGGTCTTCAGGAATGATCCTGAAAGACGTCGAGATGGGATGCGCCACCATCTTGCCAACGAGAAAGGACACTCTCTTCTCCATGGAGTCCAGCACGTCCTCCTTGGTGCTCGATGGGTCGTGCCTCTGCTGCTCAATGTACTGGGCGTGTTCGAGAAGCAGGTCGAGAAACGTCGAGGGCGTCGAGTAAAAACTGTCCGTCATTCTTGTATTTTCTGAATAAACACGAATGCTCGTTCAAATTCAATTTTTTTTACGGCAATCCCACGACGATCGGGATGAGCTCGATGCACCCGTTGTCCCGGTTCCACTGCATGCTCTCGAGCGTCTTGAAGTAGGCCTCGTCAAAGCACATGTAGTCCGTCCTGGCCGCGCTGGAGCCGAGCCTGACGATTGCTTCTGTGTCCTGCACCCGTATGGACTGCTGGCGTTTCACCATGGGCGAGCACGTCGGGAAGGCCCCGCAGGTCTTGTGGTTACCGAACATGCTCCCGAAGCAGTTGCCTCTCGCTGCTCCTCTGTTTGAAAAAAAAATATTAGTGGGTGCTAGTAGTTCTAGAACTTCAAGCATTTCTAGAATGTCTATTTTTGACCTAAAAAGCCAGACCCCCTCGGATGGATGCATGTTGGTCACGATCCCGTTGATGTGCCTCGTAGTATCCGTGCACAGGTTGAAGACCATGACCTCGCCTGTCCCGCTCCTGACGATATCGTGCTCCACCGTGTCTGACGTGTACACTGCCATCTCGGCTGGCACGTGCGCTTGAATGTCCTGGGGCGTGCGGGATATATTAGTTAGCTGCCAGCCACACACAAAAATGCTCGAGAAGTACGAGCTCTTCTACTCTGACATTCCCGTGCCCCTCAAGCCCAGCGAGTCGGATTGCGGGGTGCTCATG
>Ga0304730_1002670_pt1 | contig 12532 bp, 13 predicted proteins | sample M_130628_MF_Meta_FD_190474 | JGI IMG/M metagenome (GOLD analysis project Ga0304730, IMG submission 190474) | Freshwater microbial communities from Lake Montjoie, Canada to study carbon cycling - M_130628_MF_MetaG (v2) (version 2) | ecosystem: Environmental > Aquatic > Freshwater > Lake | place...
AGGAGGAGGAGTTGTTGCGCCCTTGTACTCAACTGGAATTCCACCGAGTGCATAATCCTTACGTTGTGGATGTCCTTGCCAATCATCTGGCATCAAAATACGGGTTAACCCTGGGTGACCATCAAAGATAATTCCAAACATGTCAAAAGTCTCGCGCTCATGCCAGTTGTTTCCTGCCCATACTTCAACCACAGATGGAATATGTGCATCTGAATCTGGAACTGATACTTCAAGGCGAATTCGACGGTTATTTGTTAGTGAAAGCAACGGGTAAAGGGCATGAAGTTCGCGGCCTGCATCTGCTGGGTAGTGAACTCCAGATACACCCATGCACATTTCAAACTTAAGTGAATCACGCAAAATCTTTGAAACTTCCACCAGCTTTTCGCGCTTCACATGCAGAGTTAATTCACCGCGATCAACAACCACGCGCTCAATTGCCTCAGAAAACATTGGGTATGCGCGCTCTAAATCATCAGCAACTTCATCAAAATATTCACCATAGGGACGCTGCGATGAGCCTGTGGAAGCAGCCGTGCGGGCTAGCCCGCCATAGCCAGATGTGTCGCCCGTGCCGGGAGCACCAAACATGCCTTGTTCACTCATTTAAGCCAACAAGCCCTTCATCTCAATTGTTGGCTTTGCATTCATTGCAGCAAGTTCAACTTCTTTGATGATATCTGCACGGTTTGAGCCTAATTTTTCATCGTAAATCTTGGAATGTAGTTTCAAAATTGCATCGAGCAACATTTCAGGACGTGGTGGGCAACCTGGAAGATAGATATCAACTGGAACGACGTGATCAACACCTTGCACGATTGCATAGTTGTTAAACATTCCACCTGAAGATGCACAAGCACCCATTGCAATTACCCATTTTGGCGCTGCCATTTGATCATAAATCTGTCGAAGCACTGGTGCCATTTTGTTTGAAACCCGGCCCGCAACAATCATTAAATCTGCTTGACGTGGAGAGGCGCGGAAAACTTCCATACCAAAACGTGAAATATCGTATTTAGCTGCTGAACCCACTGCCATCATTTCAATAGCACAGCAAGCAAGACCAAACGTTGCTGGCCACAAAGAGTTTTTGCGCATATAACCGGCAAGCTTTTCAACAGTTGTTAAAACAAAACCACTGGGGATTTTCTCTTCAAGACCCATTTATTAATCCCATTCCAATCCACCACGTCGCCACACATATGCATATGCAACAAAGACTGTTCCAATGAAGATAGCCATTTCAATTAAGCCAAAGAGACCAAGTGCATCAAATGAGACTGCCCATGGATAGAGGAAAACAATTTCAATATCAAAAATGATGAAAAGCATGGCAGTTAAGAAATACTTAACTGGAAAACGACCACCCTCAGCAGCTTGCGGAGAAGGTTCAATTCCACATTCATAGGCATCTAACTTCGCGCGGTTATAGCGCTTTGGACCTGTTAGAGCTCCAGCAGCTATTGAAAAGATTGCAAAGCCAAAGCCGATAGCCCCAAGCACCAAAATTGGCACGTATGGATTAGATGTGGATGGCACGGATGAAATCTTAGAGTTCATTGGCTAATGCCAATGACCGCTAGCCCTTTATCCCGCTGTGAACTGCAACAACCCCGCCTGTAAGGTTTTTCCAGCTGACCTGGCTCCAGCCCGCCTTTTCCATGGCAGTGGCCAAACCCTTTTGATCTGGCCATGCCCTAATGGATTCGGCCAAATAGACATAGGCATCTGGGTTGGAAGAGGTCTTGCGGGCAATGGCTGGCAGCGCCTTCATCAAATACTCGGTATAGATGGTGCGAAATGGGCGCCAGGTGGGGTGGCTGAACTCGACCACGACCATACGTCCGCCTGGTTTGGTGACTCGAAGGGCTTCTGCGAGCGCCTTGGGGTAATCAGCTGTGTTTCGAAGGCCATAGGAGATAGTCACTACATCAAAGCGATTGGCCTCAAAGGCCAGGTTGAGAGCGTCGGCCTTTGAGAAGTTCAGATACGGGCGGGTTGTGCGGCCCACGGCCAGCATGCCTTCAGAGAAATCGGTGGCAAATACCGTTGCCCCTGCTTTATGAAGGGGTTCAGAGGATGAACCTGGGCCAGCAGCTAAATCAAGGATCTGCATTCCTGGAGCTGGGGCGATGATCTTGGTTGCAGCTCTGCGCCAGGCCTTGGTGCGGCCCAAACTCAATAAATCATTGACCAGGTCATAGCGCTTGGCCACGCCATCAAACATCGCTGCTACTTCATCTGGATCTTTGCTCAAATTAGCGCGCGACATAGCCGTATTCTCCCTTGAAGTAGGCTCATCCACAACTCAGCGCACACGAGAAAGGTCGTATATGTCATATCCAGCCACATCCCTTCGAACTATCGTCCTACCGCGAGCAAGTGCTCTGAGTAATGCAGTTTTAATTGTGGGGGGTGTAGTTTTTTTAGCCGCGCTCGCCCAAATTGCGATTCCAGTTCCTGGTTCACCCGTTCCTGTTACAGGTCAAACTCTTGGCGTTTTATTAGTTGGAACGACGTATGGAGCATCACTTGGCTTTGCAACTTTTGCCACATACCTCTTAGCAGGAATTGCTGGAGCGCCAGTATTTGCTGGACAAAGCTATGGAATTGAAAAAGTTGTAGGTGCAACGGGTGGCTATTTAGTAGGAATGCTTATTTCAACATTTCTCTTAGGTTTACTTGCGCAAAAACGTTTAGACCAAAAGTTTGCAACAGCCCTTCCTTCAATGCTTCTGGGAACTCTTACTACTTTTACTTTCGGATTGTTGTGGCTGCATCAGTTCACTGGTCAAAGCTGGGCTTGGACAATCAAGGCGGGTTTAACCCCATTTATTATTGGTGAAGTGTTAAAGATTGCTATTGTTGGAACATCTCTTCCAATTATCTGGCGAGTAGTAAATCGAAAGCACATTAAATAGAAATCCTATTATGACTTCCCTCATTCCTGTTACAACCACCCGACTTGGCGATCACCTGCCGTTACTGGATTTACTTCCTGATTCGCAGCCTCTTGCATGGGTGAGATCTGGTGAAGGTTTAGTTGGTTGGGGCGTTCATGCAACAACAACAGTGAGCGGGCCACATAGATTTGCCGATGCCAGACATTGGTGGCAAAAACAGCTAGAGACATTTGCAGTTACTAATACCGTGCACGGAAACGGTACCGGGCCAGTTCTTTTCTCTTCATTTTCATTTTCACCTGATGATGTCTCTGTCCTTGTTATTCCTACAGTAATTGTGGGTAAAAAAGGCGATAGATCATGGATTACCTGGGTTGGCTCTGATCCACAACCAGTTCTCAATTCCGTAAAACCAACTTTGCCTAAAACTTCTGTAACCTGGGAAGTTAATGAAAGTAGCGATCAAGCTTGGAAATCACGTGTGCAAACTGCAGTTGATCGTATTCACGATAATGGTCTGGACAAAGTTGTTTTAGCTCGCGATGTTGTTGGAACTTCAGAAAGTGCAATCGATGCACGTTCTGTTTTGAAGACCTTAGCTGCTGAATATCCCTCAACATGGAACTTCTCAGTTGCTGGTTTAGTTGGGGCGACACCTGAATTACTTCTGCGTTTAACAAAGAGCATGGTTACCTCCCGCGTCTTGGCTGGGACTATTAGTAAGACAGGTGATGACGAGCGAGATTTAGCCCTTGCAGCATCACTGGCACGCTCATCAAAAGATTTAGAAGAACATGAGTATGCGGTTCGCTCAGTTGCCGATGCTATTGAGCCCTTCTGCACCTCCATCAACGTTCCTGAATCTCCATTTGTATTGCACCTAGCAAATGTCATGCATCTTGCAACCGATGTGACTGGGGCACTTGCTGAAACTTTGGCTCATGTTGATGCATTCACTATTTTGGAACAACTCCATCCTTCTGCTGCCGTGTGTGGAACACCTAGACCTAAAGCTGCAGCTCTTATTAGTGAAATTGAGGCAATCTCTCGTGGGCGCTATGCAGGCCCAGTTGGTTGGATTGATGCTGCAGGAGATGGCGAATTAGGTATTGCACTTCGTTGCGGTCAAATCAAAGGTGATTCAATTCGAATCTTTGCTGGGTGTGGAATTGTGGCTGGATCAGATCCGGTAAAAGAGTTAGCTGAGAGTGAAGCCAAGTTCATACCCATGCGAAGTGCACTACTTTAAATAGAGTTCATCGATTCATACATTGCTTTTAGCGAATCAGCGTTCTCATCACGTGATGGAACATTTGCCACAACAATTGAAATACCTTTCACTGGTGATTTCAACGTTTTCTTAAGCTCATTAATTGATGAAATTGTTGATGCGCTAATCCCCATTGCGCTGGCAATTGCGGCTGGATCTAGGCCATGTGGTGTGCCAAAGACGCTTTCAAAGCCATCCACACCACGTTGTGGCAGAGTGGAAAATATTCCGCCTCCATCATTATTAATTACGATGAAGCAGCAATTAATATCCTCACGGTGAATCAAACCAGTTAGATCATGCAAGAAAGATAGGTCACCGAGCACTGCAAATGTTTGCGCGCTTGCTGAAGCGATTCCAAGTGCTGTGGAGATATTGCCATCAATGCCAGCAAGTCCACGGTTAGCATGTGTTGTCACGCCTGCGCGCGGTGTAGCAAAACCCTCTAAATCTCTAATAGGTCTTGAAGATGAAACAAAGAGAGTGGAGCCTTCAGGTAAATTCGCAGCTATCTCTCTAGCAATAACGGCTTCACTAAAGCCACTTAACGCATCAATACCCTTGGCACATCGCAGCGAGTATTTTTCCCACTGCTCAATCCACTCAGGTGCAGCTTTGCGAGTGCTGAGCTCTGGAATCTGTGTAAAGCGCTTATCTGCATGCCTGTCGCTATCTACTGTTGCCATGCGTGGATCAATAACAATCTGAGTAGGAGCTAAATTCAAGAAAGTGTTGATAGAGCGAGACAAAGTTGTTCGACCTATAACAATGACCGTTTGTGGGATCAAGGCTGCACGAATTTGAGCTGAAGTTAAGAAAATTGAAGCATGGGCAACTGCATCAGGAAATGAAAGAGGATCTTCAACAATAGTTGGCCAACCCAGTTCTTTGGCAAATTTTCTGACGCTCTCAACACCTAACCCACCACGATCATGACCAATAACTAAAACCCCTCTATTGGCATCACTTTTAAGTGTTGTTGGCTTATTTCTGCTTTCGAAAGCTTTAGCTGAAATTACAATTTCATCCAACCACTTCTCAGATTTATCTGGCAACATCGGTTCATCGAATTGAACATTTAAATGCACTGGGCCATTTCGCAAACTATCAAATGGAAGTTCCATGGGAAATACTGGTCCATCGATATCTGCAAAATAGCGAACTGCTTTCCCATAAATTCTTGCCTGTTCAGTAGTTTGATTAGCCCCAGTTTTGCGCAAGATTGCAGGGCGATCAGCGGTTAAAACTAATAGTGGAGCGTTTGTGTGGCTGGCTTCTAAGACTGCTGGGTGGTAATTAGCAACAGCCGTTCCACTTGTGCACACAATGGGCACCGGGCGACCAGTTGCTTTAATTATTCCTAAAGCAAAGAAGGCAGCTGTGCGCTCATCAATTCTCACATGTAATTTAATTGACCCTCTTTTAGATGCAGCAAAAAATGCAAGTGAGAGTGGAGCATTTCTTGATCCTGGAGAAACAACTACATCTGTAATTCCTGCTTCAATAATCTGGCGAACAATCATGCGCGCAAGGCTGGTTGAGTTATTCATCCCAGTAGCGCCGCTGTTCTCATGATGCGATTCTTCCACCAATCAAAGCGTTGCGCTGACACTTCTAACCCATCAAAATTGGGCTCAAAGCCTTTGATCTCCATTTTGCCATCCACGATTGGAATATCTGCAACATTTGTAGCCAGGAGTGAGCCCGTGGCAAGACCACAGTCAAAACTCAACTCTTGAAAAGATGCAGCTAAGGTCAATCCGTAATTTATACCAACTGCACTTTCAAGGGCACTTGATACAACAACTGGCATTTTGTGATGAGCCGCTAGTGCATGTGCATTCTGAATTCCACCTAGAGGCTGAACTTTTAGCATCAAAATATCAATAGCACCACGTAAGTCTATTTCAAATAAGTTTGCACTTTTACGAAGTATTTCATCGCCAACAATCTTCACATCCACTCGTGATTTCAATTCACGTAGTTCGTCAGCTGTGGCGCACGGTTGTTCTACATATTCAATTTGCCCACAGAGCTCCAAGAATTTTGCTGCATGATCCACGCTCCATAAACCATTCACATCAATACGAATCTTGGACTGCGGGCTCAGTTTTCTTACCGTTGCAATTCTCTCTAGATCCTCTTTTTCGTTAGTTCCAACTTTAATTTTAATTGTGGTACAGCCTGGGAATCCTGTAAGAATTTGAGCAATTTCACTCTCGCCATTTAATGCAGGCATAGTTGCATTGACACCTATTGAGCTTCGATACAGCGCTGGAGGTGCTTGTGTGGCCGCTTCAATTGCACAGGCTAACCAGCGCGCTGATTCTTCATCAGAGTATTCAAGGAAAGGTGAAAACTCTGCCCAACCTTGGGGGCCTTGAAAGAGAGCGACTTCGCGGTTATTGATTCCACGAAAATTAACCTTCATCGGAAGGTTAATAACTCGCAAGGAGTCAAGAATCAAATCAAGCATCGTTTAGGGGCGCTTTGGAAATTTCCCGAAATCAGGGTCTCGTTTTTCCATATATGCATCGCGTCCTTCTTGACCTTCTTCAGTCATATAGAACAACAACGTTGCATCTCCTGCTAACTGCTGAACTCCTGCTAAACCATCATCTGCTGCGTTCAAGCTGGATTTAAGTAAACGCAGTGCAAGTGGAGAGTTGCGTAGTATTTCTCGACACCAAGAGACTGTCTCTGCTTCTAACTCGGCAAGAGGCACAACAGTGTTTACAAGTCCCATATCAAGTGCTTCTTGGGCGCCGTATTGACGAGTCATAAACCAAATTTCACGGGCCTTCTTTTGGCCAACATGTGCTGCAAGTAGACCTGCACCATAGCCGCCATCAAATGAACCAACCATCGGACCGGTTTGTCCAAACTTTGCATTATCTGCAGCAACTGTTAAATCGCAGACAACATGTAATACATGTCCCCCGCCAACTGCCCAACCAGCAACCATTGCAACAACAGGTTTTGGTGTGCGACGGATTTGTACTTGCAAATCTAAAACATTAAGACGGCCTATACCCTTTTTAGCTAACTTGTCATCACCAAGGTATCCATCGTCACCGCGAACATTTATGTCGCCACCTGAACAAAAAGCTTCAGTGCCTTCACCCGTAAAGATGATGACGCCAACTTCTTCGTTATCGCGCGCTAAATTAAAAGCTTCAATTAACTCAATAATAGTTTGTGGACGAAATGCATTACGAACTTGAGGTCGATTAATGGTGATCTTGGCAATGCCATCACCCATTTGATATTTAATATCAACGAACTCTTCACCGCCGGGCGCAGTTATCCAATGAGGTATCTCACGGCTACCAAAATCACGCTTAAAGGGCTTGCTCACATTTCCTCCATTGTCTTAACAAGGGATACCCTACGGGTGCAATGGAGATGAAGTCACAACGAGATATTCACCGGGTCAGCCCTGCGTGTGCAATCCCTGATTTAGCGGGAGAAATCACAGCAGCCCTGGCTGGTACTGGTCCCGCCTTGGGTCTTGGCGAAGTTCGATCAACGAGCGCCCCTTCACATATCGCATTAGTAATTGGTACTAGCGGCACCACAGGAATGAGCAAAGAGGTTGCTTTTACTGCCTCGGCATTACTTGCATCTGCTCGCGCATCAAATAAGTTTTTAGGAGCGAAAGCTGGCCAACAGTGGTCTTTATTCTTACCCTTAACTCATATCGCTGCAGTTAATGTGATTATCCGATCAATGGAACTTGAAACACTCCCCATTGATTTGCGTGAACACCAAGGTGAATATCCACAAGTGGATTTCACATCCATTGTCCCAACACAGTTGTTTCGCGCACTCAATAGTGATGAGCGTTTACTGCGCCACCTTCAAAGTGCAAAAGCAGTATTAGTTGGCGGTGCTGCGCTATCTCCAGCCCTTAGCCAGCAAGCTATGACAGCTGGCATTAATGTTGTAGAAACCTATGGAATGACCGAAACATCTGGTGGATGTATCTATAACGGTGAAGCAATTGAGGGTGTTGAATATTCACTTAATGAAAAATCTTTAGTTCAAATCCGTGGTTCAGTAATGTCAGAGACTTATCTCAACGCCCCTGAGCTCTACACACTCAGTAACGGTTGGTTCATTACCAATGACCTTGGTGAAATCAAGGATGGAAAACTTCACATTCTTGGCCGTGCTGATGATGTAATAATTTCAGGTGGTGAAAATGTCTCACTGACTGCAATTGAGGCAACGCTTTCTATTCGTTATCCAGAGATCGAGTTCGCTGCTTTTGCTGTCAATGACATTCAATGGGGCCATGCATTACATCTAGCGGTAGTTGGCAAGATTGGTGAGAGTGAAATAGATCAATATTTGGAAGCCGCACTTGGGGCAGCTTCAAAACCAAAAGGTATTCATCATCTAGAACAGTTACCCTTGCTAGGCATCGGCAAAGTCGATCGAAGCGCTCTTGCGAAAATGGTGGGCAATGAATAAGTGGATTCTTGGTGCGCGTCCACGCACTTTGCCCGCAGCTATTGCTCCTGTAGTTGTTGCAACTGCGCTAGCGGGTAGCGACTGGAACTGGTTTCGCGCCGCTCTTGCACTCAAGGTCGGGGTTTGGCTCCAGGTTGGCGTTAACTATGCCAACGATTATTCAGATGGCGTTAAGGGCAGTGATGACAATCGCATTGGGCCAACACGTTTAGTTGCAAGTGGTTTAGCAACTGCTGGGCAAGTAAAGCGTGCAGCATTCACATCTTTCGGTATCGCCTCTATCGCTGGATTATGGCTCTCCCTTCTTAGTTCACCATGGTTAATACTCGTTGGTGTGGCAGCCGTTACTGCGGCCTGGGGTTACACCGGTGGAAAAAATCCTTATGGGTATAGCGGTTTGGGTGAAGTTTCAGTATTTATCTTCTTTGGATTAACTGCAACGGTTGGTACCTACTATGCCCAAACTGGTCGTGTCACTGCTTTGAGCGTTTTATGTGCCGTGCCCATGGGTTCACTTGCATGCGCAATCTTGGCAGTTAATAACCTTCGGGATCGTGCGCAAGATGAATTAGTTGGCAAACGGACTCTTGCTGTCAGACTAGGTGATGCAAAGGCTCGTAAGGGTTTTGTTGTATTGCTTGTTATTGCCCACTTGAGTGCTCTTGGGACATTTGTTCCATGGTCAATAATTACTTTGGCAGTTCTTCCACTAACAATCTCAATCTCGCGTGCAGTTATGTCAGGCGCATCTGGGGCAGAGCTTATTCCGCTGCTGGGTAGGACGGGTAAACTGCAAATGTTTTTTGGTGCCCTCTTCGCAATAGCTCTAGCGATACAATAATCCCATGGCCAGATTCATTATTGTCTTTCTTGTCTTTGGAATCACTATCTATGCCCTCATAGATTGTGCCCGTAAAGATGATTCAGAGATTAAAACTTTGCCAAAATGGGGTTGGTTATTAGTAATCATTCTTATTGGACCTCAGGCATTAGCTATCGGTCCTATTGCTTATTTAATTGCTGGAAGAAATCGTAAGAGCGGCGGGCGCAAACCTAAGCGCCGTATCTTGCCTCCAGATGATGATCCAGATTTCTTAGGCAAGCTCTAACTCCTATAACCCTGAGTACGTGTGCTTTCCGGTGCCCCAAATATTTACGTATACATAGTTAAATAGAAATGTTGAACCCGCAAACAAGCACAACCATGCCGCTTTGCGGCCGCGCCAGCCAACAGTTACGCGTGCATGTAGATATGCCGCATATGCCACCCAGGTAATAAATGCCCACGTCTCTTTTGGATCCCAGCCCCAGTAACGTCCCCAGGCACTTTCAGCCCAGATGGCACCTGCGATAACTGAAAATGTCCAGAGTGGAAAAACAAATGCAACTAAGCGATAGGAGAGTTGATCCAAATCTTCTAACGATGGCAAACGCTTTGCCCAGGCAGTTCTTTCACCGCGAGTCTCCATCCGATCTAGATAGAGATAAGCAGCAGCAATGGCGTTAGCTAATAAGAAAACACCACCAGAGATAATTGCCGTAGAGACGTGAATTACTAACCATGTTGATTTAAGTGCAGGGACAAGAGGTGCACTTGGACGATAGAGAACTGCAACGGCTGTTCCAAGCGTAAGCAATACCGCGATTGAAACCAATAATCCCAACCAGCGAACATTGTGCTTACGAAGTGCGCCGAGGTATGCACCAGAAAATGCCAGCGCTCCAGTAATAGAAAACTCATACATATTGCCCCATGGCACTCGACTAGCAGAGAGTCCACGGGTAACTACACCAGCAAAGAGTAAAACAAATCCCAAGATCATCATGGCAGTTGCAATACGAGCAACCTTCTCTGTGCGCTCATAATCCATATTTTTCTTTGAATCTTCAGTCGTTACGCGAACCGCCCAAGCCGTTTCAACTGCGTGTGCGAAAAACGAGAGCGTATAAACAGCCATTGATGAATACACAAGGTAATTAGAGAGGTAAGCCCATGTACGTGACATTTATTTCTCTCCCTTTAACATCGCTACAAACCCTGCCATTTCAACTTCTAAACCTGGTGCTGCATTTTTAGCTAATCCCGCAACTTCTACTGACTTTCCAACCCGAATCCAGATTCGGCGGCGTCGTGTAAACAGTGATGCAAGCAAGCCAAGGATGGCAACAATACTGCCGAGCAAGGCAAAGTTCTTCCCAGGATCATTCACAATCTCAAGATTGACCCACTGGAGATATCCCTCAAAGGTTATTGAACCTTGGGGGTATGTAAAAGTCTCACCTGGCTTTAATGATTTAAGGCCTACCTGGTTCATCTTTGAGGTATCAATGCGATAAACAGATTGTGGAACCCCACTATCAAGACCTAAATCTCCAATCCATGCAGAGAGTAGAAGACGTGGATCTAACGCTTCAGGGAAAACACTCACTGCACCATCTGCACCACTACGCGCATAAGTTGGAACAAATGAACCCACAAACCCAATCTGTGGATCTGCATCTGGAACTTTAATAGCACCGATAGATCGCAAGTTTGAATCTTGTGGCAAAAATGGCACAGGCCCTTGCATCGCAACATTACCCTTTGAATCTCTCACAGTCACAACTGGTGAATAACCATTTGCTTGCAAGTAAATGCTGGTATTACCCAGTTTCAACGGTGAGTTAACTTTAATTGTGCGAGGTCGAGATTGAAGTAATTTACCTTCAGCAAAATTCACATTAAGGGTGTAATCCTCGGGTGAGCTCGTAGCAACATTATATTTTGCAGAGAATTTATCAATTGTGATTGCGAAATCAGAAAGATTTTTTTCGCTAAATAGTTTGCCGTAATTCAAGGAGTCATAACTTGTAGGTGTGTTAACGAAGCGCTCACCCACATTAAGAATTGCCATTCCCCGCATACCAAACAAAGAACTAAATGAGATTCCAAGCAAAACAAGAATGAGAGCTAAATGAAAAAAGAGATTCCCAGTCTCTCGCAAAAAACCTTTTTCAGCTGAGATAGAGCCATCTTTTTCTAAAACTCTAAAACGTTTTGATTTAAACCATGCACGCGCTTTCTCTAACTCATCTCCTTGAACAGACCAAGAAGAGTGGTGCTCCATACGATCAAGGTTCTTTGGAGTGGCAGGTGGCAGTGCCCGCGCTGCATGGAAGTGCTCGATAGTCCTTGGAAGCACACAGCCAATAAGTGAGATGAAAAGCAGGATATAAATAGCGCTAAACCATGGAGATCCATAAACATCAAAGAGTGAGAAGCGATCCATCCACTTAGATAGATCTGGTGAGTTTTTGAAGTACTCACTGACTTTCATGGGGTTTTGTGTGCGCTGCGGATAAATTGAACCTGGTATCGCTGCAATGCCTAGCAGTAGTAAAAGTATGAGCGCTGTGCGCATACTTGTTAATTGACGCCATCCGTAGCGCAATAAGCCAACGCTACCGAGCTCTGGAACTTCTATCTCTTGGCTCATTTAAACCACCGGAATGAAATCAGAGATAAGAGAGCGTATTGAGTTCATCAGTTGGCCCCATAGACCAGTGACTTCTAGTAAACCAATACCTATTAGAAAAACTCCACCAATTTTTGAAATCAAGTCTCCGCGCCTTACTAGATACTTACGCAGTTTCTCTGAACGATCTAAGAAAACACCTGATGCTATAAATGGCAGACCTAATCCGAAGCAGTACCCCAAAGACAATAACGCGCCACGCACTGCACTTGATTCTTGGAAAGCTAATGTTTGAACCGCGGCTAATGCAGGACCAATACAAGGTGTCCAGCCCACACCGAAAAGAAATCCTAAAATTGGCGCGCCTACTAATCCACCGGTTGTTTTAATTCTGGGACGAAATGTTGGGGCAAATGGAAATTTGCCAA
>Ga0304730_1002671_pt1 | contig 12532 bp, 3 predicted proteins | sample M_130628_MF_Meta_FD_190474 | JGI IMG/M metagenome (GOLD analysis project Ga0304730, IMG submission 190474) | Freshwater microbial communities from Lake Montjoie, Canada to study carbon cycling - M_130628_MF_MetaG (v2) (version 2) | ecosystem: Environmental > Aquatic > Freshwater > Lake | place...
ATTGTAGAAGAAACCAATGAATCCTTTATGCCTTCACAGGAATACATGGATCCTGTTAACAAGTTTAGAACATCTAGTCCGCAAGCGTTAATTGATACCGACTTTGAATATGGTACTCAAACGACAAAATGGGAAAACTTGTCCATGATTAATAATAGACCATTTGCGTTCTATGATACATCAAGACCATTATCTATTTCAAACATATTTGCATTAACTGCAAATAGCAGAACATTTGTTGTAAATACTTGGCCGCAAGTTCCCCCTGTAACAGGCACACCTGTATTTTTACAAGATTGTACATTCATTGGCGCAGATGGCTTATATGTTGTGGAAAGCTTTGATAATGCATCAAACACTTTTAGATATAGCGGCAAACAATCATTCACTGGTACTGCAGGCAACGTATTTACAACTAACGTAACCACAGTATACACCGGTAATATTTTCAGTAATGCTATTATTGGTACATCTAATATTACATTCAGCGGCAACTTAATTACCGTTTCTACTGCTATTCCTCACGGATTAGTTTTAGGTAATGAAATTGCTCTTATATTAGCAAACGGTACAAATGCACCTAACGGTTCATGGACTGTGGCAACAGTATCAAATAATACAACGTTTAGTTTTATTGTAGGTACTCCGCCAACAAGTGCTATTACCGGTGGTAACTTATATGTAAGACCTACAGGTATGTCTTATCACAGACCATTTGATGGTGGTGTTATTTTCAGTACTAATGCACAAAGTCATAATCAACAATTTATCAGACAGACTCGTAGATATTTCCGTTATCAATCTGGTAAAGGTATTCAGGTAAGTACAGGTACTGTATTGAAACCAACAATGAATATTGACCAGATAACAAGTTCTGGAACAACAGTCACTGTTACTGCCAAACAAGAACATGATTTATCCCCGGGTACACAAATTACAATTGTAAATGCAAATGAAACCGCATACAATGGAACATTCATTGTTGCATCTGTAATTAATCCATATGTGTTTACATATACTGCATTATCAATACCAAGTGCAACTCCAGCAAGCGGCCAATATAGCGCTACGGTAACTGCATGGTATGGTGCATCTAATCGTGTTGGTATTTTTGATTCTCAAAATGGTTTATTCTTTGAATTCGATGGTCAAACATTATATGCTGTTAAGAGATCGTCAACCTATCAATTATCTGGATTTGCATCAATTAATCCAGGTAGCGAAACAGTTACTGGTATAACAGTAAATAATGTTTCTACATTGTTCTCAAAACAATTAGTTCCAGGTGATTCTATTGTTATTAAAGGCATGACATATCGTGTAGATAGTATTGCAAATGATACGTCTATGACGATTACTCCTTCATATCGCGGTACAGTACCAATTACAAATGCTATTATTAGTAAAACAGTTGATACAAAAATTCCGCAAAGTCAATGGAATTTAGATAAATTAGATGGCACAGGCCCTTCTGGCATGACAGTTGATTTGTCTAAGATGCAAATGCTTTATATAGATTATTCATGGTACGGTGCCGGCTTTATTCGTTGGGGCATGAGAGGTGGAAATGGCGACGTTGTTTATTGCCATAAGTTGGTAAATAACAACGTAAATTATGAAGCTTATATGCGTTCTGGTAATTTGCCAGCAAGATATGAGACAACTACTATACCAAATATTACATTTGTTAGTCAATCGGTTGGATCATCTGATACAATTTTAAATGTTAATAGTACTGCTGGATTTCCGCCGGCCGGTTCACTTTTAATTAGAAATGCAAATGCGTACGAGTATGTTAATTTTACAGGCACAACTGCTACATCATTCACAGGATTGACGCGTGGTCAAACTGGTAACCTAACGGCATCTGTTGTGGCAACTGCAAACAATCCGGTATTGACAGTAACAAATACATCTGGATTGCAAGTTGGTCAATATGCGCAAGGCCTTGGCATTCCGCAAAACGCGTTTATATCTAATATTGCAACGAACTCAACAGTTACATTGTCGCAAGCACCGTTTACTACAGGTACATTGAATATTGCATTCCCTCCAATGGCATTGACTGCTCAGACTTGGACATATTCAGCAGTTACTCCTATTGTTGTTGAACATCACGGCCCATTCTATTCCCCAACAATTTCACATTGGGGAACGTCTGTTATCATGGACGGTAGATTCGATGATGATAAATCATTTGTGTTTACGCAGGGTACAAATTCGGGTGTTACTGTTGCACCGGGACAAAGAGTTGCTATTCAAAGTTTCCGCATTACACCTAGCGTAAGTAATGGTATTGCTGGGTCTGGATTGGGTGTTAGAGAAATTGTTAATCGTATGCAGATGGTTTTACGACAAGTTGACTGTTTTGCAAACGGATCTATTTTAATGAGTTTGGTATTAAATACAACAGTATCTCCTGGTTTGCCAAATTGGATAACAGTAGGTGGTTCTAGCTTGGCACAATACATTAATCATGCTCAGAGTACAACAGTATCTGGCGGTGAGATTATTTATGGTTTCTACTTAAATACAGTGGGAGGCCCAGCATTTCAAACAACCCAACAAGATTTGGCATTGGTTCGAGATTTAGGTACAAGTATTTTGAGCGGCGGATCTTCCTCATTCTCAAATGTAGATATTTATCCAAACGGCCCTGATATGGTAACACTTGTTGCTCAAAATATTGGACCAATTGCAGCAAACGTTAATGCTCGTATATCTTGGACAGAGGCTCAAGCTTAATCTTAATCTATTAATAAGGTTGCGCGATGAGCAGCAAAACTAATTTTAAACATACGGTATCAACCACTGTACCCTCAACGGCTGGCAACCTTGGGGATGAGTGGTATAATCCGTCAACTAACAAATGGTATAAGTTATTTGCCAATTCGGGAACCAACGTAAGATGGACAGAGGTTAATACTTCTAACATATCTTTCATGGCACCTGAAACTGGCAATTTAAATATTAATGCCAATGTCATTGCCAAATCATATTATGGTACAGGCAATTTAATTATTGGCTCAACCGGTAATATTATTTTAGTACCAGGCGTAGGATCAAGTGTTATTGGTGCAGGATCAACTGCTGTTGCTGGCGGCAGCGGATTATTTAATACTTCAATTACCAATTCCACAAATTATGCGGCAAACAGTAGTTTAGCAACTGCTATAACATTTACTGCAAAATCTATTTTACATAGTGTTTATATCACAAACATAGATACATCTGCAAACGCAAATGTGGGTGTAACTGCTACAATTTTAGGAACTACTGGCGACGCACCATTTTTATGGAATATGCCAATGCCATATAGAAGTTCATTTGAGGCATTAAAGAAACCAAAAATTGTCAATGCTGGAAATAGAATACAAATTCAAGGTTTGGTAAACAATACTGGTGCTAATAGTAATATACACGCAACCATTGTATATGAAGAAATAACATCTGGTACTTATACCGGTATTAATTCAAATATTATAACTGCATCCGCAAACGTAGATATATTTACTGCATCCGGCGCATCAATTCTTGAAAGCGTTATGATAAGCAGTATTAATAATCTAGGTAATGTGCCTATTACTGTTACAATTACAGATGCATCAAATGTTATTCAAGGATATATGGCATATCAATTGCTAATGCCAATAGGTTCTACTGTTGAATTGTGTGAAAAACCAAGACGTATTACATCGGGACATAAGATACAAGCATTTACAAACTCGGCCAATGCACTAGCTATTTTTGTTGCTGCAAAAGCCGTTTAACCCTGGGTAGTAAATAACATGGGATATTTTGACGGCGGATTTACAGTAAGTGATGTATTTCAGAGTCAGTTAAGTGAGACTTGGCCCACTCAACAATACTTCCTTCCATATTTTAGAAATAATGTCTTGTTAATAACAGGTTATCCGTCTACCACGACATTTATTTCTGATGGTAGTGCAAATGGATTTAATTTAAATGTGTTTGGTGATACCAGAGTAACAACTGAAAATCCTTATGAAACCAATTGGTCAAATTTCTTCACATCATCGGTCGATTCAAGAATAACGGTGCCTGCTAGTAGTTTATTCGCATATGGAACCGGCGACTTTACTGTAGAATGTTGGTTCCTAGTACCTACAATGACGGCTGCTAGTGGGCCACTTATATTTTCACAAACTGTAAGTGGAACAAATTATTTCCTTACGGGTCTTCAGCAATCTGGATCGTTGCTTACTGGAAAAGTATTTTTTATTGGAGCGGCAAGTGGTGGTGGTAGTGAGATAGCCAGTGGATCAAATTTATTTACGGCTGGCACTTGGAATCATTTTGCTGTTTGCAGAGTAAGTGGTACAGTAACTGTTTATTTAAATGGTTTAGGTGGTACACCTACAGTAAATACTACAGATTTTTCAGACACAGGTCGTGTGCCTACAATTGGCGGATATACTCATGGTACAGCAACAAGTTTATTTAATGGGTATATATCAAACTTACGAATTGTTAAGGGCCAGGCATTATATACTAGTAATTTTGTACCAAATGTAACTCCATTAACAACTACTAGTCAAGGTATTACAACCGGCACTGTTTCATTATTGACATGTCAGTCAAATAATTTTAAAGATAATTCCGGAAATAACCTTACTTTTACAAATGCCGGCGGAGCACAAGTTGTTAAACTTAATCCTTTTACTAGTAATTATTTAAATTATGGATCCGCATACTTTGATGGTACCGGAGATTTTTTAACAACCGTAAGTAGTTCTGCTTTTGGTTTTGGTACCGGTGCTTTTACTATTGAATGTTGGTTATATTGGATTGGCGGTAGCGGAGAAAATACACTTGTATGTGTTGATGTAACCAATGGAGTAAATATATTTTTAAACAGTTCAGGTTGGGGAATTGGTACTCGAGCTGTAGCAGTTAATAATCAATTCGGTACTGCACCAACAAAGAATGTGTGGCATCATATTGCAGTATCTCGTTCTGGATCAACAATTTATGCTTTTATTGATGGGGTGCGGGTGTATTCTGGCGCAAATTCGACAGACTATCAGGCCACGGGTCCATTTGGTATTGCGGCCATTGGCACTGCATCTGGAAATATAATAAATGGATATATTTCTAACTTACGTGTTGTCAAAGGCACCGCAGTCTATACCGGTAACTTTACACCACCGAGCGCACCATTATTGCCAATGGGGACAACAACAATTTATTCCAGCACTGCAAATGTAAACACAACATTTTCTGCAGCAAATACATCGTTGTTAACTTTACAAACAAGTAGACCACACAACAACCATACGTTCTTTGATAACTCGCCATTTAATAATCTTATTACTCGTAACGGTAATCCCAACCAAGGTACATTTAGTCCTTATGGTACTGGTTGGTCTAATTACTTTGATGGTACTGGAGATTATTTAACTGTTCCGGCAAATGCTGTTTTTGCAATGGGTACGGGAGATTTCACATTTGAAGTATGGTTATACGCAAATATTATTAGTACAGGCACATTTGATAGGATATGTGCAACTTCTGATTACAATGGATCGGGGTTTGATTGGACATTAAATACCAGTAGCTCTGCTTTTTATTTAGCAGGTACGTCATATAATATAGGATCTATTGTTCCCGGAGTATGGCATCATCTTGTTTATACCAGAAGCGGTTCTAATATACGTGGATTTTTAAATGGTAATCTTTCTAGTTACGCAACAGGTGCAACGCAAAATATTTCCTCTGTTACACAATTAAATATTGGTGCAGGTTATAGTGGAACTGCACTTAACGGGTACCTATCAGGTCTTCGTATAATAAAAGGATCAATTCCAACTGCGTACCAAACAAGCAGTACAACAACCGGTACTCAAATATTTGCTCCTCCGACAAGTCCATTAACCGCAATATCCGGTACAAGTATATTAACCTGCCAATCCAGTGGGTTTAAAGATGATTCTACAAATAATTTTACCATCACACAAGTCGGAGATGCTTCAGTACAAAAATTCTCACCATATGAACCTTCTCCCCCTTTTAGTGATAGTACACAATTTGCGCAAAGTTCATTGGTAGGTGGATCCGGCGCATTTTTAACAGGACAAAGTAATTATGTAACAGTTCCTGCACAAGTATTATCTGGTGACTACACAATAGAAAGTTGGATATATTATACCGCAACATCTAGTTATGGGGCAATTGTATCTACAAATAGTTCATCATTGGAATTGTTAATAACTTCAGGCGGTGCAGGCGTATACTATACAGGCGGATCCATTAGAATAACTACTTCGCTTGCGTTTAGTAAAAATTCATGGAATCATATAGCATTGGTACGAAATGGCGGCGTTGCAAAAATATACATGAATGGAGTGGCCGATTCTGCAACTTATGCATCAAGTGCAGATATTGGCGCGGCCGGCGAATTTTATTATATTGCAAGAGACCCTGGAGTGAGTGCTGGATATACCGGGTATTATTCTGATATTCGTGTAATAAAAGGTACTGCAGTCTACACTGGTAACTTTACACCCCCGACTGCGCCATTATTACAATTTGGCACATCAACAACTTATACAAATACTGCTAATATAAATACAACATTTGCTGCAGCCAATACAACCTTGTTATTAAATTTTGCTAATGCTGCAGTAAAAGATTATAGTGGCATATCCACTATTGAACATACGGGCAATGTTAGATTAGTAAGTAATGTTTCTAAGTATGGCGGCACTGCGGTATACTTTGATGGTACAACTGGAACACAATTAAAAGTATCAAAACTTGCAGCAAATAATCCTCCAACCACAGTTGTTGGTACTGCAAATCTTACTGCTGAAATGTGGGTGTATCCGTTGGGATATGCAAGTTATACATTATTTACACTTGGCTCGGAAACAACAGGAAGATATATAACATCGTTGGTTACAGGCCAAATAAGAACCAATTACTATGGTGGTTCCACAGTAAATCTTGGTGGAAATGTTCAACCCAATGTATGGACACATATAGCAATTGTTAGATCGGGATCAAGTATAAATGGATATGTCAATGGTATTCGTCTTCCAAACACTGAAACAAATTCAAGTTCTATCGGAAACGGTGGAGCAAACATTGGTGCGGATGCTAGTGGATCAACATTATTCTTTGGTTATATTGACGATGTTCGTATCACCAACGGCAATGTAAGATACACCGCAAACTTTAGCGTACCTAATCAATTAATTATACCATAAAATGCCAGCAAGTAATATAACAGGTGTTTTTACAATAACAGATGTGTATGATCGTGCAATAAACGACATGTGGACCACCTCTGGATTTTTTGGTGATACGAATTTTGCCAATACTGTTTTATTATTATCCGGCAATGGTACGAATAACGCAAATAATAGCGTATTCTTAGATAACTCAGTATATAATTCCATTGTTACGCGTGTCGGCAATTCAACTCAAGGTACTTTTACACCTTATGGTGTTAACTGGTCTAATTACTTTGATGGTACTACTGATTATTTAAGTGTACCAACTGATGCGGCCTTTGGTTTTGGTACAGGCGATTTTACGGTTGAAATGTGGATATATCCTACCGCAAATCCTGCCAATGGGCCCGGCACAATAGTAGATTTTAGAACTGCAGCAACAGCATCAGCCACAGTTCTCCGTTTTAATTCTTCATTTCAGATGATGGTTTATAACGGCCCAAGCAATATAGAAACTGCATTTACAACTCAAGTAGTTGGATTAAATGCTTGGCACCATATCGCATATGTTAGAATTGCAGGCGTAGCATACGGATACATTAATGGTAAGCTAGCAGGTAGTATTGCAATAACCAGTAACCTTGGTAGTTCCCAACCTGCGTATATAGGAACAAATCTAACAGCCGGGTATGAATTCAATGGTTATATTTCTAATTTTCGTGTGGTAAAAGGTACTGGATTGTATACTGCACCATTTGCCGTGCAAACATCATCACTAACAGCAGTAACAAATACAAGTTTGTTAACCTGCCAGTCAAATAATTTTAAAGACAATTCTACAAATAATTTTACTGTTACTAAGTCTGGTGATATAACTATTAGTCGATTTAATCCGTTTGGGTTAAATCCCCCCTACAGTACAATTAGAAATGGGGGGTCGACATATTTTGATGGCACCGGCGATTATATAACCACACCTAATACATCTGCGTTTGATCTTAGTTCATCATCTACAGAGTTTACTATAGAAGCTTGGGTATATAATACTGCTCCTGGAGTTTACGTTGGTATATTCGGTGCACGAACTAATGCAGCGACAGAAGGTTGGTGTTTATATATTCACACAAACAATACATTGTATACGGGTAGTGTTATTGTTGGAAATGCTTACCTAGACAGACAAATTAATACAACTGTGATTCCGGGACATACATGGACTCATATTGCACTTGTTAAAGATGCAACAGGATATACTGCATATGTTAATGGTAAAGCTGGTACTAAATTAGCATTAACCGGAGGATTCGATTATAGATCGGCCGCACCTGTAGCAATTGGCGCCCTTGGATCTCAGGGAGAATATCCGTTTTATGGTTATATTTCTGATGCTCGTATTGTAAAAGGTACACAAGTCTACACTGGTAATTTTACTCCGCCGACTGCACCATTATTGCGATTGGGCGCATCTTCAATTTACCCCAACACCGCAAATGTCAACACTACATTTGCTGCAGTTAATACATTGGTATTATACAATTTTACAAATATAGGTATCATAGATTCTACAGGTATAAACAACTTTGAAACTGTAGGAGATGCAAAAATATCTACCACACAAAGTAAATATGGCCAATCTTCTATATTCCTTGATGGTACTGGTGATTATCTGTTGTCTAGAATACCACAATTAGGAACCGGAGATTTTACAATTGAATTTTGGATGTACAGCCCATCGGCTGCAGATTGTTATTTATTTGTATTAGGAAGTAACTGGGCGGATGGCGCTGGCGTACAGGTTATACAATATCAAGGTTATTTTGCGTTAACATCCGGAGCATTTAGTTATAATCCTATGGCACTTATACCCACCGTTAATCAATGGCATCATGTTGCAGTCGTAAGAATTGGTGCTAATACAAAATTATATGTTGATGGTGTAAGCGCAAATGGGGGTATAGGTTCCTCGGCGACTAACTTAACCGCTACCGAATTCCGTATTGGAAATGGTGCAGGTGGGTCCTGGGCCAATTTTACGGGATATATTAACGATTTCCGTATCACTAAAGGCGTCGGTCGATATACCGGTAATTTTACCCTGCCAACAACAAACCCAGGCAACTTCCCTAATTTTTACGCACCGAATTAAATACCATGGCAACAACAAAAGGTCTATTTACAACGAACAGGGCATATACTGCCTTATTGCGTAATACGTGGGTATCTACTCAATATAATGTACCGGTATATCAGACTGATCCGTATTTCATGTATAATACCATGTTGTTGTCTGGTGATACATTTAACACACAGTCATTTAATTCCGATGCAAGCTTAAATAATTTTAACCTAACTGTTGTAGGCGACACTAAAGCTGCAAGAAATAGTCCGTATGGCACTGGATGGAGCAATTACTTTGATGGTACCGGGGATTATATGACAGTTCCGTACTCATCAAATTTTGATTTAAGTACAGGTGACTGGACTATGGAAGCTTGGTTTAACGCTAGAAGTTTTGCGGCGGCATTGAGTATAATAGCAAAAGACACAAATGGTACTAATTTTGATTGGAATATGGGTATAAATAACTCAACTACATTGAGTATATATACTGCAGGCACTGCTCAAAATTTAACTGCAACAGTACCAACTATGAGTATTGATACATGGTATCATTATGCAATTTGTCGTACTGGCACAGCAACACGTATTTTCTTAAATGGAACTCAATACGCAACAAGTAATTTAGCATTAACAAACGCATCAGCAACAACACCTACAATTGGTTGTACTAGCTATAATGCGCCCGGTAATTTTGTGAATGGATCTATTTCAAATCTTCGTGTAGTAAAAGGGGTAGGTGTATACACCGGAACATTCACTCCACCAACAAGCCCACTAACGGCAACACAAAGCGCAGGTGTAAATATTACCGCAATTACCGGTACCGCTACAAGTTTATTAACTTGTCAATCAAATAGATTTAAAGATAATTCTACAAACAATCTTACATTAACACCTAACGGAGACATATCTGTTAGAAATTTTAATCCGTTTGATACTGGTAGTAGTTTTACAAACTATGGGTCTGGGTATTTTGATGGTACGGGGGATTATTTATCTTTTCCAACCAACCAAACTCCGCTAGCGTTAAGCAATAGTGATTGGACAGTTGAAGCTTGGGTTTATCGATTGTCTAGTTCTACTGGTGCTATTTTGATAGGCCAAGGAGATAATGCTACCGCCGCTGGTAGTGCATATGTATTTTACGTTTCATCTAGTGCTACCTCAGATGTGTATGGCACCAGCTTTCCGGGTGGTGGTGTTGGTATTACTTCTCCAAACCCACCTGTAAATACTTGGGCGCATGTTGCATGGGTTCGCACGGGCGGCACTTATTCTAGCTATTTAAATGGCGTTAGAGTTGGTACTGCTAGTACTTTAAGTACTAATTCCATAAATGCAGGTAGTGCGGCAAATCCTCCCTGTATAGGCTCGTTAACTAATGGTAACGCATTGCAAGGTTACATATCGGACGTTCGTGTAATAAAAGGCACTGCAGTCTATACCGGAAACTTTACACCCCCGGTTGCACCATTACAACTAGCTTCAGTTGCAGAATCATATTCAAACACAGCTAACGTACAGTATTCTCCTGCCGCAAATACATCAGTGTTAACTCTGCAGTATAAACAACCGCATAACAACCATACCTTCCTTGATTCCAGCAATTACAATATGTATCCTATTACTCGTGCAGGAAATGCTACTCAAGGTTCATTTAGCCCATATGGAGGCTATTGGTCTGCTTACTTTGATGGAACAGGAGATTATTTGACTGTACCTACGAGTGCAGTATTTGCGCCTGGTACTGGTGATTTTACTGTTGAAGGTTGGATTTACCCTACTGCTCTAATGTCTGCTGCCTCAGGTGTAATATGGTCGCAATCTGTATCCGGCACCAACTACTTTATAGTTTTTGCAACCAACGGTGTTATTCAATTCTTCGGTACATTAAGCGGTGGCGGCACTGCAATTACCAGTGGATCTAATACTTGGACATTAAATACGTGGAACCATTTTGCAGTCGTCAGAACTGGCGGATTTGTAAGAGTATATCTTAATGGTATTGCCGGTACTGCGGTTGCAGACTCCGTTAATTATACTGACACCTCATATGTACCAACAATAGGTAGATACACACACGCAGACTCTAATTTATTCTTTGGATATATTTTTGGTCTAAGGTACGTAAAAGGTACAGCAGTCTATACTGGCAATTTTACAGTACCTACTGCGCAATTATCTACATCAGGCAATTCTACAATATATTCTAATACTGCCAATGTAAATACCACATTTGCTGCAGCCAATACAAGTTTATTAACCTGTCAATCTCGTAATATTATAGATAATTCAGTAAATAACTTTACAATTACACGAGCCGGTGATACTTCAGTACAAAGATTCTCACCGTTTATATTTACTGCAAACGCAAGTCCAACACTTACCGGCGGATCTGCATATTTTGACGGTACTGGAGATTGGTTAACGATACCTACCAATACAAACATCTCATTTGCCAGTACAGTTGCATTTACTGTAGAATTTTGGATGTATCCTACTGCATATGCAGTCGGTGGTGGTTTTAATGATGCTCGAGCTCTAGTATCGACAGCAAGCACATATCCTGAAGGTTGGCGAATAGAAATAGGTACTGCAAATTTAGTTTGGTACTCATATACTAGCGGCACTACAATCACAACTCCTGTAGAAATTAATACATGGACGCATGTTGCTGTTACGCATGACGGCACGACAAGTAAACTGTACAAAAATGGTATATTAGCTGGCAGCGGAGTAACTACTTGGTCTGCCGGAGTTTCCTCACCTTTTTACATTGGTGCTTTAAATTCAGGATCATACATATTCCCTTACTTAGGATATATTAGTGATGTTCGTTTGGTTAAAGGCACCGCAGTCTACACCGGTAACTTTACACCGCCAACCGCACCATTACAATTAGCAGCTAACAGCGCAATTTATCCTAATACTGCAAACGTAAATACAACATTTGCTGCAGCAAATACAACGTTATTAATGAATTTTACCGATGCAGGAATAACTGATGCAACAACATTAAATGTAGTTGAAACTTTAGGTGATGCAAAAGTAGCAACAGCTAATAGTAAATTTGGCGGGTCTTCTATGTTCTTTGATGGTACGGGGGATTATTTAAAAATACCTTCAACACTTGCAATGGCGCTTGGTTCAACATTTACCGTTGAATGTTGGATTTATGTTGTTTCTTGGAATACTAGTGGTCCAACAATTCTTGA
>Ga0304730_1002674_pt1 | contig 12522 bp, 9 predicted proteins | sample M_130628_MF_Meta_FD_190474 | JGI IMG/M metagenome (GOLD analysis project Ga0304730, IMG submission 190474) | Freshwater microbial communities from Lake Montjoie, Canada to study carbon cycling - M_130628_MF_MetaG (v2) (version 2) | ecosystem: Environmental > Aquatic > Freshwater > Lake | place...
TCCGGATGTTGGCGAAGATATTCATCTAGAACAACCTCATGGATAAATCCAACCGAACCATTCCATTGATCCTCCGGTAGCGGCGAGGAAAGCCCCATGTGGAAGCTGAAGTTGGCATGACTTGCCCCAAGCTGCTCGAAATACTCCTGGTAGTAGAGTTCCTGTTTCGACCGTGCTCCATACCAGTAACTGATTTTACGCGCCGATTTTGCCGACTCGAGCAAGTAACTCAAATGGGAGCGAAGGGGCGCCATTCCCGCTCCGCCTCCGATGTAGACCATCTCCTTCTGCGTCGGCTTGATATGGAAATCTCCGAAAGGTCCGATCGCCGTGACCTCGTCCCCCGCTCGCAGATTGAACACATAGGAAGAACCGACTCCCGGTGGGCAATCCTGACCGGGCGGCGGAGTGGCGATGCGAACGTTGAAGCGGAGGATCCTCTCCCCTTTTGGATTTGAAGCCAGCGAGTAGTTGTTGCGTTTGCCCGCCTGTGGATTGGCGACCTCCAGGTCGAAGACATTTTGATGGCGCCAGACGGAGGCGAAAGGTTCGGAAATTTCGAAGTCTCGGAACTGGATGCGATCGTAAGCTGGAATCTCGATCTGCAGATAGTCGCCTGGAGTGAAATCCACCCGTGCGTTGTCGTCCAGTGGTTCGAGAACGAGCTCCTTGATGAAGGTGGCCACGTTCCGGTTGCTGACGACCCGAAATCGCAGGGTCGTTTGTTGCCTCGCTCCAGCCCCGCCGGGTTGGAGGACATTGAGCCAAAGTCGGCCTCCCCTCTCCTCAATCGGGTAGGTGGCTAGCCCGCGACAGACGGGAGTGCGGGCTGGCGATCCGTCTGCAAGGTTAAACCGTCCGTTGTGCTTTGGACACTCAATTATGCCCCCTTTCACCAAGCCGTCCGCCAGATGGGTATTTCCGTGGGTACAGATCCCGTCGGTGGCAAAGAGCGCTCCCTTTTCGTCGCGGATCAAGGCGTAGCTTTTGCGGCCATGGTCGAAGCGCAATACATCGGCAGGTCCAAGATCGGCAGAGGCACAGATTTCGATCCAACCCTTAGTATCCGGTTTGATCTCTGTGCCTTTAACTTGCTCGACCGTACTTTGCCGAGGAGGGGGCAGTTTGCGTTTTACGTGGTAGGAGGGCTCCGTTACCTGACGGAGCACGGCAGGAAGAATCTCACGCCAGGCGGAGAGGATCGAAGGATAGGGAGGCGGACAATCGTCCTTCACAAGCTCGTGCAGCTTTGGAAGGTTGTGGTAAGGCACCAGCGGGAACATGTGGTGCTCAAGGTGGTAGTTCATGTTCCAGTACACAAACCGGCTGAACGGATTCATGAAAACCGTGCGGCAGTTTAATCGGTGATCCAGGACGTTTTCCGCCAATCCTGCATGCTGGGTAGAATTGTGGACGATCATGAGCCAAGTCCCAAAAAAATGCGGCAGGATGACCAGAAAAATCGGGATCCACGAACGCAGCGCAACGGATAAGGCTAGGGTGGCGGCATAGATGCCCAAAATAATTTGGGCGTTTCGAAATATCTTTGGAAACTCACTTTCGGGAATGAAGGTGCGCTCGCCCGGGGTCACACGCCCGAGGGCGTGCCGGACCAAACCCGGAAAATATCCCTCGTAAACATTGATCGCGAACAGGCTGAGAAAATGGGCTTTTAGATTCGGTGGACGGGACACTTGGATTTCCGGATCCCGACCGACGATAATGGTGTCGGAATGATGACGGGTGTGACTCCAACGCCAGACCACGGATTCGCGCATGACCATGAATGAGGCCACTTCGTACAAGGCGTTGTTCATCCAGTCCGTCTTAAAGGCGGTACCGTGACCCGCTTCATGCCATCGGGAATCTGAAGCTGTAGCGTAAAGCACCGCATAGAAGGCGTAGGGCAAAAAAACCCACCAAGTCCCCCACAGGGCAACGGTTCCCCAAGCAGTCAGACCCAAGAGGGCAAACCACAGCGCCGTATCACGGAGGGCCGGTCCGTCACGTCGCTCCAACAACTTTCGCAGCTCTTTTCGGGCAACCGGAGGCTGATACCAGTCGGCCTCTGCCAGACCGAGTTCGATCGCCTTAGCCGTATTCTTACCGGTCAACGAATAATCGAGACGCTCAGGGGGTTTCATCGCCGGCGAAACCGAAACGTGGGTATCTGTTCCCATAACCTAATCAATATGGGAGATCATGGGTTTTTTGGAAATGGACAGAACCATACTTTTGCATGTATTTTCCGGACATGGCGAGGGCCCCTGACCGATACCGGCTTTACTCCTTCCCAGAGCGTGAAACACCTCTTGGCAGAGTACATTTTGGAGGTGTTTTACCCAAGAGTACGGGAACTGGGTGGAATGGATTCCGTAAATACGGCATGTATGCAGCGGTTTTGATTACCCGTGGCTGCGGAGTCTACCGGGATGCCTCTGGCAGGGAGATACCCCTTGAAGAAGGGTCAGTCATTCTGGTTTTTCCTGAAATCCCCCACCATTATGGCCCTCCTCCGGGCACGCATTGGGACGAGGTTTTTGTGGCTTTCTCCGGACCTGCCTTTGATGCCTGGCGAGGGCACGGATTGGACCCCGCCCACCCTGTTTGGAATCTAAAAAATCCGACCCCCGAGAAAAATTTCCTCCGATCCCTGCTTGCGAGGCCGGTTGAAAACCTCGAGGAAGCGATTCAGCAGGCTGCGGATGTCCATGGGATGTTGGCTCGGTGGCTGGCGCAGAAGCCGGATGAGCAGGGCCTTCCCCTCTGGCTGGAAAAGGCACGCCGGGCCTTAGCATCTATACCCGAGCATCGCACTGTCTCGTCGGTTGCACGGGAATCCGGACTCCACGCCGACGCATTTCGCCGTGCCTTCCGCAAATGGACCGGCGAAACACCTGCCGGGTTTCACCGACGGCACCGCCTAGCTATGGCGGTTGATCTTCTTCGACGACAGGAAGTTGGGCTGGCACAAATTGCCGAATCGCTCGGCTTCCACGATGCATTCCACTTCTCTAAATGCTTCAAGCAGGCCTACGGCACGCCTCCATCGGTTTTTCGAACTCTTCCACCCAAGCCACCTGGGAAAATTCTACGCCGTGTTGGCAAACAGTCAGACGTAATTTATCAACCACAATGATTCGCATAACCTGATACAGACTCTGAGAGTCGGGCGCATGGCCGCCTGCCTCATCCCAATGGTGGATGGATTTATGTGGAGTGGAAAAGCACAGGAAAAACAATCGACTATTCCTGCCGTTCCGATGGCAAATTGCGTATCCTCCGGCATGGAGGGGAAACCGTCACACTCGAGCCGGGACAAAACGGAAAATGGGAGCTTCCGATTTTCCTGAAACCACCCCTCTAATCTACCGCACGTTACGGATGGATGAAGGAAAACGGAATTCCTTTTCCGGCCATACGCGATGCGTTGCAGCGCCGGAACTATTCCGGATGGATCTGCCTTGAGTATGTGTAGATCGACTGGGAAGGTTGTAATCGGAAGGATAATGTTGCGGAAACCGTTCTTCTTCGCGATCTTATCCGCCGAGGCTAATCCCTCGCTATAATCTATTATGAATCAACCAAAACCGGACTGGAAAGAGCAAGTCGCCGTGATTAGCGGCGGAGCGGACGGACTGGGTCTGGCCGTGGCACGTCGCCTCTCCTTGCGGGGGATTCGCCTTGTCCTGCTCGACCTCAACGACGACGCCCTCGCTAAGGCGAAGCAGGAGCTTGGCCCGCGCACACTGGCCCTCCGCGTGGACGTCACCGACCCGTCGGCTATGCGCAAAACTATTGATCAGGCCGCCGCCGAAACCGGTCGGTTGGATATTCTCATCAACTGCGCCGGCATTACCGGAAAGACAAATCTGAAAAGCCATGAGGTGGATCCCGCCGACTTTGACCGCGTCATGAAGGTCAACGTCAACGGCTGCCTCAACACTTTTCAGGCCGTTGTCCCCCACATGCTCAAGCGGAACTATGGCCGAGTGCTCCACTTTGCTTCGATATCTGGCAAGGAAGGCAATGCAGGGATGCTGGCCTACTCCACTTCCAAGGCTGCCGTCATCGGTATGACCAAGGTACAGGGCAAGGAGTACGCCCAAACGGGTATAACCGTGAACGCGCTGGCCCCGGCGGTCATCTTCACGGAGATGGTCGCGGCCCTGCCACCAGAACAGGTGAAATATATGACCGACAAGATCCCGATGGGCCGCTGCGGCACCAAGGACGAGATCGTCGCTCTCGTTGAGTTCATCGTCTCCCCAGAAAATTCCTTCACCACCGCGTTCACCTACGACATGACCGGCGGACGCGCCACCTACTGAAAGGCCTACCCATGCATATCATCCGTTATCAAGATCCTGATGGAAACATCCACTTCGGCTCCCAGAATTCCGATGGTTCGGCCGTCCGCTGTACCGGTGATCTTTACGCCGGCCTGAAAGAAACCAAAGAGCCGGCCCGCATCGCCAAACTTCTGGCTCCACTAGTCCCCTCGCAGATTCTCTGCATCGGGCTCAACTACCGCCACCACGCCGCGGAGTCGGGTATGAAGCCGCCGGAACGCCCCGTACTCTTCACGAAGGGTATCAACACACTCCAGAACCCAGGCGACCCCATCGAGATTCCCGTCAAGGCCGCCAGCACCGAGGTTGATTACGAGTGCGAGCTTGCCGTGGTGATCGGCAAGGCGTGCAAGAACGCCACTCCCGCAAACGCCCTCTCCTATGTGCTGGGTTATACCTGCGGAAATGATGTCTCCGCCCGCGACTGGCAGCTCAAGTGGGGTGGCGGGCAGTGGTGCCGAGGAAAAACCTTCGACACCTTTTCCCCGCTGGGCCCCTGCCTCGTCACTGCCGGCGAGATTCCCGACCCGCAAACCCTCGGTATCCGCACAATCCTGAACGGTGAGAAAGTTCAGGACTGGAATACGAATGATATGATCTTCAATGTGGCCGAGATCATCGCCTTCCTAAGCGGCAGCAACACCCTTCCGCCGGGCACGGTGATCCTTACCGGAACCCCGCACGGCGTCGGCATGGCCGCCAAACCGCCCCGCTGGTTAAAGGCAGGGGATCAGGTGACTATCGAGATCGACCGTATCGGCCAACTAACCAATCCCGTCGCTTTGGAGCGCTGATCCGCCCTTTACCCCTGCTTTTCCCGTGAACCTTGTTCTCGGCGTTCTCTTCCACTGGATCGGTGGTCTCGCCGCAGCCAGCTTCTATATTCCATACCGGGCCGTGCAACGCTGGTCATGGGAAACGTACTGGCTGGTGGGAGGTCTCTTTAGTTGGATTCTCGCCCCTTCCCTGCTGGGAAGTATCTTTGTGCCCGATCTTTACCATCACATCGCGGCCGCTCCCCGCACTTCGGTTCTCTGGTGCTACTTCTTCGGGGTTCTCTGGGGAATCGGTGGGATCACTTTTGGCCTGACCATGCGCTACCTCGGCATCGCACTGGGCATGGCTGTGGCCCTAGGGTTCTGCGCCGCCTTCGGCACCCTCATGCCGCCAATCTTTGCGGGCGACTTCGGCCGGTTGCTCACCACCCTGTCTGGCCTAGTGGTTTTAGCGGGGGTGGGTGCTTGTCTGCTAGGCATCGGCCTGAACGGTGCAGCTGGCATGTCGAAGGAGGGCGAACTGTCGGCCGAGGAGAAGGCAGCCGCGGTGAAGGAGTTTAATTTTCGCAAGGGCATGGTCGTCGCCACCTTCGCTGGGATCATGAGCGCCTGCTTCGCCTACGGACTCGCCGCCGGCCGTCCCATCGGGGAGATCACCCTCGTCGCCCTCCAAGCCTCTGGCGGAAGTCCGCTTTGGCAAAATCTACCCATTCTCGTAGTCGTCCTCTGGGGCGGTTTCACCACCAACTTCATCTGGTGCGTCATTCTCAACATCCGTAATCGCTCCACTCACCAGTACCTCAACGCCAACCCCGCGCATACGGCTGAGATGGGGGCAGCGGAAGGCATGATGATGTCCGACGCGCCCGAGATCGCGGCCAACCGAGAGGCCACTTCCCACGGGATGGGCGGAGCGGCCCGGCCGGCCGGTCCTGCCCCACTCCTGCGAAACTATCTACTTTGCGCTCTCGCCGGCTTTACATGGTACCTGCAATTTTTCTTTTACAGTATGGGAGAGACGAAAATGGGCGCCTACTCCTTCTCCAGTTGGACGCTCCATATGGCCTCAATCATCATTTTCAGCACGCTATGGGGTTTGTTTCTCCATGAATGGCGGGGGTCGGGTCGACGGACGATGAGACTCGTCTGGCTCGGTTTACTGGTGCTGGTGGCTTCCACCATCATCGTCGGCTACGGAAACTTCCTCGGCGGCTCGTCGGCCGGACATTAATCCACTTTATTTTTTGGTTGTTATGGCTGGTTGGAAAGCGGTACGTGGCGGAAGATGCCGCCTGAATGCGGATGGGCTGCGAGCGTAGCCTCGTCTAGGCCTAACCTTGATGTCGTGATGTAGAGATGCCCTTCGCCAGAGAAGCAGCACGAGCTGGTGTGTGGGCAACCGGTATCCACCCGCTGGAGGAGGAGACCTGATCTCGGGCACCATTGGCAAACGCAGCCCGCGCCCCAGTGGGCGACCCAGAGTGTGTCGTCTCGTCCGACATCCATGCCATCGGGAACCCCAAGGCCGTCGGGCACTCTGACCACAGTGCGCCGGTTGCGGATCGAAGAATCGGAAGAGTCGAAATCGAACGCCCAGATTTCCCGTGTGGGAGAATCGATGAAATACATCGTTTTGGAGTCGCGGGACCAACCCATGCCGTTCGCGATGGTCAGGTTGTTGAGCACGCGGGTGAGTTTGCCGCCGTCCAACCGATAAAGTGACCCTGCGCCTTCGACAGAGCCGTCGTTCGACATCGTGCCGATCCAGAATCGTCCGGCCGGATCCTGTTTTCCGTCATTGCAGCGGTTGGCGGGGAGGTTGGGCTCCACCGGGACGATTTCCTGGATATCTCTTGTCTGCAGATCAACCGAGGCGAGACGCTTGGCAAAGGCGACGAGGTGGCGGCCATCCCCTTGCGGCACGACGACGCAAGGCAGTTCATCGAAGGGATGGCTGACGACACCAGCCGTGACAGGGTCGAGGCTGTTGATTTTGCGGCCCATCATGTCCACAGAAAGTAGGAGCTCAAGGGCGGCATCCCAGCAGGGGCCTTCTCCGTGGGTGCTGCGGGTGTCTGCAGCGAGGATGGCGGTCGCGGTTTTTATGAGAATTCGGGTTTACCCGACTGCACCTACCGCCGTGCGGATGTGTTTCGCCACGGTTTCGAGTTCCGGCTTCGAGCGGGCAGCCAGCACCACTTTCGCCCCTTCCCGAGCGCAGATTTCGGACATAGAAACGCCGAGTCCTTTGCTGGCACCTGTGATGATGATGACTTTATTAGCGAGTCTCATAAGGATAGTTATATAAAAAGAGTCTTATAATTTATAGACTTGATAGAAATTGGTCGAGCGATCTTTCCGAGGATCGCGTCCGCCCGATGGCGAGCGGTGTTCCAGCTCGCCAAAGCAACCGAAGGGCGGCTCGTCGTCCGGACATTAAGCCATTTTATTTTTTGATTCCCCTATTGTCGGCACCATCGTCACGAACGGCTTTGTCATTGGCGGGCTGAAAAACATTTCCCCGCACGGTGTTCTGGTCGGCGAAATCGCGGTTATCAATGCTGCTGCCAAACGGATAGCCGGCATCGTCCTCGCAGTAGGATCGACGCCCCTGCCGAGATCCCAGCCATACCCCGTAACTCCCCTGCCGCAGATCCTTCATGTTAAAAAAGTTGTTTTCGATGACGTTTCCCCGCGGGGTCTGGTGTCGCACGGTCCCACCCTCCCCGCAGTTGCGGTACAGATATATCCCTCCGTAACTAACCTGAAGAAATCGGTTCCCGACAATCGTGTTGGTGGCAGAACCGTCGACAGCCATCACCTCCCGGCCTGAACGCACATCAAAGGTACAGCCCTCAATTCGGTTTCCACCACTTTCAGCATCCAGATAGACGGTCGTCGAAGCGGACCAGCCGGCGAATGTGCAATTCCTGACCATAACCCCCGTGACCCCCGGGCCCAGATAAAGCGGAATGCGGTGATCCGCCTCGATTTGGAGCTCTTCCAATAAAATAGCGCGTGGAGCTGCGGCTTGGGCCCGAGAAGTGTGCCCTTCATGATGCGAGGATTCCCGCACCTTCGCTGCCTCCCCGTTGACCCCCAACCCATAAATCCGGATCGATCCGCGGATCCTACCGTTCCGGATCGTGATCTTTTCCGGAACATCCCACCCCTTCTCTGCCTCCTTAGAACAAATCACCAGTTCGGTCAGCTTTCCCTCATTCAGCCAACCACCTTGCAGATCGATGAGCCGCCCGCTCTCCCCGCTGCCCTCCAAAGTGTATTTTTCGAATTTCGACTTAGGCAAAAGTTTCAGCAGGAACGAGGGCGTTTGTGGTAACCAACCCTGCGCGAATCCAGAATTTAAAGCGCTGCCGATGAGGAGTAAGACTACAAGAGAGCGCACCAAGATTTTCATCGGCCAAAAACGAAACCAGCCTTGAACGGAAAGCTAACTTCGCTTCGCCAGCACCTTCTTCTCGTAGCTCTCCGCATCCTTGATCCACTGCGCCTCGCCGGGCACGCCAGCACGCTTACAACACTCCTCCCAGGCCTCACCGAACGGCATCACCTTCAACCGCTCCATCAGTGCCAACCGCTGGGCTCCTTTACCCTCACGCTGCAGCTGAGCTAGCTCCCGATGCGGCGTGAGAAGCGAATACAAAATCGCCTTTCGCGTGGCCCGGATTCCGATCACATAGGCGGCGATTCGGTTGATACTCGCGTCGAAATAGTCCAAGGCTACCTTCACCCGATTCCAAGCCTGCCCTGCCCCCACTTCATGGAAAACGGCACGGGTCGCATCATCAAATAACACCACATGGTCTGAATCCCATCGGATGGGTCGGCTCGTATGCAACAACAAGCTCTCATGGAACTGAAGGAGGGCAGAAATCTTGTCGGCAATCCCCTCAGTCGGATGGAAATGACCCATATCCAGACAGAGCAGCTTCTTTCGGCTCAGGGCGTAAGAGCTGTAGAACTCCATCGACCCAGCCACGTACTCCTCGCTGCCGATCCCGAAGAGCTTCGGCTCAACCGCGTCCAGGCACAGCTTTTCGTCAGGAACCTTGGCGGCAAAAATCTCGTCATACGATTTAGCCAGTCGTGCTCGGGGCGACCATCGATCCCCTGGCAGATCCTTCAACCCGTCCGGAACCCAGTGGTTATTGACGCAAACCCCGCCCTGCACCTTGCCCATCGCAGCTGCAATTTTCCTGCTGGCGATGCCGTGCTTCACCCAAAATTTACGGACTCCCTCATCGGAACTGGAAAGCGTGAAGCCATCGGCCGCCTTGGAATGGGCGAAGTACGTGGGATTAAAATCCAAGGCAATCTTTCGACTCTTGGCCCAGTCCACCCAATTTTGGAAATGGGAGAGATCCATGGCGTCCCGATCCACCTTTTTCTTCCCGGGCTCGGCATAAAAAGCATGAATATTGACCCGATGAACACCAGGCACGAGAGAAAGGACCTTTTCAAAATCCATCCGCATCTCATCCCCGTTACGAGCCTTGCCGGGATAGTTCCCAGTGGACTTAATTCCCCCACTATCGGCCGCCGACCCACCTGATTCCAATCCCGCCACGTCATCCGCCTGCCAGCAGTGCATAGAAATAGGAACCTCGAGCGCCGCCTCCACCGCCTTGTTCGGATCAATGCCCACATCGAGGTAACTTTTCAATTGGTCAGAAGTAGATGAGAATCCCTGCGCGTTCAATCCACACCTCTTGGCGTTTTTGTGCTTATTTTTGGCACCAGAAGGTTTACTTCACCCTTTAGGAACTGAGGCGGCGATGCGTTCGTCAAGCAGGCGGCGATTTTCGATGGCTCGTTGATGGGTGATTGGAAAGAAATAAATAAATACGCTGGCAAGTATCATCGGTACTCCGAGGACAATCATGTAGCCAATACGCAAAGAAGTGGTGGTTTCGACGGACTGCATTGCGGCCTTTTCGTCAAAACCGACTGCAAGAAGGAGATAGCCCACCAAGATGGTCGATAGGGCGATTGCACATTTTTTTCCGAATTCAAGGGAGGCGCTGTACAAGCCCTCGCGGCGGTGCCCAGTCTTAAGTTCGTCATCATCACATACATCGCCAAGCATCGAAACACCAATGAGGAAAGAGCCGTTAATCGCCAATCCGAAGATAAAACCAGGGACAATCTGAAGCCAAGGATTCTCTGGTGTGAACATCCACCAAACCAGAGGGACACTCAGTAATCCGAGCAGGAGCAAAGCGAGCGTGGCATGACGTTTGCCAAGGCGCTTCGCTAGCCATGTCGCCAAGGGCAGTCCTGCAAGTCCCGCCGCCATCGATGCCGTCCCAGACCATCCCCCCAACATCGAAGCCAACTCCTTTTTGCCACCGAAGACGTGGTAGATCGAGACATAGAGCCCTAGCGGAGAAGCCAAAAATATCCCCAGCAGGATGCACAGAGTCGAGGCGCTCAATAACAGAAATGAGCTGTTAGAGAATGTGACTTTCAATGCATGTAAAAGTGGCATGTGGGAGCTTGTTTTTTGCGGGACGTGCTCCGCAATGAAGAGAGCAGGAAGAATGCCGAGTCCGATCGCCAATACCCCCATGATCACTGCTACCGTGCGTGCTCCCTCCGCCTCGGTATTTCCAAGAATAAAACACAGCTTGTAAAGCCACGGAACCCCGAGCCCAACCAGAAGTCCCATGTAGGGCCTCCAAGCAAGCACCCGGGTTCTCTCATTGTAGTCCGAGGTTATTTCCAGCCCCATCGCCGAGTAGGGAATTACGAAAACCGCGTAAGCCACGTAGAACAGGCTGGCAACGATGAGAAGCCACCAGAAGAGGCCCTCGTGAGAGAGCCCTTTGAGGGGGTTGAACAACACTGCCAGCAGGGTGCCGGCCACCACCGCGCCGAAAAAAATATAAGGGCGACGACGCCCCCAGCGTGAACGCGTGTTGTCGGAGAGATTCCCGATTAAAGGATCGGTCAAAGCATCCAGTAAACGAGGGATACCCATGGCTATGCCAATCTTTACGGCATCCACTCCCAGCCCAACATTGAAGATCGGCAGTACAAGGGTGGCGATTCCGTTATAGAGAATGTTATCGGCTGCACCTCCTGCGCCCCACAATAGCTTTTTCCCAAGGGAAACTTTTGCAGAAGCGCGAACTTCGGAGGACAGAACTTTTGGTGTCATGGTGATACAGTCAGAGAATTATATTTTCTTGGGTGCCATGATCTACCACCAGTAGGACTCACAGGGAAACACCCCCCCCGAAAAGAGGCGCAGGAAATCCGGTAGGATTCAGCGATAAATGAAAGTCGCATCAAATTTGTTCTCATTTCCAGTTTTTTCTGTGGGCCTATTTGTCCTTCGTAACCTCTGCCTGAGTTCGCACGAAGATGCGGGTCTGGCCTTTCGTGAAGTCACAAGGGAATTCCGCACCGGAGTACTCTGAGGCATCCAGCACATCCTTCCATCTGGCGTTTTGGGGAAATCTCAAGGTCACACTTCCTTTCCGGGGAGCAGTGACAGACACAACTCCGGCGGCGGCGTTCACCACGTAGCCCGTTGGGGCATAACAATAGGCTCCCGACGTTTCCACCAGTTTCCGTAGCACTTCGATGTTGTTCACCGGCAACGCCGCCCACAAAAGTTTGCCTCCGTCCTTCAGTGGGCGCTCCGCTCCGGCGGAAAGCTTGCTCTCCGAGCTGTAAACCGCCCAACCGGGCTGGGTCGAAATGGTGAACGGACTGACGGTCCCGGCCGTATCCATGCCCATCGACTGGGCCCAATCCGGAATCTTCGTCATGTCCACCAGGACCATGCTGCTGGAGACTTCCTTCAGAACGCCGGTCTGCGCTCCGTCTTTGACCTCCAAGGGAAGTCCCAGGATTCTTGCGGGCGCCATGAAATCCCTAGCCTGCGTATCGGGATTTATCAGCCCAACCGGGCCGGTCACGAGGATGGTTCGTCCTCCCTTCTCCAATAGAGCGGAAAGCTTGGCCAGGTCGGCAGGCCTCGCCGCCACGGCGTTGGACACCACCACAAATTTCACGCTGCTAGGGAGTCGGTCGGCATCGGAAAGGAGATAGACACGCACCGATGAACCGGTCTTAGCGAGCGCGTAAACGAATTCCGGATTGCAGTAGCGGAAGTAATTGGAGAACGGCGTGATCCACGCGAAGCTGGTATCATCAACCAGCAAGGCGATCTCTGGACTGGGCGTCCGATCCCAGGAAAGCGACTCGGACTGAATGCGGTGCTCGAAGGCAAACTCCCGCTGCAACTCCTCGTCGTCATGCCAACTGGCAAGCAGCGAAAACCAAAAGCGGCTGATCCCGTTGACCACGTCCTCGGCCAGCACGCGCCGATGCATGGTGATGGCTCCAGCGCGGGGATTCGAGGA
>Ga0304730_1002679_pt1 | contig 12518 bp, 9 predicted proteins | sample M_130628_MF_Meta_FD_190474 | JGI IMG/M metagenome (GOLD analysis project Ga0304730, IMG submission 190474) | Freshwater microbial communities from Lake Montjoie, Canada to study carbon cycling - M_130628_MF_MetaG (v2) (version 2) | ecosystem: Environmental > Aquatic > Freshwater > Lake | place...
CACTCGTTCTCATCGGCGCCATAGTGCTGGCCATTCTCGCAGTCGGGCTCCTGGCGGGCTGGCCGCTCATGGTGGCCGCCGTCGGAGTGGAACGGGGCGATAGCTTTCAGGCCATCTCCACGGCGTTTTCTTATCTCTACCAGCGGCCGCTCCACTATGCGTTTTATGGGCTGATCGCCCTGCTCGTGGCGCTACCCTCGCTGGCCGCCGCGGGAGTTTTCGCCGACGCCACCGGCACGCTGGCGATGTGGGCTGCCAGCTTTGGCATGGGGCATGATCGCACCGCGGCGGTCATGGAAGGCGTGGCTGCAGCCGGAAACACGGCGGCATCGGCACCGTGGGGCGCGCGGGCCATCGGCTTCTGGATGCGCGGCCTGCAATGGCTGCTGTCGTCGTTCGGCTGGGGCTACTTCTGGGCCATCGCCACCGCGGGCTATCTCCTCCTGCGTCAGGACGTCGACGGCACTGAGTTTGACGAAGTCGTGCTGGAAGAGCCTGCCGGCGAGGCGTGACTGAGATCACGTTCGACATGCATCGAGCGGCCCAAACCGCCGGGGGCGGTGAAAGCCTCCGACTCGAGGGCAGGATAGCCCGACTCGCTCCGGCTTCCCCCGACCCCCGGCTCGTTCAATAGTCGGTTACACCGCTCGGCATCACTCAGATGCGATTCAGCCGCACCAGCGTTTGACGATCGCGGGAAAGCCGCCGAGGAGTTCGCCACGGCTCACCGACGCGTCGGCTCCGGCCGCTTTTGCCTGATCGAGCCGGTCCTTGGCGACGTGCGGCCCGAAGGCCACGATCCGCGCCAGCTTTCCGGGCTGGGACTCCCGTTGTGGATTCAAGAGGGCGATCACCTTCGTCACAAGGACTGCTGGGTCACCGCTCATTGCCTGGAGGTCGAGCAGCACGAGGTCGTACGAGCCGCTCGGCAGCGGGTCGTCGAGGTTGCGGAGTGTCGCCAGCCGTCCTCCTGCCTCCCGTGCCAATCCGGCGATCCGGCTGGTGGAGAGAAGGTCGGGCGAGACGAGCAGAATCTGCGGACCCTCGCCGCCCTGATCGTCGGCCGTCACTGGGGTCATGATCGATATGGTCATACGGCCTCCGGTCCACGAACTTCGCGATAGAGTTGGACGGCCTCGTGAATCGGCAGCACAAACAGGCTGCCGGACGGGCTCTGGGCAGGGTTGCCGGCATCGCCAGTCACCGTCTCGCCGAGGTGCATCGCCTTGTGGACCGTATCGACGGTCCGCTCCAGGAAATCATCGTTGACCGCGATCTCCATGACCGACTCCTGAGCCAGTGCAGCGTGGCCGACACCGCCATTGACACCATATCCCTGCGCATCGCAGATCGTCAGCCGGGTCACGTGGATCGCGGCCAGCGCCTGCCGCACCGCTTCCACCTGTGCCGGCTTCAGCACGGCGACGACCAGACGCATGACGAAAGTTTCCTGTGGTATTCCAGAGCAGGCTCCAGACGCGACTGCCGATCGCACGCTTCAGGGGCTGGTAAGTTCGAGGCTGGCGTCGAGCACCTTACGAATCCGCATTTGCATCTCGCCAAGGTGCGCCCGGGAATAGTCATCGAGTTTAACGTCGTTCTTGGCTAGGAGCGTGCCAATTCGGCCCTCGAGCGACCGGAGTTGGGCTGCCGCGATCGCCTGTGCGTCCGGCGTCACACCACTCGGAGCGATGGCCAGCGACGCCAGACGGGAGACATACTGCCGCTGCAGGTTTCGTCGCAGGCTTCCCACCGCAGGCTTTCGCACGGTGTAGTCGCCGGGGGCGGTCGTGTCGACCTCTGCCATGATCGATTTCGTGAGCCGATCGAGCAGTTCGGCGGTGGTGAAGGCATCCTGATCGGCCGGTACCTTGAGCTCGCTGTCCTGGATCCGGTCGAGCGTGATTGGGTTGAGCAGCCTGCCGAGCACGCGACTCTGCCACATCAGGATCGCGTCGTGCACAGGGTAGTCCTCGCGGTCTGGCGAAGAGCTGCCCCAGTGCGACCAGTTGGTGGCCACGAGCTGATTGTAGAGTTCGGGGGAAAACGTGAAGGGCTGAGCACTGAACATCTGCCGCTCCAACAGCGCGAGAGCATCCCGCTGCTTTTGCGGCTCGACCACGCGGAAGGGAGTCGGAGCATTGGCATCTCCCTTGTGGCTTCGTGAGGTGTGGAGTCCGCCGACAAGCCGCGATGCCGCATACATCGCCTGCCCGTGGGCAGCCAGCAGCACCCCGAATGCCTGTCGCACCCGCTCGTAGCCACCCGTCGTGCCGTCCTTATCCTTGGCGGTCATTCTGTCGGCGATGACAGGCATCACCTGGGCCACCAGTTCAGCACGGCTGCTCGCGAACTCGAGGGGATCGTTTCCAAGGTCGAAGCGGTTGGAGAGCGGGTCGGGGTCCCCAAACTCGGTTTCCTCGTCTGTTGCATAGGCGAGCACCGGCTCACCGCTGCGGGTGGCGATCTTTTCGAGGTCCGGCAGTTCGGCCTCGGGGGTGCCACCGGAGAGCGGCTTGTAGCCATACTCGATCGCCCACAGGTCGTAGGGGCCAAGTTGTGCGGTGTAGTAGTCACCCTGCGTCTTGCCCTTCGGCACAATGTTCACCGGGATATAGTCCATCACGCTCGTGCTCGCGCCGGTCGCTGCGGTCTTCGCCACGTCGTTGATGTCGGCCAGCGACCGGAAGGCACTCCCCTTGAAGTTGTGCCGCAGCCCCAGCGTATGCCCCACCTCGTGCATCGCGACGAGCTTCAGCCCCTGGAGCACCAGCTTGTCCTTATTGGCCTCCGACAGCCCGCCCTCGGCATTGGCGGCCAGGGCTGTCGCCGCCAATGCGGTCTCTCTCGCGTGGCCGTCGAAGAGTGAGCAGCCGCAGGCGTGTGCCGGATCGTGAGCATGGCCATGGACGCCCTCGCGACGGGCTGAGCCGCCGGTGAGCATCGCCACGCTCTGCGGCGTGAACGTCTCATACTCCGTCCGCCAGGACCGCAGGAAATCGCCGTCAAAAATGATGTCGGCATCGAGGATCTGGCCGGTCCGTGGATTCACCCGGGATGGGCCCATGGCGAAGCTGGCGCCAGCCGTGATCCAGCGAAACGTGTTGTAATTGACATCTTCGGGATCCCAGTCGGTGCTCTCCGGCTGCTGGCGGACCTCGATCGCGGTGGCGAAGCCGGCCTTCTCAAAGGCCACGTTCCACGACTCGATGCCTTCTCGGATGGCCTGCCGATACTTGAACGGCACCGTCTTCTCGATCCAGAACACGATGGGCTTCTTTGGGGGTGAAACCGGAGCCGCGGGATCGGCCTTCTCCAGGTTCCAGCGGTTGATGTAACGCACGAACCGGTCTTCGTCGACCTTTTGCGAGAAGTCCTTGAGGGCCGTCACGAAGTAGCCAACCCGGTCGTCCGCCAGTCGGGGCTTGTAGCTGTTCTGTGGGAGCAGGCTGAGCGAGTAGTGCACTGTGATCGTCGCGCCGCGTGAATCGGGAACCGTGTCGATGCTCTGCGTGCCGCTCGAACCGTAGGTTGCGGCCACTTCCAACTCCACGTTGTCGGGGAAGCCCTTGACGCGTGCCCATGTGGAGCGGTCTCGCGCGAACGAAAAGCCCGGCAGTAATGCCGAAATCTGCGGGAGGTCGGTGAAGAAGATTGGCGACAGGTCGATGACGTGGCCACCGGCCGGTCCGGTCGTCGCGATCGGAACGCTGAAGAGCACGCTATCGGTGTAGGCGAGGTCGACCGCCTTCTCCTCGGGGCTGCCCTTGTCGGCAAAGAACCGGACGTTCTTACGGATAATCTGGATGTTGTCGTCGACCTTGCGAAACTGCCACACCCAGTCGTCACCGTCCCCCCAGCTCATCCCCCCGAGGAGAAAGCGGTCGCCGATACCGCGAGCGATGGAGATGAGCACGAAGAACTCCTTGCCGAGTAGGGAGTCGGTGAGTTCGGCATAGACCTTCTCGTCCTTCCGCCAGAGCGGAATCAAGCCGCTGATCTTCGTCGCGTCCTTGAGCAGCACGGCGAAGGGGGGCTTGGAACTCTTCCCGTCGGCCTTGGGATCAGCGGGCTTGGCTTCGGTGGCATCCTTGGCAGGGGGCGACGGCGTGGTCGGCGCAGGGGTATCGGCCTTCGGCTCCTGCGACGGAGTGACAGGCTTCGCCGGGGCGTCCTCGGCCTGAACGGAAACGGTCAGGGGAACCGCGATGCCACCCGCGATGAGTACGATCCCAATCACCGCCATCAGCCGACGTTTACGCATCTCGATGCTCGCTCCGTTTCGATCCGGGACAGTCATAGATCTCCGACCCTTCAGACTAGCATCGCCCTGCCCCGCCGACCAATTTCAGGTCTCAGGGCCGCTTCACCGCCCCTCCATGCCGCGTGCATCAACTCCACAGCACCGCCGGGACGGCAAAGGTTCCGTCGCTCGGAGATTCCGACTTGCCACCCTGGAAGATATGGTGCGCACAACAAGTCGGACATCCTCCTCGTCTCCTCCACCTTCGCCGATCCCGGCTCCTCGCACCTATGCAGTCACCTCCACCACTCGCTGAACTCTGCCGCCGCTGGTGTGCCGCAGCGCCGGTGAGCATCACGCCGGTGGGCACGCCGGGGTTCAGTGGGTCGCAGGTGTTTGCGGTGGAACTGCCCGACATTCCGGGTCGGTTCGTGCTCAAGAGCTTTCATGCCGCGGCCTCCGTCGAGCATGCCCGGTTCGTCCACCGCCTCGTCAAACACCTCCGGGCCGAGGGCCTCACGCAGGTACCTGAGCTGATGCCAGCCGTCGATGGCGACACAATCGTGACTGACCCGGCGGGCGTGCTCTGGGAATTGGTCCGCTTCATGCCGGGCGAGGTGATCCCCTGCCCAACTCCCGCACAAGCGGCTGCAGCGGCGACGGCGCTGGCGAGGCTGCACCTGGCCGCTGCCCGCTTGCCGGGGCAGACGGTGCGCACGGGGCTCTCACCCGGAATCAGCCGTCGGATCGAGCAAGCGCGTCAGCTTCGAGAGATTTCCTGGCAGAGCCGCCGCGCGGCTCTGCCGCAGGCCACCAGTAGGCCGCCACTGGCTGACATTGCCGCTCGGTTCGATGCAGCCATCACCATCTTTGCGAACTGTGGCGGAGATGCATTCATTGAGCGATTGGCCGACTTGCGTCCAGGGGTATGCTTGCAGCAGGTCGTCCTCCGTGATGTCTGGTGCGACCACATTTTGTTCGCGGATCGAAGCTCCGATCATGTGACGGGCATCATCGATTTGCATGCTGCTGGCATCGATACGCCCGTCACCGATCTCGCCCGGCTGCTGGGAAGCTGGCACGCTCCGGCAAGAAACCAGCAACGCTCGCTCTGTGATCGCTGGCCTGAGGCGATGACGGCGTATGACGTCGAACGGCCGCTGTCCAGCGTCGACGTCGGTCTGATTCCCTTTTTTCATACGACCGCTGTCGTCTTTGGTCTCGACAACTGGTTTCGCTGGACATTGGACGAACAGCGGACCTTTGCGAATCCACAGCGGGTACTCGCCCGCATCGACGGTCTGGTGCAGGAACTGCCCGACGCCCTCGTCGCGCCCTGGAGATCCGGTGACGGGAATTTCGATTGACCGTCTGAAATTGGAGCGGGTAAACTGAAAACACCGACAACCAAGGATGGGTTTGTGTCCGCAACCGAGCGGCGTTCGTGAGCGTCGGCGCCAGATGGAACGCATGCATATTTTTTCTTCCCCCTCTACTGCTGTGAAGCTGCGCAGGATATGCCGCGCGGTCGGTGCCGTGGCCCTGATGTGGGCTCCACTGGTGGGAGGCTGGCCATGTCCGGACGCCGCCCTGGCGGCAGACGTGGAAACAGTCCCCTTCGATCCTCTCGCGTCGATCTCCGCTGCGCTGGGCAGCCCGGCCCAGATCACGGCGAAGGTCGAACCGGGGCCGCAGGCCGACATCCTCGTCGTGACCGCCACTCTCGAGGACGGCTGGCACCTCTACTCATTGGAGCAGAAGCCCGGTGGTCCGAAGCCGACCACGATCGCGCTCGCCGCCGATTCGCCAGTCGCGCTTGCCGGCCCGTTTCGTCCGGACGAGCCGCCACACAAGCGGACCATCAAAGATGTACCTGGTTGGAACGGTCTCGTGGTCGAGGAACACGCCGGAGTAGTGATCTGGCGGGCGCCGCTCGCCCCGAATCCCGCTGGCAAGGGGACGGAGGTGCGGGGCAGCGTGAGCCTGCAACTGTGTCGCGACAATGCCTGCACGCCGCCAGAAACGATCGCCTTTACGGCCGACACATCGGGAGTGACGATTGCCGATCCAGTGTCGGCTGCTGCTGCACCGGAGGGGTCTGCGGCGGTCGAGCCCGATCGTGATTCGCCAGTCGCTGCGGGTGGCAGCGGATTGCCCATTGCCATCGCCGGGCCAGCCGGGCCCGAATCGGTCGATCAGGGCGTCCGCCCTCGGGCCGGCAACACACGCGGCAGTGTGCCGGTGTCGCTCCCTGTAGCGCTCTTGATGGGGCTTGTGGGTGGATTGATTCTCAACCTGATGCCCTGCGTGCTGCCGGTGCTGGGCCTCAAACTGATGTCGTTTGCCCAGCAGTCGGGCCGGGCCCGCCAGGAAATCTTCCAGCTCAACCTCTGGTATTGCGCTGGTCTCTTCGCCGTGTTCTTTGTGCTGGCCACGGCCAGCGTGGCGGCCAACATTGGTCTGGCCGGCACAAATCTCGCCTGGGGAGAGCAGTTCACGTCGTCGAGCTTCAACATTGCGATGGCCGCGATCGTGTTTGCCTTTGCGCTCTCGTTTCTCGGCGTCTGGGAACTGCCGATTCCGGGCTTCATCGGTGCCAACGCCGGACGGGTGCAGTCGCAGGAAGGGCCACTCGCGTCCTTCCTCAAGGGCGTGCTGAGCACCGTGCTGGCCACACCCTGCAGCGGGCCATTCCTCGGGCCGGTCTTCGGCTTCACGCTCACGCAGTCGACCGGCGTGACCTACGCAGTCTTTGCCGCCATCGCCACCGGCATGGCGCTGCCGTATCTCCTCGTCGGACTGTTTCCGGGCCTCGTGAAATTCCTGCCGAAGCCGGGCGCCTGGATGGAGACGCTCAAGGAGGTGCTCGGGTTTGTGATGCTCGGCACCGTCGTCTTCCTCTTCACATTCCTCAACCATGACTGGTTCGTGCCGACCTTTGCGCTGTTGATCGGCATCTGGGCCGCCTGCTGGTGGATCGGCCGCGCTCAGCAGGCGCGGGCGGGAGAGGTCGGGTTTGGTCGCTGGCTGCAGGCGGGCGGCATCGTGGCGACGGTCGGCACCCTCGCCTTCATCTTTCTTGGACCGGTCGCGTCTGTGATCCCTTGGGAGCCGTTCTCGCGGGATCGGCTCGCCGAACTGCGGCAGAAGGGGGCGACCGTGCTGGTCGACTTTTCAGCCGACTGGTGCATGACCTGCAAATACAACCTCGCCACCGCGATCGAGACGTCGAAAGTGAAGGCGGAGATCGAGCGCAACCGCGTGGTGCCGTTGTTGGCCGACTGGACCGATGGATCGCCCGAAATAAAACTCATGCTTGAGAGCCTGCAGAGCAAGTCGATTCCAGTACTGGCCATCTTTCCGCCTGCCCGCTCAGGGGACCGGCCCCCGGAGCCGATTGTGCTCCGCGACCTGATCACAGAAACGCAGGTACTCTCCGCGATCCGGGAAGCCGGCCCCTCGCGAACCGCGCCTGCTGACATTCGTGCGGCATCGAAGCCGCTTCAGGGTGCGGGACATTAGCCCCGTAAAGGCCTGCTTCCTGCTTTTGAGTCGGGTGGCGGCATAGTCTTGAGGCGCTGCTATGCTTGAGCCCCAAGCGCCCGGGTGCGCTCGTTTCCGCCACCGCACCATCGACAGCGATGTCTGGTGCCCATCCAAGAGGTCTTGCCAGCCATGGTTCATGGACTGCATATCATGCGTTGTGTCGTACTGTTCGTGATGGCGATGGCGAGTGCCACCGCGGCGTGGGCTCAGTCGCCGGCGGCTGTTACCCCCGCCCAGGAAGCTGCCATCGAGGCGGGCATCAAAGACCTCTCAGCACAGTGGTCGATCGCCTACCTCAAGAACGATCCAACGATCCTCGAGCGGATCTGGGCTCCCGAGTTCGTCTATGTCGAGCCGTCCGGGCACCGATTTACGAAGGCGGAAGGCATCGCGGCGCTCGCGAAGGGGGGCGAGCAGCACACGGTTTCCGAGGCCAGTTCGATCGATGTCCGCGTTTATGGCGGTGGCACGGTGGCTGTCGACATCGGCGACTACAGCGAGGCTGGCCGGGGCAAGGACGGCAAGCCATTCGAACGGAAATCACGATTCACAAACGTCTGGGTGCTCAAGAACGGCGAGTGGCAGTGCGTGAGTGGCCATGCCTCGGTGATCCCGGTACAGCCGTGACACATCGAGCCACGGTTCACGGGTGAGTGCAAGGGCGGGCGTCGATCCTGACCACAGTTTCCCTCTTCTCGGCTGTCCCTCCGTGGTCGCCGACGTGACGCCATGTCGACCGTCGTCAGTCACGTGCTCTCGTCATCCGCCACGGGATCCGATCGCCTCAAATTCATCGACATGCTGCGGGCATTCTCGTCGCACCTGCTCGTTTGGCATCACCTCGCCTTCTACGGGCCGCTTGCCGAACAGGCCTATCCGCTGGCGCCGATTCTGCTCGACTGGCTTGCCGATCCCGCACGGTTCGTCGTGCAGGTTTTTCTTGTGATCGGTGGATTCGGCACCGCCCAGCATCTCGCTCGGCTTGGTACACCCTGCTGGCGGCAGTTCTGTCTGGAGATCGCTCGACGTTACCGTAGGATCGGCATCCCCTACCTTGCGATGCTCCCCGTGGCCATCGGCGCCAACGCGCTGGCCCGCCGCTGGATGGACCACGATTCAATCTCGGCAGCACCGACCGTGCCGCAGGTCGTCGCCCATGTCTTCTTCCTGCAAGACCTGCTGAAATACGAGCCCTTATCGGCGGGAATCTGGTATCTCGGTATCGACTTTCAGCTTTTCCTTCTGTCACTTGCAGTGGCAATGACGGCGAAGCGATGGACTCAGGTGGCAGGTGTCGTTGAACCGGACCGTGCGCTCGCATTGACGCAGGGGATCCTGGCAGCGTCGGCGATTCTGTCGCTTTTCTGGTTCAACCGCGATCCGGCGCTCGACAGCTGGGGTTGCTACTTTCTCGGGAGCTACTTCCTTGGGATGCTCGTGCAGTGGGTGATTTCAGGAAGCCTTGGGGCTGCCGCATTCTGGGGCTACCTGGGACTCGTCGCAGCATCGCTGGCAGTCGACTGGCGCCCGCGGCTGCTGGTGGCTGCGTGCACGGCCCTCATGATCTTGCTGGCGTCCCAAGGCGGCCTTTTGCGTCGCTGGCCCGACAGCCGCGTGATTGGCTACCTCGGACGGATCTCGTTCAGTCTGTTCCTCATCCATTTTCCGGCCTGCCTCTTGGTGAGCGGCTGGCTTTCGCAGTGGTCGCTGACTCCGACAGAGGCGATTGCCGGCATGGTGGCCGCGTGGGGGGCGAGCGTCATCCTCGCCGTCGTGCTCCATCACCTGGTGGAACGGCCCTGCTGGCAGCGGCGATCTGCGTGATCTCCAACCCGCACAGTATCACGATGCGTCACTCGGAGACCCGCAGCACGTCGTTTTTCTTGAAGACCCGCGTGCGGTCACCTGAATCGAACTCGACGTGGCAGTCGAGCAGCATGCCTACCGACGCATCGGCCGGCACGTCGACCGTGGCCGTCACGGTGTCGCCCTTGCGATCGATCGCCACGGCCTCGTAGGGGCCGAACTGTACCCACGAGGGTTTTTCCGACGGGATCACCCCACGGTTCGCGGCCCTGGGATCGAGTACAAGCACGACCTCGCGGCGACCACTCCTCTGGATCGTGCCAGGGCGCACATCGGCGATCACCTGTTCCAGACGGCTCTCACCTGCGGCGTTGTCCTCAATGGCCCCTGACCCCATGCGGCGGAGGCCGCGGTTGTTCGACGGCTCGGGGACACCGCGGTACCCGCCGATCACGTAGGGAAAGCGGCCCGGCGTGACGTGGTAGTGATAGCCACGGCTTTCGTCCTCGTGTCCATTGCAGACGTCGAGGCCTTGATCGCCATCGAGATCCATCGCCATCACTCCGGCTGACTCATAGGGACCGTGAATGGGAAAGCCATCGAAGGCGAAGCCGATGACGGGCGAATGCTCCGTTCCATCGTCAGGAAACGGGCTTTTTACGCAGGTAGGGTACTTGTGGTAATGGTAGACGCCAGTCTGCTGGGGATGCCCGCAGCAGCTGTCGAGCCAGACCTCCGAGTAGCCTTCGACTGCGTTCATGCCGCCCTGCTCGAACGGGTTGAAGAACACGACGCCGTTGAGTGCCACGCCGATCGGCCCCATCGGCAGCCGAGTGATCTCGGCGGACCGGCGCGGCACGAGCGGCAGGCGAAACGTAAACTCCTGCACCCGGATCGTGTTGGGATTGCCAGTGTTGGGAAACGTTGCCGTGGGATGATTGGGCCATCCCTGGCTCTCGATCACCAGAGCCCCGGCTTCGTGCCGCAATCGCACCTCGTCGGTGCCGTCACTGTTGGAGTCACTCTGGTGATAGGAGAAGAGGTCGATCTGCCGGTCGCCGTCGCGAAACAGGTACCGCGGCTTCTCGTGGCCGTTCTCAAGAAACCAGCGTCCAGCCACGGCGACCGGGCCCCCGGCCTGCAACGCTTGCGTCAAGAGTGCGACGGTGAATAGAACGAATGTGACGGCGCGAGATTGCTCGACTGTGAAAGTGCGATTCACTGGACATTCCTTGTGACACCACGCATGAAACCAACAACCCGTGATTGTATCTTTTACAGCCTGATGGCCAGCAGCCTGTTTGCCTGTTGGAATCCAGCGACGGCGCAGACGCCTGTCGCCGAGCTTGCGAAAGCACTTGCGGCCGATGATCTCGATGCAGTGGGGGCTGCCGTCGCCGCCGGTCGCGAAACGCTCGGGCACCGAGCGGGTGAACCGGAGGTGCCCGATGTGTTCCGTCGCGTGCCGGCCGATGCCAGGCTTTACTCCCGTGAAGAAGCACAGCGAGGATTCTTGCCATGCCCGGCCACATTCGAGAAGGTTCGCTGGTGGAAAACGGACGTTGAACCCGCGACGTTGACCGCTCCCCTGCGTGTTCCAGCGTCCGTCATTCTCGGAAGTGCCGCGGCGGCCCGCGTCCCCCTCGACGGCGCTGAGGCCGGACTCGCCATGGCGAACGAAGCCGGAGACTTTTTGATCTGGGCTCAGGACCAGGCGGGAGCGGGCTTATATCCGTTTCCCGCCGCGCGAGGCCCATCGGACGCGCAGGCGATGAAAGTCGCACATCGATTCCTGGCCCGCGCGGAGCGGGCAGGAACACTTCAGTCGGTCGTTCGTAACGGCTGGGTCTTCGACGATGCGGGGGACGGAGGGCTGCAGTTCGACAATGGGGAGTGCGGTGCGGCCATGCTCGACCTCTATGGGGTGACCAAGGACGACCGCTACCTCGTCTCGGCCCGCAAGGCAGCAGACTGGGCCGTCACGCGTCCGCTCTGCACCAATTGGAACTACAACAGCTTCAGCGTCTTCCTTCTCGCCAAGATGTATGGCGTCACTGCGGAGGCGAAATATCTCGACGCCGCTGTTCTCAAAGCCCGCCTTGGTGTCATCCCTGGGCAGCTCGTCGACGGCCCCCGCGTCGGGCGCTGGATTGATCCGCATAATGCCCGCCCTGCCTACCACTACATCATGATGCGGGCGCTGGCGCAGTTGGCCGCGGTAATCCCGCCCGACCACGCCGATCGTCCTGGCATTGTGAGGTCGCTCGCGCTCGGCCTCACGGCGCGAAATGCTGAGATGGTCACTCGAGGCGTGATGACGAAGGATCACGCGATGGAAGCTCTGCTACTGGTGAATCACGCCTTCCGGAACGATTGCCAATTCCTGCGGGAAACACACTCCGCCGAAGCGCTCGATGCACTTGGCCGTCTCGTGTCTGCCGAGGCACGCCGGGGCGGACAGCCGCTCGGCCCGGGCGCCTGGGGATTGTTCCTCGAATTCGTTCTCAGAGGGTCTGACGCTGACCTGCCCCAATCAAGGACGGCCGTTCCATGACTTGATGTGGCCCGTCGAATCGGCACCTGGCAAGCGGCAGTCGGCAACTTCGGGCCCTACCGCAGGACGACGCGGTCTTCGTCGGCAGTAGCCGATCGCACAGTGCCGATCTTCCAGTTCTCAAAGCCCAGCTCGGCCAGTTGCCGCTGGATGCTTTCGGCGGAGTGTGGCGACACGACGAGCACCATACCGACGCCCATGTTGAAGACGCGTTCCATCTCGTCCGCCGCGATCTGGCCGAGCCCTTGAACCCAGGGAAAGACCCCGGAGATCTGCCACGATCCACGCTCAAGCTGGATCTGCACCTGCTCCGGCACGATCCGCGCCAGATTTTCTACCAAACCGCCGCCGGTTATGTGGGCGATCCCA
>Ga0304730_1002680_pt1 | contig 12513 bp, 7 predicted proteins | sample M_130628_MF_Meta_FD_190474 | JGI IMG/M metagenome (GOLD analysis project Ga0304730, IMG submission 190474) | Freshwater microbial communities from Lake Montjoie, Canada to study carbon cycling - M_130628_MF_MetaG (v2) (version 2) | ecosystem: Environmental > Aquatic > Freshwater > Lake | place...
GTTTTTTTATGTCCCTATTGTACCTTTAAGGTATAAACCTAATGCCATGAAAAAATCATTATTATATTTTTTTATCCTTTTATTAAGCTTCCAAATTAGTTTTGCTCAAAGTAACAATATCTCAACCACAGGAAAATGGGGGCAGCAAATTTTCCTAAGTGATGTGAATGGGCAAGCTTTCGTTAACAAATACGAAGGCATAACAGGATCTGTATATGATCAAACAGAATATCATTTAGCAAGAATTACTTTAAAAGATGGCAGGGTGTACAATGATGTGAAAACAAGAATCAACCTATTAGAACAGGAAGTTAATTTTATCGCATCCAACGGGCAAGAGGGCTATTTAGGTAAGGGCATGGCTTCAGAAATTGCTTATATAGATGGTAAAGAAGCTACACAAAATGTAAAAATATTTCAATGTGGCTTTCCGCCTATTGACAATCAAAATAGAATCTCTTTTTATCAAATTTTATTCAATGGAAAAACTAGTTTACTAAAGTCTGTTTATAAAACGATACAAGAACGTAATAATGACCTATCTGGTGAACGCTTTAAAGAGTTTGCTACCTATGAAAACGTCTACCTATTGAAAGAAGGCACAATGACTCGAATCAAAAAAGATAAAGCTAATTTACTCGCATTGTTTCAAGATAAAAAAGAGGCCGTTGCAAAATACATAGAAGATCAAAAATTAAACTTTAAGAACGAAGCACATTTAATAGCTTTAGTACAATACTATAATACCTTATAAATGGATTTTGTTGACCAATTAAATCAATGGGGGCGCGAAAAAAAGCCCTTTATATTTCTTATTGATTTTGAACAAAAAAAGCCTTTGGCTTGGCTAATTGATGATTGCCCAGATTGGTTTCAGTTTAAATTTATAAAATCAAGTTCGGTAAAAAAGGAGCTACAAAATGCTATAGCAATAGACCAAGAATTATTAGCAGTTAATGATAAGGATGCAAATCGTGTTGAGCATAGTTTTATAAATAAAGCACAACAGTCTAATGGGCTTCTAATAAAGCATCCCATTCCACTTTCTGACTACCAGCATAAGTTCAATCAAGTTATGGACGCATTGCAAAAAGGAGATAGTTTTTTAATGAACTTGACCATCCCCACGCCGGTCCAAAATAAGGTAGATTTTCAAACTTATTTTGATTACGCGAAATCTAAATATTTGGTTTGGTTAAAAAACGAGTTTATTGCTTTCTCGCCTGAAACTTTCATACAAATTGAAAATGGAACTATTTCGACTTTCCCTATGAAAGGCACCATTGATGCAAGTTTACCGAATGCAAAAGAGTTACTACTCAATGACCCCAAAGAATTGGCCGAGCATGCCACCATAGTAGATTTATTAAGGAATGATTTAAGCAGGGTCGCCTCCAAAGTGCGGGTAACCAATTTTAGGTACTACGAAGAAATTCCTACGCAAAGCGGCAAGATTGGTCAAGTGAGTTCAGCGATAGAAGGTGAATTACCAATAAATTATGCAGCTAGTATTGGTAGTATTTTATATGAATTATTACCAGCAGGATCGGTATCTGGTGCACCTAAAAAGAAAACAGCCGAATTGATTGCTTCAATCGAAGGAGCAGACCGTGGCTATTATACGGGTATTGCAGGTTATTTTGATGGCGCGAACCTAGATAGTTGTGTGTTGATTCGTTATTTAGGGGCAGACAATATCTATCATAGTGGCGGAGGAATCACTTTTCAAAGTGATATGGCATCTGAATACCAAGAAATGATTAATAAAGTATATGTCCCAGTTTTTTGAGAGCATCCGTATAAATGATGGCATTGCTGAAAACTTAAACTTTCATCAGGCTAGGGTCCATAAAACCTTAAGAGCTTTTGATGCATCTCATAACAGCATTGAATTAACGACGATTGTGCAGGAATTAGTTTTACCTACTATTGGATTGTTTAAACTTAGAATTTCCTATGATCTTAATGGCAACTATGAAGCCAAATGCAATCCTTATCAATACAAACAAATCAATCATTTCGCTTTAATGGATATGAAGGGACAATCTTACGATTATAAATATGCAAACAGAGATTGGATCAATGAAGCCTTAGCGCAATCAGGTAAAGACGAGATCATGATGCATAAAGATGGACTCATTAAGGACTGTTCTTATACCAATATTGTTTTTTTTGATGGTGCTAATTGGTATACGCCCGAGTCGCCATTATTAGAAGGTACGCAGCGCGCAAAATTAATTCAGGAGGGTATTATCATTGCTAAAGCATTGCATATAGATGACCTCCCTAATTTTCAAAAATTTAAATGCATCAATGCGATGATTCAATGGGAAGATGCAATTAATTATCCAACTCATTTAATTAAGCATTAATTTCATGTAAATCTAGTTTACATGATGATTGCCTTAGTGTTCATTTTTTCTATTGGGTATCTTTTAATTACTTTAGAAAACACTATCCATATAAACAAATCAGCAATTGCTTTAATCACTGCTGTTATTTGTTGGACCATTTTAGTTTTAAATCCTGCGTTGAAAGATGCATCGTTGGCGTCACTTGGACATCACCTAAGTAGTATCGCTGAAATTGTTTTTTTCCTTTTAGGTGCCATGACCATTGTTGAGCTGATTGATGCACATGATGGGTTTCAGAATATCACAGAAAAAATCAAAACAACCAATAAATCAAAATTTATTTGGACTATTTCACTTGTTACATTTTTTCTTTCGGCAGTCCTTGATAATCTTACAAGTACCATAGTAATGATATCCATTGTCAATAAACTAGTAAAAGATAAGACGGTAAAATGGCATTTACTAGGCTTGGTGATCATTTCCTCAAATGCAGGCGGGGCATGGAGTCCCATAGGAGATGTGACTACAACCATGTTATGGATTGGGCATCAAATAACGCCATTGAATATCATCAAAGAAACATTTTTAGCCAGCTTAACTTGCATGATTGTACCAACTTTAATCATCAATTATAGAATCAAAGGAAGTATCCTATTAGAAGAAAAAGTCCCAATGAATCAAAATGTAATTTCTAATGCTTTTGATAGAAATTTAGTTTTCTTTATTGGTGTATCCTGTTTGTTATTCGTTCCATTTTTTAAAGCCATCACGGAACTTCCTCCCTATATGGGTATGTTATTTAGCTTAGGCATCATGTGGGTGCTAACAGAACTCATGCATCATAATAAAGTGTCAGATGAAAAAGGTAATTTATCAGTAAGTCATGCACTCAGGAAAATAGATACCCCAAGTATTTTATTTTTTGTAGGCATATTAATGAGTATTGCTGCATTAGAACAAGTTGGATTGCTTACAAGTCTTGCAGCTTATTTTGATCATCAATTTAATGATATAAAAATCATCGCCATTGTAATAGGGCTTTTGTCCTCGATAGTTGATAATGTACCAATGGTAGCTGCTTTACAAAGTATGTACAGTTTGGACATGTATCCAACAGACCATTATTTTTGGGAATTTTTAGCCTATACTGCAGGCACAGGCGGCTCTGTTTTAATTATAGGCTCAGCAGCCGGAGTAGCTGTAATGGGTATCGAAAAAATAGACTTCTTTTGGTACCTAAAAAACATCAGCTGGATCGCATTGATAGGATTTATAGCTGGCGCATTGGTTTTTATTCTAGAAAATGCTTAATTTTGATGTTGAAACATCGAAAAATTATTTATGCAAACAGTATTACATACCGCAGAATCAAGAGGAGACGCCAACCATGGTTGGTTACATAGCAAACACAGTTTTAGTTTTGCAAATTATTACAATCCAGAAAAAACACATTTTGGGGTGTTGCGCGTATTGAATGATGATTTTGTTGCAGCGGGTATGGGATTTGGATTGCATCCGCATGACAATATGGAAATCATTTCTATACCATTGGAAGGAGATTTAGCGCATGAGGATAGCATGGGCAATCAAACTGTTATTAAACACGGCGATATTCAAGTGATGAGTGCTGGTACTGGTGTTAAACATAGTGAGATGAACCATAATAAGGACAAGCCAGTTAAATTTTTACAAATTTGGGTGATGCCTAATAAAAAGAACGTAACACCTCGTTATGATCAAATCACTTTAGATCCTGCAAACAGAATCAATACTTTACAACAAATACTTTCTCCAAATGCAGATGATGCTGGTGTGTGGATTCATCAAGATGCTTGGTTTCATATTGGTAAATTTGATCTTGACTTTACCACAAATTATTCTGTAAAAAAAGCGGGTAATGGTCTTTACGCTTTTGTATTATATGGCAGTTTTGAACTTGCAGGGCAAACATTAGCAGAAAGAGATGCATTAGGCATCACCGACTTTGATGAATTCGAATTGAAAGCGTTAACCAAGGATGCAGAGATATTACTAATGGAAATACCAATGCAATTAGCCTAATTCATGCAATAGGCTAATTGCCCATTCTATTTTATAAATTGAATTGTACTAATAAAGAATAAGTACGTCCCATTGCATAAATACCTGAACCATGGGTTTTGTACTTTTCGTTGAGTAGGTTGATGCCTCCTAATTGAATGAATATATTTTTAAATTGTTGATTGATACTGATATTAAACACATTCCAATTAGGTGTTCCATTTTTACCAATACGATTATCATCTTTATCTCCTTGCGCCAGACGATCTTGCTTTCCTGCAAATAAATGTTGAACTAGTATTTGGGTCTTATTTTTTTTCCAAGCCAATTCTTGTTGACCAAACAAAGGAGGAATGCGTCTCATTGGTTCATTCTTGGTTTCATTTTGACCATAGGTATAGGTTAAATTGCTAGACCATTTAAATTGTTGATTCAATTGCAGCGCTAGATTAGTTTCAAACCCTTTGATATAGGAAGCATCTGAATTTTGTTTGGAGTATACTTGATAGCCATTGATGATACTGCCAGTTACTTTTTGTCTTGTGATGATGTCTTTTAAATTTAAATAAAAACCACTCAAATCAAATTGCACTATTTTTGTATTTAACTTATATCCTAATTCATAGTGTAATGATTTTTCTGGTTCTAAACTATTACTAGGTAATTCATATCTAAAATCAACAATACCTAATGTGCCCATATCATCAATATTGGGTGCACGGTATCCAGATGATAGTGAAGCATACACCAAATTAGAGGCATTAAATTTATAAGAGATGCCTGCATTTCCAACCAATGCAGATGGATGTATATTCACCTCGCCTATACTTGTATCTGTTAATTGAATTCCAAAACGATTGTACCTAAGACCTGCCTCGATATGCCATTTTCTCAAATCAATTTTATGCAAATTAAAAACTGAAAAACTTTTGTAGCTGCTATTGTTTGGATAAAGACCTCTTTTATTGACAGAAATACCTGTAGTTAAATTTTTATCAATAAGGGAACTCTTAATTTTATCTGAATTATAATCTACCCCCGAATTGATTTGCCAATTTTTTGTTGGATTGGAATAAAGGTCGATGCTTGTTCCATTAGAGTTTACTTGGTCTCTTTCGTATTTGTAAATGACATTATTTAATTTATTGCTTTCTCTTTCCTCATTTGAATATTGAAAAGACTGAATCACTTTAATTTTTGACAAGAATTTATACTGTAAGTTTTTTTCCCATTGAATGGAATGAATATTCCTTTCTTGCTTAGCAATTTCATTGATTTTAAAACTTTCTAATAAGACTTTATGGTAAATAGGGACATCTTTTTGAACAAAAAATCGAGATGCAATCGTAATTTCCCCTGCTTTGTTCAATTGTAGTTTAGCAATCGTATTGACCCCTGTTTCATCATAGCCACTTGGACTTTGTACCCCTACATTTTTTCCTCCAATAAGGTCACCAAAATTTCTTAAGGTGATGCCTGATTGAATGGCAAAATTCTTTTGAGCATATTGCACGGTGGTTCTATTTGATTTCTCCATGTCCTGGCCTATATACTTAAACGAGGTGCTGGTACTCCATGTCTTTTTTTGATTGTAATTTGGGGTATATGAATGTAAATGAATCACACCGCCAATGGCATCAGATCCATATTCAACTGAACCTGTTCCCTTACTCACTTCTATTTGATCGATGGTGTACAAATCGATATTGTTTAAATATTGATTTGGTCCATATCTGAAAGTTGCATTGTTAATACGCACACCGTCCAACATCAATAAAGTTTGATTGCCTGTTAATCCTCTTATAAATGCAGAGCCTCCGCCATGATTTGTTTTTTGAACAAAAACCCCCGAACTACCCACTAAGGCCTCGGGAGTTGTTCTGTAATTTCCTAGTTGAATCGCTTCTGCATTTTTTTGAACCAAACTATAAGGCAGATTGAGCTTATTTTTTTGAAGCAACCTGCTTTTTACAAAAATTGAATCTAAATAGACATAGCTCGTGTCGCCCAAAAAATTTTTCGTATTTGCTTTTACATTGATAACGCCGTAAATAAGACAAAAAAGTGTTGATATAATATATACCAATCTCAATTTCTTATTGAATTTCATTATCATCTTTTTTAACTATTATAATTTAATTATCAAAAAAGCCACTCAAAAAAATAATTTAATGAATGGCTTTTTAATAAATAAGTCTTAATTAATCAATAATTTTTATAAATGCACTTCTTTTAGGCGCAGGCATTTCGCTATTGATACCCTTGATTGCTTTCCATAATATTTGATTAAACAACAAATCTGGCACTTTATCTTCCTTGCTAAAATCTAAACTTTCGCTCAATTTAGATAAGGCATCAACTTTAATATTTTTTTCATTGATATCAACCAATGGAGCAATCGCGTTAAACGGTGTTTTGTTTACTTTAGTATCAAATGATCTCCACATTGGTTCTGCTGCTGCATCATATTGACTCATTGGCGGCAAGCCAAGAATTAACTCCATGGTTCTAAGCATACTAGCAGTAGAATACATTGTGTGATCTACGAATCCTCTTTTAACAAAACCTCCTGCAACATAGGCAGTAGATCGGTGTGCATCTACGTGGTCTGCACCATTTTGAGCATCATCTTCTAAAATAAAGATGGCTATCTTATCCCAAATAGGATGCTTACTTAAGTAATCAATAAATAAACCTACCGAATAATCATTGTCTGCTACATGCGCAAATGGAGTCGGTTTGCCAATTCTAGTACCTTCTGTATGGTCATTGATAAAACGCATGGTATTTAAAGCAGGTACTTGGTTGATGGCATACAAGGAATCGAAATCTCTTTTCCATTGATAGAATCTCGATGTGTCTCTTACTGTTTCATCCCAACCCGTGTAGTAAGGACAAAATTTACCTTCTAATGTTGGATAATTTGCTGCATAATCATCTGCAAATTGTCCATAAGTTCTATAGCTTACTCTTGCTTTTAATGCATGATCCCATAAAAATCCACCTTTAGGAAAAGCAATATTTTTTTGTCCTTCGTAGACATAAGTACCGCCACGTCCACCATAGCTTGTCACCCAAGTTTTTTCATTGTAGTCGTTTGCATAAGCAGCCATACTCCAACTGTGCCCGTCCGCACTTACTTCTGCATCTGCATAAAAATTATCTAATAACACAAATTGTTCGGCAACAGCATGTTGGTTTGGTGTGATGTTTCTTCCAAAAAGCAACAAACTGCTATCCCCGTTTCCTTGAGGCAAATCACTTAATACCTGGTCATATGTTCTATTCTCTTTAATAATATAAAACACATGTTTGATAGGGGAACTATCGCCTACATTTTTAGGAATAGGATTGCCTTGCATACCTGAGGTAGACAATTCTTTATTTTTATTATAAGGCGTATTTAAATATACCTGCTTGGTTAAGCTTGCTAATTCTGCTGTAGTTGGTTCTTTAAAAATAGAAAGGGTACCCTTAAATAAACCACCAATATATTGAATAGGCGCTGGCTTCGCTTTCACATCTCCAGCTTGGTAGTTCACAGTTTGTTTTTTTTGGATTGGATTTGGTCCATTTGGATTTGCAAATGAAGTCAAACCTTTTCCATTGGTTACAAATAGGTTATTACCAACAATTTTTAAATTCGTTGGGTACCATCCTGTTGGAATAAAACCAATACTTGAACTAAACCCTTTTTTTGTAACATCAAATACCGCTAAATTATTATTATCAGCATTGGCTACATACAATCTTGATTCAGTTTCATTTAATGCTAATCCATTCGTTGTTGACCCATTAGGTGCGTTTGGAAATAAGGCACAATTTAAGACTTCAACAATCGTCAAAGATTTTGTATCAACTACTGCCACACTATTGTCATTCGCATTCGCCACATATAAATAGCTTCCGTTTTTAGTTAATAATAATTCGTTTGGATTGTCACCTATAGCTAATTTTTTAGTTGTTTGTTTTGTCTCAGTATCCCAAATTAATAATTGGTCTGTTCCCCATAACGAAATGTACAATTGTTTTTTATCTGCACTAAGTAGACAAGTATATGCTTCCGATCCCAATGCATAACTTGTTTGTTTTTTGGTAACTAAATCAATTTCGTATAATTTATTATTGTCTTTTGTAACTACATACAAAGTATTTGTTGCATCATTGATACAGATTCCAGCTGGAGATATCTTTGTTGGCCATTTTGGACCTAATACAATGGTATCAACTTGCTTAAGTTTATTTGCTTCAATCTTATATTTCATAATCCAGTTGTCATTACCACCACTGGCATATAAATATTGGTTGTCGGCGCTAAAACTTAGTCCATACCAACTTTTTGGAGTGGTTACATAATCCAAGACTGTTTGCTTTGCAATATCTACTAAGTGGATACCTTCTGTACTCTGGCCATTATTGGTAATGGCTGCAAATTTTTTGTTTGGACTTACAACGATATTGAGTGGTAAATCTGCTAGAGGTAACTGTTTTCCAATTGGACTTAATTTCCAATTATTTGGTAAAATAGTTTGTTTCATTTGTGCATTACTTGATGAAGCAGCAAAAAAACTTGCTGCTACACAAATAAGGGTGATTTTCATTTTCATATAATTCGGTTTGTGATTTTAAAATTTTGATTATAGTTAAAACACTATTGAATAATTGTACCAGATGTTTTATAATGTTCTTGTCTTTGCTCCTTTTCATTATCCATAGTTGGCCCTTGCTTGATCTTTTTCCAATCTAAATTATAATTGTATTTTTTCATGGCTTTATCCCAATCAAATACTTCCTGACTAGGGAATTCAAAATAGTAAGGGCTATAATCTGGCTCATTGGTAAAAAAGTCGGTTAACAAAGAAGCGGTTACATCATATTGATTGACATAAGGCACTCCTAATACATTATAGATGACTTTTAAAATAGATCCAAAATTAGCATGCGTATTAGAAACATAATTCTTCTTTACATAAGGGCCGGCCATCATCAGAACACTTCTGTGTGCATCTATATGGTCTACTCCACCTTGAGGATCATCTTCCGTTACAATGACTAACATATCCTTCCAATAAGGTGTTTGACTTAAAAACTGCATCATTCTACCTAATGCCAAATCATTGTCAGCAACATAGGAGTGCATAAATGGATAGCCATCTTCTGGTCTTGGTCCAGCAGTGTGGTCATTTGGCAACATCACAGTCAACAATTGAGGCAAAGTATCTTTTCCATTCAACCATTTTTTTGTAAACTCCTCTTCAAACTGTTTCATTCTAAATTGATCAGGAATATTAGTATTGTATCCCGCAAAATTATGTGAGGTTCTTTCCCATACCCCTTTTTGCATCGGTACCATTACAATATGAGCAGCACCTGTTGCTGTATCATTCCAGTCTTCTCTTACATGCGCGGTTTCGTTAGCTTGTCCAAAATTATAATAGCTAATTTTTTTTCTGTCTAAGGCTTCCCATAAGCCTCCAATTTCGCCATAATCTTCTGGATCCATACTACCCGTTGATCCTGGGAATCTTCTACCAGATGCAGTCGAAAAATAATCAGCAGACTTATCTGTACTAGAATTGGCTTCTACCCATTCATTTGGAATCACACCCATCATCCAGTGGTGTCCATGAATAGATGCATCACTATCGCAATAAAAATTATCACTCAATGAAAACTGCTTTGCTATTTTAATATGATTTGGTGCCACATTTACATGTTTCACATTTTTTGTTTTTCCAAATACATTTACATCTAAACCAAATCTTGCTAATGTTGGATCTCCATTTACGTTTTTCATTTGACCGTAGATTTCGTCAAATGTTCTGTTTTCTTTTGTAATAAATACCACATGTTTGATAGGGCTTATTTTACTTCCTGGCAACACAGGCAAAGGCAAACTATCTGTTTGCTCTTTTACAATATAGGTTTGAGCCAATGTTTGCTTTGTATAAGCCGCAAGTGTTGTAGGATCTGGATTTACTACTTCTTGGAATCCACCTAATTGAATATCCCCCACATAAGTACCTTGTATAGGTGCTTTGAAATTTTTTCCTCCATTTTGACCGGCACCTAGACCTCTGCAAGAAGTAATGTATATTTTTTGTTCGTCATTCGACAAGGCGACTCTTGTAGTGCCCCAGCCAGTTGGAATTAATCCAATTGTAGTAGAAGTCTTTAAATCAATTTTTGCAACTGCATTAAATCCTAACAAAGCAACAAATAGTGCACTTTCATCTTTTGTAAGCGCAATGCCAAATGGCAATAAACCTCTATAACGGTCCAATTTAGGATCTACTTTAATAGGAATATGTTTAACAATCTTTCCTTTTTTATAATCAATCACAGCAATATTATCGTTCGTCGCATTGGTCACATAGGCGTATTTTTTACCTACCGCAATTGAGTTAGGACTTGCTCCGCCAATCACTTCTGCATCTTCTACAAGTTCACCTAATAATAGACCCGTCTTTAATTTTGCTTTTACTTGATTTGAATTTAGATCTATACAATAAACACTCATGGATTCTTTTGCGTTAGGATCTCCTAATCCTGGTATTTCTTTCCCATCAATCTCAGTGCCTTCAATGGACTCCTTTGTGTTATTACCGTATGGGTGCCAGCCAATATATTGCGTTTTAATATTATCTTTTGTAGTACCAGCAACTAAAGGATAATCATACATACCTACATTGGCAACTAAAACCGTTTTTTGATCGGGAGAGATGGCTAAGCCAAAGGGTTGGCGACCTGTTGGAATAGAGGCAACAATTTTATTTTCAGTAAGGCTATAACGAACTAATCTAAAATTACCTCTATCTAAAATTAATAAATTATTAGAAGCTTCATGGTACACTAGATCACTTGTAAAACTACCAGAAAAATTAGTGCCATTGAATAAACCATCTAACTTAATAGAATCAATTTTTTTAAATTGTGCATAATCATACACGACCACTGTGCCTTCGTCTCCTCCACTTAGGTATACAATTTTTTTAGTTGGGTGAAAAGCAATACCCAAGAAAGAACCCTTTTTTAATGGACTTTCGTTTGCTTTCAAATAATCTGGAATACGCTTAGTTGCTTGTGTTTGTAAGTCTATTAGGGTAAATACATTTTCATGTAATGCTATTGCTATTTTCCCGTCTGGGGCAATTTTTAAACCAAATGGGTCGTGGGTAATTCTGATTGATTTACCTACTGGTTGCACATACCTGCCACTCGGCAAAATAGAAATACCTGTAGGGTCTATTTTAGCATATTCGTTAAAACCAGGAACTGATAAAAAAGATTGTTTTTGCTGACCTATTGAATCGCTGATGCAAAACAAGATAACAACCACTAAAAAAAAATATTTTTTCATAGAAATAATTTGAATAAAATTGAACCTCAAACCTAAGACTATTTGATTTGGTTCTATTTTTTTTGAAACATTAATTTATTGTTAACGCATTTAATTTTTTTTTAATACAGTCAAGGTTCGTTAACAATTCCGAAACAATTCCTTCATCTATTGTTCACATACATTTTAAATTTTGTTAAAGAATTCACAATAGGTTTGCGTCTCAAAATATTAACTATGATTTCAAAACATCTATGTATTAAGTGGGTTCTTACGCCACTTATGTTATTGGGGTTGAGTTTAAGCTCAATCGCTCAAAACATACAATTTAAAGGAAAAGTGGTAGATGCGGAAACCAAAAAAGCTTTGGAATCTGCAACTGTTTCTGTAAAAGGACAAGCCACAAAAACAGACGCCAATGGTGCTTTTAGTTTAAACAACTTAAGCGCGAATGCTGCTGTTACAGTTTCTTACATTGGTTATGTTACTAAAACGGTTACTGCTTCTAACGATGCAGTTGTTGTTGAATTAGTAAAAGCCGATGAGTTATTAAACGAGGTGGTTGTAACTGCCTTAGGTATCAAAAAAGAGAAAAGAAAAATTGGTTATGCTACACAAGAAGTTAAGGGCGCTGATTTAGTGAAAGCTAGAGAATTGAACCCAATCAACAACTTAGTAGGTAAAGTAGCTGGTTTAACAGTGGGTCTTAACCAAGAAATGTTAAGAATCCCTAACCTAGTATTAAGAGGTGGTCGTGTGAACTTGATTGTGGTGGATGGT
>Ga0304730_1002683_pt1 | contig 12509 bp, 11 predicted proteins | sample M_130628_MF_Meta_FD_190474 | JGI IMG/M metagenome (GOLD analysis project Ga0304730, IMG submission 190474) | Freshwater microbial communities from Lake Montjoie, Canada to study carbon cycling - M_130628_MF_MetaG (v2) (version 2) | ecosystem: Environmental > Aquatic > Freshwater > Lake | place...
GTGATTACGTAGTATTTATTCCTTGGCTTGAGCGCCCAGATTTTTTTAGCCTGATGCAGCAGGCCGATGTATTTTTAGATACGCTGGGATTTTCTGGTTTCAATACCGCTATGCAAGCCATTGAATGTGATTTACCGATCGTAACGATGGCCGGAGAATTTATGCGTGGTCGGCTTGCTGCTGGAATTTTACAGCGTCTTAATTTGCCTGAATTAATCACTCACTCAACTGAAGAGTACATCGCGCTTGCAGTCAGACTAGCACAAGACTCGACCTACCGCGCCAGTATCGTTGCACAAATACAGGCAAACCGCGATGTGTTATTCAATGATGTTTTGCCCATCCGTGAACTTGAGGCATTTTTAAGCGCGCACTGCCGAAGTTAATGGTGCAAATTGCTGCGGTGAGTTTCTGGTAAATAAAAAATAGCGAGCAGAGCCGCGCTAGCTAAAAAGACGGTGGGGTACCAAAGCCCAACTAAGGGGCTGGCCCAGGTTTGATTGAGCCAAGTAACAATTAAGGGTAGTAGCCCACCAATCCAGCCCGCCGCAAAATTGTGTGGCAAGGTGGCAGCGCTACTGCGCCGCTTTGCAGGAAAGAGCTCAGCCAATAAAGCCGATTGCGGGCCAATGACTAAGGCCAATGGTATCGAGAGCAGAACCAAAACCAAACCAAGTGAAAGGCTATTTTGCCCTGCATTGCTAGCCAAATATCCCAATAGAGCAAAGGCGGGCAATATAAAAAGTGCACCGAGGGTAAGACCAGCAATCACAATTGGCTTTCGACCCCAACGATCAGAAAGTGCGCCAGCAAAGATGGTTAAGGGGAATAATGCCGCAGTAGCAAAGATGCTTAAGGTATTGACTAATTGAGGATCTATTTTGAGCGCAGATTTTAAATAGATTGCGGTATACACTTGCACACAGAAAAATAATACTGAGCCACCCGCTGAAATACAAAAGAACAATAAAAACATATGTCGACGGGTTGTCTGGTCGCGAAAATTGTCGCGTAAAGGTGTTTTACTAGTTATCTTTGCGCTATGAAGTGCCGTAAAAATTGGTGTTTCTTCTAACGCTAGGCGAGTTTTTAGGGCGATGATGAGAAGTAATATCGACACCCAAAAAGGGACGCGCCAGCCCCATTCTTGAAATGCTTCGGGACTCAGTACGAATTGCAAATAGGCTATTTGCAAGGTTGAAGCTAGAATGCCCAAGGGGCCCATTAGCTGCAAAATACTTGTCTGAAAGCCCCGCTTTTCTGCGTTTGCATGTTCGGCTAAATACACTGCGCTGCCACCAATTTCACCGCCAGCAGATAAGCCCTGTAATAAGCGCAAGGTAATCAGTAGCACTGGCGCAGCATAGCCAATTTGATTAAAGGTCGGTAAGAAACCAACCGCCAAGGTAGACCCACCCATGAGCGTCATCGTGATCAAAAAAACGGGACGTCGGCCAATCCGGTCAGCTAAAGATCCAAAAACCGCTGCCCCAATAGGGCGAAATACCATACCCACACCAAAGGTCGCCAAGCTAGCTAGCAAGCTGTTGGGTGACGTTGCATCGCCGTTGCCAAATGGGAAGAATAAGGGACCAAATTGAATTGCTAAAGCCGCAAAGCAGAGGAAGTCATACCACTCTAAAAAGGTGCCAAAACAGGCTGCCAAAGCCACTTTGCGATATTTTTTTGAAGTATTTATATTATCTAAAGTATTGATTTTATTGAACATTTTATCTAAATAGGGCTTTTTTATTGCAAAGCAGCAAAAAAGCCTTGATTTCTATCTATAGCTCCGTTAAAGTACTATGGTGCAGTGCAATATTAATGATGTATTTTTTAATGTCTTTTAATTTTTAAATGGAAAATCAGATGAACCAAGATCAAATTACCGCTAAATTGTCGCAAATTCAAAGCAAAGGCCTCGAGTCTTCTTTTTCTTTAAGCGAAGCTGCTTTAGAAAATGCAGAAAAATTGGCTGCCCTCAACTATGCCGCTTCTAAAGAAGCTTTAGTGAATGCTCAAGACAGCTTTCAGGCTGTATTGACTGCCAAAGACCCAAAACAAGTTACTGAAATGATGAGTGTTGATGCTTTACAAGAAGTTAGTGATCAAGCTAGCGATTATCAACGTAAAGTAACCCAGTTATTGCGTGATAGCAATAAAGAGTTTGTAAATGTAGTCGATGCAAGCATTGATGAAATTCAAGCGAGCGCGCAAGATTGGATGAATACGTTGGCTAGCAATGCACCTGCAGGTTCGGATGTATTTGTTTCAGCGTTCAAAACTTCATTTGGTAGCGTTTTACAAGGTTTTGAGCAGTTCCGCGCCGCCAGCAAAGAAGCGATGGCTACGGTTGAAAAAAATGCAGACCAAGCAATGGATTCTGTTAAAGGTCAATTAAACCAAGTTAAAAAAGCAACTACACCAGCATCACGTGGTCGTAAAGCAGCAAAATAAGTATTCAGTTTTAGAATTAAATAGACCCTGTTACTTTTGGTAACAGGGTTTTTTTATTTATTCGTCAGTAATATCTACCGAGTCTGCGGTTTCAATTAAGCGGTTATCAATCAATTTACTTGGCTTCACGCCTAAGGCCCGAACCTTTTCAGCAGCACGAATTAAATTCCCTTTGCCCGACTTTAATTTACCAAAGGCATCGTGATATGAACTTTGTGCTTGTTCAAGCCGTTGACCTAATTTTTGCAAGTCCTCTACAAAGCCAACAAACTTATCGTAGAGCGCACCACACTGCCGAGAAATTTCTAGTGCATTGCGATTTTGTTGATCCTGTCGCCATAAATGGGCTACTGTTCTTAAGGTTGCCATGAGGGTGCTAGGGCAAACTAACACAATATTTTTAGCCAATGCTTCATCTTGTAAGTTCGGTGCAGCCTTCATCGCTGCGATAAAGGCGGGCTCAATAGGAATAAACATTAAAACAAAATCAATTGCGCCTAAGCCATGTAGAGCGCTATAGTTTTTACTAGAGAGTCCTTGCATATGTTGGCGAATCGATTGAATATGTAAATTTAATTCGGCCTGACCAATTTCTGGTGTGAGCGCTTCTGCATAGCGGGCATAGGCCGTAATGGAGACTTTACTATCAACCACTAAATGCCGTCCTTCAGGTAAATGGATGACGACATCTGGCTGCAAGCGTGAGCCATCGGCTTGGGTATGGCTATCTTGCACTACAAATTCTTCACCTTTGCGTAAGCCAGAAGATTCTAGAATGGACTCTAGTACTAATTCACCCCAGTTGCCCTGTACCTTTGAGTCACCTTTAAGTGCTTGAGTAAGTGAACGGGTTTCATCTGACATGCGTAAATTCAAATTTGAAAGCCGCTCAATTTCAGTCTTAAGCGCAAATCGTTCTCGCGCTTCATTTTGATACGACGTACTGACTTGCTCTTTGAATTCTGTCAGTTTAGTTTGCAGGGGTTTTAATAAAGCGTCTAAGCTAGTTGCATTTTGCTCGACAAAGCGTTTGCTTTTATCTTCCAAAATATCATTGGCTAAATTTTTAAATTGCGCTGTCAGGGCTTCTTTAGCCTCGTTGAGTGATTCGAGCCTAGCTAGCGCTTGGCGGCGCTCTGAAACTAACTCAGCTTCAAGCCGAATTGCGTTTTGAATTGCCAGATCACGTTCATTACGCAGGCTTTCAATTAAGCTACTTTCGCTCAGGGTAAGGGCTTGCTGGGCTCTTAAGGTGGACTTAAGATTGAGTGTATAGACTACTAGGGCGGCGCACGTGCCGACCAAAAGGCCAAATAAAAGTAGGAGAGAAAAATCTAGCGCCATGGCGATAGCTTACGCTAGATGCGCTAGATTTAGGGCTTAATTAATTTTTGTAGTTCGCCACTTTCATACATTTCAGTCAAAATATCTGAGCCGCCCACAAATTCGCCGTTGATATAAAGCTGGGGAATGGTCGGCCAATTAGCATATTGTTTAATACCTTGGCGAATCCCATCATCGTCAAACACATTCACCGTGTGCAAGTGCTCGACGCCACAGGCGCGGAGAATATTTACTGCATTGCCCGAAAAGCCACACTGCGGAAACTGGGCAGTGCCTTTCATAAATAACACCACTGGGTGACTGGTGACGATCTCTTTAATTTGTGCTTGGGCGTCCATATTTAGTCCTTAATGAATTCTGAATTTGATTGATGAATTGCTACTCATGATTTTCCTTAATTTTAAGACCGAATTCAAAATAGGGTTATTCGGCTATATCGCCTTACGGGCACTGACCACGCGGGGGATGCCCGCTAGATCGGTATACGACCTCACTTCTTGCAGTCCTGCCTGGGCCATCATCTCTAATACGGAAGACAACTGATCATAGCCGTGCTCAACCGCAATAAAGCCCTGGGGGCGCAAAAATAGGGGTGCATCAGCAATAATTGCGCGTAGACAACTCAGCCCATCCTGTCCATCGCTTAAAGCGGTAATGGGTTCGAAGCGTAAATCACCCTGCTGCAAATGTTCGTCTCCCGCATGAATATAAGGCGGATTGCTAAGGATCAGGTCAAAAGTTGCAGTACATTGGGGTTGTGGCAAGGCTTGATACCAGTTACTCACAATAAACTCGATACTTTGACCCTGTTTCAAGTACGCAGCATTGAGCTTGGCAACACCGAGGGCCTCGGGTGAAACGTCTGTGGCCATAATTTGTGGCGGGTTTGCGGTGCCAGGAAGTTCTTCAAAGGCGCTGGCTATAGCTAGTGCAATGGCGCCCGACCCCGTGCCTAAATCGAGTATACGCAGTGTCGAGACTGGATTTTGTTGCCGCTGTTGAACCATTTCTAGAAGCGCAAGATCGACTAATAATTCCGTTTCGGGGCGGGGTATTAATACAGCCGCATTCACCATTAGCTCAATTTGATGGAAAGGGCGTGTACCAATGAGATAGGCGATGGGTTCACCGTTCATACGTCGCTTCTCAAGGGCCTGCCAGGAGGCGAGGAAATCGTTAGAAAGCGACATCTCGTCACGGCTAATTAAAGCTGACTTGGGTAACTGAAAATAGTGCGCCAATAAATGCGCCAGTAAAGTACGGGCTTCAGCAGCCGGCAAAACAGTGTTACTTAGTAACGCACGAATAGTTGACATGAGGCGATGGGGTGCCGGCTAGTGAGAACTTAAGTATCGCCAAGCGCTGCTAATAGTTCAGCCTGATGTTCACTCGCCAGTGCATTCATCAGGTCACCTAAATCACCATCCATCATCGCATCAATTTTGTATAAGGTAAGATTAATGCGATGGTCGGTAATACGTCCTTGCGGAAAGTTATAAGTGCGAATGCGGTCACTACGATCGCCCGAACCAATCAGCGATTTACGGGTTTGTGCTTCCTGTTGATGGTGTTCACGTTGGCGAGCATCCATGATGCGCGCAACCAGTACTTTCATGGCCTGGTCTTTATTGCGATGCTGGCTCCGATCATCTTGGCATTCAACCACAATACCAGTGGGTAAATGGGTTATCCGCACAGCTGAATCCGTTTTATTAATATGCTGCCCACCAGCGCCAGAGGCACGAAAGGTGTCAATCCGCAAATCGGCTGGATTGATTTTTACCGCCTCAATTTCATCGGCTTCAGGCATGACTGCAACCGTACAAGCCGACGTATGAATCCGTCCTTGCGTTTCGGTTTGGGGTACCCGTTGAACCCGATGTCCGCCCGATTCAAATTTCATCCGCGCATAGACCGATTGGCCAATGAAGCGCAGAACTACTTCTTTATAGCCACCCAAATCGGATTCAGCAGCACTCACTACCTCAACTTTCCAGCCTTGCCGTTCAGCAAAACGGGTATACATCCGCAATAAATCATTAGCGAACAGCGCACTTTCATCGCCGCCAGTACCGGCACGAATCTCTAGAAAGACGTTTCGCTCATCATTTTCATCTTTGGGTAAAAGTAAGGTTTGTAGGCTAGCTTCAAGCTCAAGCATTTGCGTGCCAGCTTGTTTTTGCTCTTCATCAGCGAAACTTTTCATTTCTGGGTCGGCGCGTATTTCTTCAGCCGCCGCCAAGTTTGCTTCGGCTTGTCGATAAAGCGCAAATTGCTCAACTACGCTAGCAATTTCTGCATGCTCTCGTGTCAACTTACGATAGGAGTCCATATCCTTAGTTGACTCAGAGGAGGTAAGTAGAGAGTTAAGTTCAGCCAAACGGGTATCTAAATACACCAGCTTGGCCCGCATGCTGGGTTTCATCTAATGTTTTGGCTTGGTGGGCTTGTAGTCGCTGGTAGATTCTGGATGATGATCGGTGCCATGGGCACCTGCATGCTCAATAAACAGTTTAGGTAAGAGTTTAATTAGGGCATCCCGTTCTGCGCCATTGGCATGTTGTAAGGCATGCAATGATCCATGTAAGAATTTATTGGTTAAGCCTTGCGCCATTAGATTTAAAACTTCAAGCGGATCATCGCCCCGCATTAAACGTTTCATTGCCCGCTCTAATTCTATTTGCCGTAGATGTTCACCACGCTGTTGAATGTCTTGGATCAAAGGCACTGCATCACGGCCTTGTAGCCAATGCATAAAATTACCTACGCGATCGGTAATGATTGCTTCGGCTTGATCAACCGCTGCTAAGCGGAGTGAGGTTCCCGTTTGAATCATTGCACCAAGATCGTCAACGGTATATAAATACACATCGTTTAAGCGAGCAATTTCTGGTTCAAAATCACGTGGTACTGCCAGATCAATCATTACCATCGGCTTACGGCGGCGGAGTTTGAGCGCGCTTTCGACCATTCCTAGACCTATAATCGGTAGCGTGCTAGCGGTGCTAGAAATAATAATGTCAAATTCATGCAGTCGATTCGGTAATTCAGAGAGCCGTAAAGTTTCAGCTTGAATTCCCTGCGCAGAAATTGCATCTGCTAAGTCTTGACCACGCTCGAGGGTACGATTAGCAACTGCAGCAAGGGCAGGTTGGCGAGCCACAAAATGGGTAGCGCAAAGCGAAATCATTTCACCTGCGCCGATAAATAAAATTTTCTGCTCTGCTAGTTTTTCAAAAATCCGCTCTGCCAAACGAACTGAAGCTGCTGCCATCGAAATTGAATGCGCACCAATTTCGGTGGAGCCACGAACTTCTTTAGCAACTGCGAACGTTTTTTGAAACAATTGATTGAGATAGGTGCCTAAAGTACCAGCTTCATTAGCGGTCCGCACAGCATCTTTCATTTGCCCCAATATTTGGGTTTCACCGATCACCATCGAATCAAGTCCACATGCCACCCGAAAAGCGTGTCTGACGGCATCCGATTGCGGCAGAGAATACAGGTGTGGCTCTAAAGCGCTGGGCGCCAATTTTTGGCTTTTAGCCAGCCAATCGAAAGTTGCGGCGTGCAGTAAAACTTCAGACTTAGCATCATTAGCAGCACAGTAGAGCTCAGTGCGGTTGCAAGTCGATAAAATGGTTGCTTCGGGCAGGTGAGAACTATTTACGCTGCTGAGGTGCGAGCGTAAATCGTGGAGCGCTTCTTGGAGAGATTCAGGATCAAAAGCTACCTTTTCCCGAACTGCCACTGGCGCTGTGTGATGATTGATGCCTAGTGTCAGCAGCTTCATGTTGCTGATTATAGATATGATGGCCTATTAATGGGGATAGTGATGGGGTTTTTAGCTTTTCTGTTGCTTGGGGGCGCTGTAGGCTGGTCGGCCTGGTACTTTTATCCCGCACGAAAAACGCCGTCGAGACAGGGTTTAGGACGCATTAAAGGGATGGTTGGCGCAATCTGTGCAGGGTTTGTTGGGGCCTGGGGGGGTTCTTTTTTGGCTTTACTGGGAACCCTTGTAAAGCCTGGTCAAATGCTCGAGTGGTTGGTCGCAATTGTGGCAGCATGGTTGGCGGCGGCAATCTATGTAGCTTTTACTCGTTAGTCCAGCGAATTTGGGCATTACCTAGCTGCTGAAGCCATTGATTAGTTTGCATAAAGTGTTTGCAACTGCCGGAATTGCCAGCCTGTAAAAACGGATTTGCGGTTTTATAAACCCCCAGGCCTGACGGGTGTGAGGCTTGCAAAATCAAGGGCTGTATGCCCTTCTCTGGACGCTCAATTAGCGGTAATTTAGCTTGCGCATGAGCCCCCCATAAGAGCCAGACTAAATTGGGGCGTTGCTTTGCTAGCTGGAGAATAAGTTGATCAATCAGACTGCTCCAGCCCAAATGGGTATGGCTAGTTGGTTCACCAAGACGCACACTCAAGGCTGTATTGAGTAATAGCACACCTTGTTTAGCCCAATGGCTAAGGTCACCATGTCTTAGTGAGCCAAGCCCCTCAAGCGCTAGCGCTTTACTAATATTACGTAAGGAGCTTGGAAACTGTTTTGAGCGCATGGCAATCTCTGCAGGAATTGAGAAGGCTAGTCCTTGCGCTAAGCCAGGTGAGTGATAAGGGTCTTGACCGAGAATGACTACCTTTACTTGGTCTACTGCAGTTAGTTCAAGCGCCTTAAAAAAAAATTCCGGGGCTGGACAAATCGTTTGGGCATGCAAGGCAATTTCAGCTTGAAGACAAGTCTGTAAATCTTGCCAGGCCGCTGACTGCAAATAATCCCGCAATAAATCACGCCACGACAAAGGTATCGCGTCAGTTAAATTTCTCATTGCTCGGCAGCAATTGGTATTGCGCGATGGGCTCGTCTATTTTTAATTGCAACCGGGTCTCGTGTTCAAGATCTTGGCGAAAGTAGCGGATACGAATGCGTTCACCAGGTTTGAGTTGATTCAGAATACTATTCCAGCGAGATACAGTGATACGTTGCTCATTGATACTAATGAGTAAATCATTTGGTGCAAGTCCTGCTATTTGAGCAAAGCCAGAATCAAATACATGGGTAATTTTGAGCCATCCTTGTGCGTCAATAAAACGACAGCCAAAATCGAGCTTAAGTTGTTCAGTATGGGAAAGGGTTTTTAGTTTGACGCGAATAATTTGCGGATCAAACCATTCTTCTAAAGGAATGTCTTCGGTGCCGTTAATATAGCGCGCTTTAAAATCTTTCCAAGGCTTAGCAAATTCTGGCCCTAAGAGCACCAACATAATTGCATCTAGTCCGTCTTCAGGGAGGCCTTTTTGAGTGCGACCATGCCACTTCCAGAGCAGGCGCATTGCATCATCTAATGATTTACGTTGCTGCGAAAAGTGACGAATCAGTAAATCAAGACCTAAAGCTAGCATTGCGCCTTTAGCGTAATAACTGACTACGGCATTAGGGGTATTTTCATCGCTTTGATAAAATTTTGTCCAAGCGTCAAAAGAGCTGTCGGCTAGACTTTGCTTATGCCGTCCTGAACCGCGTAAGACACTATTCCAGTTATTTGCCACACACTCGAGATAAGTTTTAAGTGTTATGCGCTTACTGCGTAAAAGCAGTAAATCATCATAATAACTAGTAAAACCCTCGAAGAGCCAGAGCAAGCGCGTATGCGTGCGTTGGTCTAGGCGATAGGGTTGAAACACTTTTGCTTGAATTCGCTTAACCAGCCAAGCATGAAAATACTCATGGCTACATAAGCCCAAAAATTCACGGTAGGCAGATTCATCAAGCACGGTATTAAGTTGGGGAATTTGTTCGCGTTGGCATAACAAGGCCGAACTATTGCGATGTTCAAGCCCACCGTAGCCAGCAAGTACTGCGTTCACCAAAAACGTGTAATTGGTGAACGGGGGTTTTTGGGTTTTGGGCTCAAAGAAATTAATTGCAGCAGTGCATATCGCTTGCAGGTCATTGCCAAGGCGTTTCGCATCAATTGCTAGTCGGCAACCTTGAATCGCCATGGTGTGCCGCACACCACCAGAGCGCCAGTGGACTAGCTGAAATTGGCCTAAGGCAAAGGGATGATCTAATAAATCATCATAGTTGCGGGCTAAATAAAAACCAAACCCCTGTGCATCTACTTTGGCGCTCGCTAAAGTAGTTTGTACCTGCCACTCATTTGCTTGCTTCAGATTTTGTTGAGGTGGCACTAGGATGAGCGAACAAGGCAAGTCGGTTTGACCGTTTACTGCCAAGCAGAGACTACTCGCATTAAAAAATCCCCGCTCCTGATCTAAATAAGCAGTTCGTATGGAAGGATCAAAAGCGTAGATGGTGGCATTCACTTCCACCGGTCCATCTACTGGGGGCAATTGCCAGCGATCATTATCAAGCCGCTCTAATTTCAATGGCTTAAGGTTTGATCCAATGCGAGCAAAAGCGGTAAGCGTTTCTATCTGTTTACTAAAGTCACGGATCAGATAGCTGCCTGGAATCCATGCGGGCATCTGCAAAATTTGCCCCTCAGGATGGGGATTAAGAATACATAAATTAACTTGAAAGCGATGCCCGCTTAAATCAGCTGGCCAAATGGTGTATTCGACTGCAAATGGGTCATCCGTGTTTACAGTTGGGCGTAGAGATGAGGTCGACATGGCTATTCAGAGTTGTCTTATTTTAAGGAGGCTAATTTTTTCTCGATATCGCTTACTTGTGCTGCTCCAGGAATGCGACTACCGTCAGTAAAAAATAATGTCGGTGTACCCGTAATCGAATAGGTTTTCGCCAGTGCTTGGTTTTTTTCAATTGGGTTTACGCAGTCTGCTTTGCCGGTTGGCGAAATGCCATTAATCATCCAATCATGCCAAGCTTTTAAGGGGTCGGTAGCGCACCAAATCTGTTTTGATTTTTGGGTTGAGTCGGGTGAGAGAATAGGTATTAGGTAGGTATAGATAGTGATGTTATCGAGGGGTTGCAGGGCTTTTTCAAGCCGCTTACAGTAGCCACAATTCGGATCGGCAAAAATTGCTAATTGTCTACTGCCATTGCCCCGAACATCCTTTAAGGCATTGCTAGGCAAAAGATCTGCCCAACGAATGCGGTTTAAATCGGATTGACGTATTTCAGTTAAATTTTTACCACTGGCTAATTCAAGCAAATTACCCTGAATCAAGTATTTTGCAGTGGCATCGGTATAGACAATTTCATTACCCACCTGAACCTCATAAATTCCTGTTACTGGGGTGGGAACTACCCCTTTCACATTGGCAGACGTGCCTAATTTTTTTTGTAATTCGGTTTTAATTGTGCGTTCGACATTGCCTGGCGTAATAACGATACTTGGGGCAGCGCTCACAACTGGAGCAGATGCCTTAACGGGAGCACTTTGCGCATTTACTTGGGATATCGATAGCAAGAGCAGTATTGGCCAATAAAAAATATATAGAAATGGTGCAGTAATAATGCTATTCAAAATGATTTTCTCCTAATGCCTGATGAATTAAACGGCGTTTTAATAGATGACTACGATTGACTAAGCCGAGACCCCAATTGCGCAAACCTTGCTCGAAAGTACTTTGGGCGCCAAACAATTTTTTCAAACCATCGGTGACCCAAAGTAGGGCGCTAGTATCGCCTTGACGCTCGCGCTCATAGCGCCGCAACAATAGCGGATCATTGATAAGACGAAAAGACTCCCGGTTTTCGAGTACTTGTAAGAGCGTAGCGACATCACGTAAGCCTAGGTTAAGGCCCTGACCGGCTAAGGGGTGCATCACATGCGCGGCATCGCCGACCAAAATAACTTGGGGATTTTGTGCGGGCCCAATTAATCGTGCAGCCCGAATTTTACTCAAGGGGAAGGCTGCCGGCACAGAATTGAAACGCAAATTTCCTAGGGTGGCCTGAACCGTGCCCTTAGCTAATTCCGCAAAGCGTATCTGCCATTCGGCCTCATTGAGCTTTAATAAGGCATCGGCATTTTCAGGTGAGGTAGACCAAACCATGGACACTTGCTTGCCTGGTAGCGGTAACATAGCCAGAATGTCACCGTCTTCTAAAAACCATTGATTGGCAGTTTCAAGGTGGGGTAAATCGCTGTTCCAATTGGCGACCACAGCGCTTTGTTGGTAATCCTCGTGTTGGACAGTAATGCCAGCAAAATCGCGGATGCTCGAACGTGCACCATCTGCGCCAATGACCAGTTTGGCCCGAATTTCCACTTGGTTGTCGAGCGTCAATTTAGCTTCCGTCTCTGCAAATGTCATTTGGACAACGGTGGCATCGAGCCGTTCAAGTTTATTTTGAAAGCGGCTAGCCTGATCTAATGTTTGCTCAATTAAGTTTGCCTCACCGATCCAAGCTAGTTGCGCTGTACCAGCTTCAAAGGCTGAAAAATGTAATTGATCTTGGGGACCATGCCGATCACCAAAAATACGCATATCCCTAACGACTTGAAAACGGCTTAAATCAAGCGCATCCCATACTTGAATTTTTTTTAGGAGGGCTTGGGTGCTGGAAGAAAAAGCATAAATCCGTTGGCTCCATTGACCTGCCGCTGGGGCGGCAATTGACTGGGAGAGAGCGGGCGCAATATGCACGGTAGAGAGCCCCAGCTGGGCTAATCCAAGGGCAGTTGCTTTGCCAATCAGCCCAGCACCAACCACCGCAATATCAAATTGATGTGGTTTAAAAGAGGGTGGTAAAGAGCTCATGTACTGATGAT
>Ga0304730_1002684_pt1 | contig 12508 bp, 13 predicted proteins | sample M_130628_MF_Meta_FD_190474 | JGI IMG/M metagenome (GOLD analysis project Ga0304730, IMG submission 190474) | Freshwater microbial communities from Lake Montjoie, Canada to study carbon cycling - M_130628_MF_MetaG (v2) (version 2) | ecosystem: Environmental > Aquatic > Freshwater > Lake | place...
AAAAAAAACTTTTTAGGGTTTTTTTTGTTTTTTTGTTTTTTATTTTTTTTTTACACGCTTTCGGCTGCCACTGCAGCGCTCTCTCGCAATAAACACACGCATCGCAACTCTCTCTCGCAATAAACACCACATCGCAACTCTCTCTCTCAAATAAACACCGCATCGCAACTCTCTCTCTCAAATAAACACCGCATTGCAATAAACTCTCTCTCGCAATAAACACTACACTACACACTTACATACTACGCACAATGGCCTCGTTTCCAGATGGCGACCACTGTGGACCAGGTGGACCGAATGGCAGATTGGACGGAACCCAAACCCAATTCCACTGGGCAATGGATGGAATCCAAGCCCAAACCATGGACCCGGGAGGACCGGAAGGCCCTTGCGGCTGCGCCGACTGGGGAGGCTGACCTTGCGGTTGACCAAGAGGAGGACCGGAAGGCCCTTGCGGCTGCGCCGACTGGGGAGGCTGACCTTGCGGCTGACCAGGGGTTGGACATTGCTGACCAGGGGGAGGACCAGAAGGCCCTTGCGGCTGCGCCGACTGGGGAGGCTGACCTTGCGGTTGACCAAGGGTTGGCCATTGCTGACCAAGGGGAGGACCAGAAGGCCTTTGCGGCTGACCAGGGGTTGGCCGGGGGGTTGGCCGAGGGGTTGGCCGGGGGGTTGGCTGACCTTGCTGTTTACCACGACATCCACTCAGCAGTACTTCTTTAGTCAGATATCCTCCTTTATAATCCGGAAAGAGACTCCTGATAATTTCAGCTGCGCCTGGATCATTGGGATTGGGTGAAATGTTGGCTTCTGGAAGAATCTGATACCAATCAGCAGGTTCAAACTCTCCAGTTTCCTTAGACAACACCAGTCCATGGACAGAACCGTTAGGGGTTTGTCTAAGAACGTAGGTGATTGATTTTCCCGGCTTTAATTTGAAGTTTTCGATACCTTGAAAGTATCCATCAACGCATGATGGAGTCCAGCCGCGCAACAGATCCAAATCAAACTCTTTAGAACCAACACGTTCGTCTGACCTAAACGAACAATCGTGTCCATGACAAGCCTTGTAGAATTTAGCAGCCTGTTCAGGGGTCCAATGTCCAAGCTCAACCATGTACTTACCGTAACACTTCACAACAACAGCCGCAATACATGACTTTTTTGGTGTATAAGTGGGTTGGTAAGGGCGCCTTCCTCGAAACAAATCCAAGTGGACCTTTTCTCCCGGAGCAAGCTCGACCTTGGGAGAAGGTGCAACCGAAGCCAACGCAACCAGAGCTTCTAGGCTAGCAATCTCAGGAGCAAGATTGGAAACATCGGAAACATCGGGAACCTCGGGAACCTCGGAAACCGAAGCGGGAACCTCGGGAACCGAAGCGGGAACCTCGGGAACCGAAGCGGAAACCTCGGAAACCTCGGAAACCTCGGAAACCGAAGCGGGAACAGAATACCGATCTGTCAACGGCTTAGCAACGGGCTTAGGAGCGGGCTTAGGAGCGGGCTTAGGAGCGGGCTTAGGAGCGGGCTTAGGAGTGGGCTTAGGAGTGGGCTTAGGAGCGGGCTTAGCAACGGGCGTCAATGGGGGAGCATTACTGCGTCTCTTGATAACTGTATTTGGAGCAGGCTCCTCCGAGTCATCGTCTTCATCGTCGTCTTCGTCGTCTTCATCGTCTTTATCGATGCCCCATTCAAATCGTTGTCGACCTGATTTCGCGCAAAACGCAGCGGCGCGCTGCGAATATGTTAAGGCAGTGACAACAGGGGTGGCAGCAACAGGGGTGGCAGCAACAGGGGTGGCAGCAACAGAGGCGAAAGACATTTCGAAAATGTTAAGCGAGTTCGTAATCTCAGGATAATAGTTATATTATTACAAAAAATATTCAGTTTTTTTAAATTTGAAAATCACATAAAGATTATATACATTCATATATAAATATGATTATTAAGAAAGTTCTTGAAACGTATATAGATATTACAGACCCGGCCGATATATTTTCGCCAAATCGCAATGAAATGATTTTACGAAAACTGTCAGATAAGTTTGTTGGTATTTGCTATAAGTCATGCTATATATTAAAAATAAATAATGTTATCCGCAAGTCATTTATTTATATGAAAGACACATTAGAAGGCGATTCGTATACTAATATTATGTTCGAAGTTGATGCAATTATTTATCAACCAAATGAAATAATTCAAGGATGTAATATAATTAAAAAAGAACCTAATGGCATTATACATGGCAAATCGCAATATGCGGGCATTCAATTAAGTATTCAGCCTAATATGTCAATATTTAAAGAAGGAGACACAGTTCCTGTAATAGTAAAGCGCGTTAGGTATAACGTAAACCAAAGTGCAATATCGGTCCTTGCAATACCGTTCGTCCCGCTTCAATATGAACCTATTTACTACAATGTAACTGGAAAATTATCAAAAATTCAAAGTACTGAAATAAAGGCAATGCTGGAGCAAGCTAAAATAGAAGAGGGTAAGCTAAAGAATCTTGGCGCTGCTGAAAAAAAGATATTATCATTCTTTATTGATATATTAAACCCAAATAAGCCGGACCAGTCGAAAGTAACGAAAATAGAAATTTACAATATTATGGATGTTAAAGATGGTATGATTTTTAAACCGGATGTTTCTTATAATAGCACTTTGATAAGTATCGGAACGGCCGAAGACGATATGATTAAAGATTTAACAAGCGGCAAACATAATGTCAACACAGTTGTAAATGAATCTATGTATAACATTTACTATATTTTAATAACCCAATATATTAATAATTTACAGACGCTTCAAAATTTTCTAACTCAATATCCAACACTTGACCATATTAACAAAAGTAAAGAGATTTGGAAAATGTATACTATGTTAAAAAAATAAATTATATAAATATACAATGACCAAAGAAAGAAAAAATAAAGAGGTATTTATATCGGATAATATTAACGAGATATCAATAGACGACCGAAAAGATATCTTATACTTACTATATAACTCATGTCATAGAGAAAAACTAAAAGAAAAAGGAAACGGCACTCAGATTAAAATGAAAGATTTAGCCGATGATATGATAGATAAAATATATGATTTAATTAATAAAAAAATCAAAGAAAACTTGGAGTAATTTTATTTCAAGCAAAAATGTTTATTTTTTCCATAATAACTTAGTTTTAAATTTGAATTTAACGATTAAGTATATATATATTAAGATGGATGCCGTAATTGAATGTTTTAACAAAACTATTGCTACAGACAAATCCAATATAGAATTTGAAATAAAAATATTATTGGATAAAAGAATTAAAACGCCAGGATATCAAAAAAAAACACATAATATAATCCAATTGCGTGACCAGGTTCTAAATATATTGCAAAAATTAAATGGCCGCGTCGAAACATCGCAAACCATAAATTTTATTAAAACGTATAATAAAGAAATGTTTGTGAAGCAACTGCATTTTATAAATGGCGTTCAAGATAAAAATAAAAAGACATATTACATTAAAAAAAATATAATTAAGCCATTTTATATGTTATCTGATACACCATATAAAATTACTGTAAATAAAGAAACGACTATGGATAATGATATTAATGAATTTGATATCATAAGGTTCAGGTCGCGGTATACCGTATATATTAATTCCCGATGGAAACTTGATTTAACATTTATAAAAGAGACGCGCGACTCATCCATTAATAATTTGAAAGTTATTCGCGACCGCATGTTTTCACAACCATTAAACCCATATGATACCGATTGGGATTATAATGACAGAGTTGAAATAGAATTGGAATATATTGATTCAATTCCCTTAACTAAACAATGCGTATCAGACTTATTAAATATATTTAGCACATATCAAAATTGCATAGATAAAATAGCCAGTATTATTAAGCCAGCAAGTAAGTTCAAAATGACTGGTATAAAGCAATTGGGAAACAATCCTATAGAGCTTACTAAGAAATTATACAATGATATAAGGCCGAAAATAAATGACTATATGGTAACTGAAAAAATAGATGGTATTAGAAGCATGATTATAATATACCCAAGCGAGAACGTATGCCATATAATTAATAATAAGACAAGCGAAGGCATAGTTACAAAAAATATAAAATGTGATGCATTTACTGATGTTAAATGTATAATACTTGACACGGAATCTGTTGATGATAAATATTATATATTTGACATAATATGTTATGAATCCAATATAGTAGTTAGTGAAATTCCATTTATTAAACGCTTAGAATATATAAATTTAATAGCAGCGAGTTCCAAAAACTTGTTACTGGATGATAAGCCATTTTTATACACTAAGCATTTCATAGAACTAAGCAACTTAAATGAAATAAGGGATTTTTATATTCATATGTTAACCATGCCGTATACCATAGATGGGTTGATTATACTGTCCAAAACCAGTAATTATGTAAATACAATAAACTATAAATGGAAGCCTAAAACTACTATTGATTTTATTGCCAGGCGATGTCCTAATAATTTAATAAGCCAGTTCGCCGAGAAATCGGGAAAAACTTTATATTTATTATTCTGCGGCATATCGTCTAATGAAAAACAAGGCGTTTGCCCCATAGAGAAACAACTATTCCCGATTAACCAAAAAAATTACGAGCCGGTATTATTTAAACCGAGTTCAGACCCATTGGCGTATCTATTTTGGGTTGCTGATGAGACTCTTGATGGCAAGGTTGTTGAGCTTATATACAAGGGCGAATGGGAATTTATTAAAGTGCGCGACGATAGGGTCAATGATGTCAATAAAAAAATGTATTATGGCAATAATTTTAAAGTTGCCGAATCTATATGGATGTCCTATAAAAATCCTGTAACGTTAGATTATTTATGTCAGGATATAAATAAATCATATTTTAAAACTGATAGCCTTGATTACTTCTATATGCGTAAGTTTAATAACTATGTAAAAAAAGAAATATTAAAAATTACAGATGTTGAATGGGTTATAGATTTAGCATCGGGCAAGGGTCAAGACCTTAATAAATATATAGAAAAGGGATTTAAAAATATTATGTTAACTGATAACGATTTAGATGCGCTGTGTGACATAATAGATAGAAAACATAAAATTAAAACCATCAAAAATCATGCAATTTATATTAAGCGATTAAACCTGTTAGACGGCCATAAAATAAATACGGCGCTGACATATCAAGATATAAATATTCCAAACGGCGGCGTTAAAACAGTTATTTGCAACTTGGCATTGCACTACATGATACCAACCAAAGTTAAATTGCAAAACTTTGTAAATTATCTTGATTCAATATTGGCTACTGATGGCATATTTATATTTACTGCTTTTAATAAGGATAGCGTACTAAATTTATTTAATGAGTCTACTGAATGGAATAGATACGAGTCGCCCAGCTCCAAAAAACCAGTTTATTCAATTAGAAACAAAACTAAAAGAACTAAGCTCCAAATAGAGGTATTATTGCCGTTTAGTAATGGCGAATATTATAATGAAGTATTAATAAATACAACATTATTAAATGACCAGCTGGCCAAAAAAAAGATTAGACTAATTAAAACTGGCGGCTTCGACACTTATCTTGAGAGCTTTGCTATACATAAAAATCATTTCCATAAAGAACTGCGTGATATTGATATAGAATTTATATCCTTGTATCAGTATTATATTTACAAAAAGGATTAACTTAAAATCCACGAGCGCATATCTGATGTACTACGGTCACCGTGGTAGACATCAATATTATTATTTTTTTCTTTAATAATGTAGGGTACGCCGCTAACATTATATTTGGATGCAATGCCAGAATTTTTGGGATTGCCAGTATCTATTTCTTTAAATACGTATGTATTGGGTAATCCAGTATTCTTTAAATCATCCCATGCTTTGGCCATGCGGTCGCAGTGCGGGCATCCCGGTCGATAAAACCACATTATTACAGTTTTATCAGGACTTTCAAACGGTTCGAATCTTTTGTCAAAAATAGTTATTAAAAATATTAATAATATAATAAGCAATATACAAGTTCGTGTCATAGTATATTATAATAATAAAATAAAAAAATGGAAATGAAAACTCCGCATGTATACAGCAATGATCCGCGATTTGTTTATAATTTCATACATATATTTACGGGAAATTGTTATTATTCAAACCATTTCGACAAGATTATTCGCAACGGGCATTTTATACAATCATCGCGCAGCTTAAATGGCCCGGGCATGTTAATAAATTACAATAAAGGAATCAAAATATTAATAGGCGATTTTAAAGAAGATATACCATATGGCGATTACACAACAATTGATTGTATAGAGCCCTACTATAAAATAACAAACAAATTATATTCATGCGCATCAGTTAAAAAAAAATTAAATAAAACTGAATACACAACTATGCAAATAATTGTAGATGGTAATAAATTAATAGATGTTATTTTAGATCCGGTTCGAATAGATAAGGAAATACCAATAATGTTTAAAGATTTATTCACGTGAGCCGCGAAACTGGCGGCTGGGCGTTATCGTAGGAACATCGTTATTTATTTGATTCATTACATTTTTTCGGCGTTGATTTATTAGCTTATCTTCTAACTTTGAAATTAGTTCTTTCGTTGTCTTTTCATCGAGAGACTGCTCTTCGTTTGACAGGCGCGCCAATAGTTCTTTAACCATAGTAGTTTTATTATTTTTTGCATTGGTTGCCATCTTGGCTTCGATTTCTTTCTGTAAATTTTTAAAGTCAGTCAGTTCCTTAGATAGCGTTGCGTACGCGTTTTGCCATATGGCATTAGAATCAGATTTATTAAAATGCTGTTTCTGGTATGATTCCCATAGATAGCGCACGTAGTCTGCCTGCCGTTTAATCCATTCGGCTTCTTTATCATAGTCTTTGGTTCGTGGGGCCGAGCTCATGCTAATACATTTAGCCAAATAACGTTTAAACGCTTTTGTACTAAACTGACCCATGCAAAGCATATATCGGCAGACAATAGGATATGCTGTATAAAATTCCTTAAATCCAGATTTTTGATATAGCTCCACTTTTTCGGAATCTGGCTTATTAACAAACTCGGGGTCATCCTTTATTCTTTGCTTTAGGTCATTCCACATCTCATTGGCTTTTGCTAAGCTAACTTCTTCAACATTACTCATTATAATGATAATTATAATTATACTTTAAATTATTATTCTGATTTAAAAAATGATTTAAAAAAGTATATAAATATAAATGGTTAACCACCGTTGTGAAAAATGCGGAAAGGGTTTCGGCCAAAAATCACATTACACAGCACACTTAGCCAAAAAAAATCCGTGCATAATTTATAATAATAAGCTTGTAAAAGATGTGCCTATTGAGCGCATACATATTGCTAAGCCAATTTTAAAATGGGTTGGTGGCAAGACTCAAATACTTGATAAGCTTATTTCAGATTTTCCAATCGACATAAACAATTATCATGAATCTTTTCTTGGCGGCGGAAGTGTTTTATTAGCTTTATTATCGTATATAAAAAACGGTATTGTAAAAGTTCGAGGAAATATTTACGCGTATGATTTAAACGAACCTTTAGTTTATGTTTATAAAAATATACAAGTTAACCATATTGAATTATATAACGCGATACAAATAATTATTGCCGAATTTAATGAGTGCGGCAAAGGAGATATAAATAGAAATCCAGTAAACATTGACGAGGCCAAATTATGTAAAGAAAATTACTATTACTGGACTCGATGTAAATACAATAATCTAACTGATAAAAAAAGCATATTGGCATCGGCCCTATTTATATTTTTAAATAAAACTTGTTTTCGCGGTATTTTTAGAATGGGGCCTAATGGATTCAATGTTCCGTATGGCCATTATGATAATCCCGAAATTATAAATAAATCACATATAGAAGAAATTCATAATCTTGTACAGAACGTTATATTCGAATGCTGCAGTTTCAATATATCATTGACTCGAATAAAACCAAATGATTTTGTTTATTTAGATCCGCCATATGCTAAAGAAAATGATACATCATTTGTAGGATATACGGTTGACGGATTTAATATAGACCAACATAATAATTTATTTAAGTTAATACATGATTTAAACACAAAAGTAATGTTAAGCAATGCAGATGTAAGTTTGGTGCGTAGTAATTTTACATCATATAATATCACATCAATTTTATGCAAGCGGTCCATTAATTCTAAAAATCCCGAATCAAAAGCAAAGGAGGTTATTATAAAGAATTATTAATCCAAACATCAAGATTTTTGAAATAATTTTTATCATCACCAAATAAAACTTCAATATTATTTTCATTTAATATTTCATTTAATATAATATATTTTTTTTCATTTGAAATAATTTTATCTTTTAAATAATCATTAACGCAAAATCCATAAATAACTTCAAAATCCGAACCCAATACAATTTCATATTCTCGCTTAAGAGCTGGACCCGCCCATAATTTAGTTTCAACAGATCCGGGACCTTTCTGAGCCTTTTTTTCTAATATCTTTATTATTGTACGTCCTGTTTTATATTCTATAATATATGCCTCATCTGGACATCTAAAAACATTAATTTTGTATTTACATTTCATATATATTTTAAAATTATTTTGCAATAATAGAATAATTGTTTTATCGTCAAATTTTTTTGATATGTAGTTTATTTTCTTTGATTTTTTTGTAAATTTATGTTTGGTATAGTCTGTTAATCGTTGCATATTATTAGTTTTTTCTTCAAAATATTTTCCTTGTGTATTTGCGCATGCGCCGGCAACGGTTCCATTGCGTTTGGACATTTTATTATTTATAATTTATTCAATTTTTATACGGCCGAGCAGTTTATTTAATTCACATTCTAATTCTTCATCTTCAGATTCAAATAAAGGTGATGAATCTTCAATGTCGCTGCCACCTTCATATATTATTGATGACGATGACTTGCTTACACTGTGCTCTTCTTCAGGTTTTGGCGTTACTAATGTCGTTACTAATTGCGTTACTGATGGCGTTACTGATGGCGTTACTAATGGCGTTACTGATGGCGTTACTGATGGCGTTACTGATGGCGTTACTGATGGCGTTACTGATGGCGTTACTGATGGCGTTACTGATGGCGTTACTGATGGCGTTACTAATGGCGTTACTAATGGCGTTACTAATGGCGTTACTAATGGTTCACCTTCACCATCGCTGTTGGCATGGCCATCGCTTTCGCCGCCACCTTCGAGATCGAATAGTTCGACCCCGCCTAAAAAACTAGTGCTATTAAAGCTGAACTCGGAACCGCCTTGAATTTCTGAATCGCTTGATAATGATGTATCGGATTCTGATGACTCGTTGCCGGAATAATCCATTGTATATTGTATTTACTATATTTATTTAAAATATTAACCTAACATTTTATTTCAGTAATCTCATTGCATGGTTGTAATTTAATTCGGGCATAATTACATTTTTTATCGACGTAATCGTTATTATCGTAACAGAATCGCTCAAATGAGTTTTCTGGAAATCCCTTCCACCCCTCTTTATTATGGCTTCTTACGTGCATAAATATAACATCGCCAATCCTTGATAATTTATTATATATAAACCACATGCGCGTAGTTAAATCCGAATTAGTTTTTTGTTTAAATGATTCCGGATTCCACTTGCCCATATATTTTTCACACATTTCTATCCAAAACATACAGTCGGTTATTATTGTTATCTTGTTCCATTTTTCGGAATCAATCATTTCAAGAGCCCTTATAATCGCGTAACCTTCAGCTCTTATATTGGATGCGTAGACCTTAGATATGTCTAAATTTCCACATATAACTTTGTTTTTTAAACAGCCCGAAACAAACAATGATGCCCACCCGGCGCGCGAATCTTTTGATTTGTTATTTGGATGGCAACTGCCATCTGTAAATACTATATGATGGGTTTCATTCATGTCTAATATTTTTGTGTACGGGTCTTGTTTAGGATTTATAGAATTCCAATCAATGGGCGCGCGGTCATCAGCAACAAGAAACTTATTTGCTTTTGTAAAATGATTGCAATCTATAAATTTATTGGTGCGCGACTGGGCCAGGGGGCTTGGATGCGTATATTCCATAACGACATGAAAATCAGTATCAATATGACTTTTAAAAGCCCTTGCAAAATTGCCCCATAACATAAATACTAACTGATTTCCTTTATTGCAATGATAATCGCAAATTAATTTGATTATGGCTTCTGTGTACGGCTGCCAAAGCTTTAAGTGGGCGCCCGCTATCTTAACTTCTGTTGTAAGACCTACGTTCAATAATAATACGCCTTGACGCGCCCAGCTTGATAAATCGCCACCGGTTGGCATACATTTAATTTCACCTGTGTTTAGTAGACATCTATATATATTTTTAAGCGATTTAGGAACGCTGCCCAAACATGAAAAACTAAGCCCATGCGCGTGGCCTTCGGTTGGATATACGTCCTGACCCAATATAATTACTTTAATACTATTTAAGTCTGTTAGGCGACACCAGTTGAACCAGTCTGATTTATCAGGCGTTTCATTTGATATTTTGGGCATGATATCATCTAACATTTTTTTCGTGCTTGAATTGTAAATTATATTTAACCATTCTTGCGAAATGTTATGAACAGCACTCATTTTATACTTATTATGTTATATTCAAATTTAAAAAAAATGAATTATATTTAGGTCTAATAACATTGCCAAACTATGCCGCTGACACTCATTGGACTGACGGGACCTATTGCATCGGGCAAGAGCACCGTAAGTGATTATTTAGAGAACACGTGGGGATTTACCGGCTATTATTTTGCAAAGCCACTCAAGGAAATTGGTTTGGCCTTTGGATTTGAATATGAGCAGCTATATGGAACGCAAGCTCAAAAGTTGGAGATAAATAAGTACTGGAACGTGTCGGCTCGTGAATTTATGCAGCAGTTCGGCACTGAAATCTGCAGGAATGTACTCCCGGCAACAATCCCAGCAATGAGTTTTGGCGAAAGCCAGTCGCCATGGGTTCGCCTGTTTGAAATCTTTATGCAAAAACTATTGGTGGACCATCCCAATAGCTGCGTTGTTATATCGGACTTGCGATTTCTGAATGAGGCGGCTGCAATCAAGCGGTTTGGTGGTTATATAGTTCGCGTAGAACGCCCATCTGAGCAATTATTTACACACGTATCTGAGACTGAAATGGCTCAAATTAAACCGGACTTTACAATCGCAAACACCGGCACTAAAGACGAGCTATATGACAAAATTACGGAGATAGTTGATATTTTAATTCATATTGTATAATTATATATATTATATATATTTTTTATAATCGTGCATATCCTATATTAGTTATTAGTAATAATATAAATATAGCTATATTCGATGACCGGCGCGCGGCATCAATTAAAGCCATTTTTGGAAAGAAATATATATATATTTCCTCAATGAATGCATACGAGTTTAATTCCGCGATTATTTGACAGCCATCGTAAATTAATAATGCGGTCGAAACTATTAACGGTATATAGATACCTATCTTTAAATAGCGTAGTGGCCAAGCTGGTATGCTTAAAATACAGAATAGTATAAATAAATTTATAAAAAATAATATTGGCATTTATAATTATAAAGTTTTTTATTTTTATATTTGAATTTTATATTTTCAAAAGGTTTTTACAAAATACTTTTATATTTTCAAAAGGTTTTAGAATGAATGTTAGAATGAATTGAAATTAATTCAATTAATTCGAGATAATCAGAAAAATTCGGAATACTTTTATTAAGCGCACCACGAATGCCCGCAGAATAAACAAATGACCGTTAAGTCTGTACCTTCGTCAAGAGAGCGGGCATAACGGCGCTCGGTTGTGCATTGACTGCGTTTGCATTTACTACATTTATATAATTCACTATACTTGATTTTGCGGTCCAAATTGTTTCGCTGATTAATCTTTTTATCTATTTTTTCATATCGGTCTGGACATAAATCTTTTGATGACATATTCGCAACGTTTTGTAAATCGAACGCATTGCTAAGTATTTTATTCTTTACATATTCAGAATTTATACTGGAATTTTCATCTAAATTGGTGGCTAACTTGTAACAAATATTATGGTATAAATCAACAAATCGAGCGTCGGCCCATATGCACCTGATATTATATAACTTGCTTTTATTGATTGTGCGATTAAGGCAACCTCGTTCCAATTGCTTTACAATATGTTCTTTGGTGATTATTTTCTCAAATAAATAACTCAAAATAATACTTGTGGTATTGTCAGGTAATTTAAGTTCGGCAAGTATTTTATTGATATCTTTTCTTTTTTTATCTGATATATATTTTTTTTTGGCCGCCGCGTCTAACTCTTTATTGGACCCTAAGCAATCGCTGAATAATATTATTTTACACCGTCTAATAGCGTTATAATTTTCGTCGGCATAGTACGTTTCATAGCTTAGTGGT
>Ga0304730_1002685_pt1 | contig 12505 bp, 5 predicted proteins | sample M_130628_MF_Meta_FD_190474 | JGI IMG/M metagenome (GOLD analysis project Ga0304730, IMG submission 190474) | Freshwater microbial communities from Lake Montjoie, Canada to study carbon cycling - M_130628_MF_MetaG (v2) (version 2) | ecosystem: Environmental > Aquatic > Freshwater > Lake | place...
CACTTGTTGTAGTTTTTAGATACTCCAAATAAATATTCTAAGTTCCAACAAACCAAAAACACAACAGCAAACAAAAGTATTTGCCAAATATTCTGACCATCTGCAAAAAAATGGGATAAATTCATTCTGTTTATTTTTTAAGGGTGATTAAATAAAATTAGATGTTGCAAATTTAGCGCCTTATTGCAGTGTTAAGTTATTATTAAGTAATTTTTATCGTTGTATTAACTTGATACACTTACTTTTATCATATAATTTCGGTCAATGCCATAGGAAACAAGGCAATTTATTCTAGTAATTTTGGCGGCTGCTAATTATTTATACTTAAAAAAAATAGTTTATTCATTTGAAACATTTATTAATTCGATTTTTTATACTTTTTTTACTAGTTAGTTTGCCAATAATTGCAGCCACTGCTATTGGCAGAAATTTAGGAGCGCAAGCCATTTTATATTATTCGTTTTTATGCGTTTTGTTTTTGCCTTATGCAGCTATAAATAATATTTTGTTTAGAAAAATATTTTGGTTAATCTTATGCTTATTTACATTTGCTTGGAGCCTTACCGAAACTGGACATTATATACAAGAGCATGCCCCGTTTAACGAATTAGCGCTAAAAATTTTATACGAATCTTATTGGCAAGAGCTTGTAGAATATACAGTTACTACTATACCAATGTGGGCAATTATTATTGTATTGATAGGCATTGTAGTAGCTATTGTTTTTATTTATAGAAGCAAGCATTATCTATATTTTTTTACTAAAAAACAAAAATGGATTGTTTTTTCTACATTGCTAATTGGTGCTTCTTATTATTTATTTTTTGCAAATGCCAAAGGCGATAAGGCAGGTTTTTTGAAAGATGAATACGTAGGCAATGACGTTTTAAAAACCTATTATAAAAATATTGTAATTGATAGTGTGCAAATGCAAAAAACTTTAGCTCCATTTCAATTTCAAAAATTGCAAAATGGACATGGCAATACTTATGTTTTAATTATTGGAGAAAGTACTTCGCTCCATCATTTTGGTATGTATAATTACTGCAGAAACACTACGCCATTATTAAGCAAACGCAATGATATCAGCTTGTTTACAGATGTAATTAGTAGCAATACAAGTACTGTGGAATGCCTTAGTAGATGCCTAACGATGCCGTGTGGCAGTAATGCTACTCACGATTTTTCTTGCCCTAATATTTTAGATATCGCAAATGCTGTAGGCATGAAAACTTTTTGGATAAGCAACCAAGCTAAGGATGGTATTTTTTATAATTCTATCACCATGGCTACTAGCAGAGCAAAGCATACTTATTTTGCCATAGATGATGCCACAAAAAATAAAATAGAACCTAAAGATAGATTCGATATTTTATTAATGCCTGAGCTGCAAAAAGCTTTGCAAGACACTGCGCAAAACAAATTGATAGTATTGCATTTAATGGGCACACATTTTCAATATAAAAATAGATACCCTGCAAGCTTTAATGTGTTTAATAGCACAGATACTACACATCAATTTTTTCCGTGTGCTAATAGCGATGTAAAACTACAAGTGCTAAACGAATATGATAATGCTGTGTTGTATAATGATTTTTTATTAGACAGCATTTTTAATTTGCTAAGCAAAACGCCAAACACACAATCCATCTACTTTAGCGACCATGCCGAAGAAATTTATGACTATAGAGATTTTTTGGGCCATACGCCACAAGGCGGCAATCCGTGGTTGCATGATGTGCCATTTATTACTTGGAATGTGCCGGATAGTTTATTAATCAACAAAGCAAAACCCTATCAACTCCATCGATTTTTTTACACACTTTGCACCTGGATGAATATAGGTGGAAAAAATATGCCTTTGCAAGAAAGCTTATTCTGTAAAGAATTTATAGAAAAGCCAAGAACATTGAGTAATGGTAGCCCATACACCCCTATTAAAAAGTAATGAAAAAAACATTAAACAATTAGTGGGAATATTTATTTCTATTTTTGGAAATTCAATTAATTGCTAATAATTATTTAGCCAACATGGAATTTAAATTATAGAAAATCAAGTAGAATAAAAAATGAAGAGGAGGTATTGTAATAGCAGCCACAATGTAAGCTATTATTGATTTTAAAGCTTTTTAAGAAGATGCGCATCTTGCCAAGGTTGCTTTTTTATGCAGATTTTCATAATTAAGCTCGGGTATTTTTTTAAAGTATTTAATAACTGAAAAAAGTTTCTTCTTGTCTATAAACATAAAACCAATAGTTTAGTTACTAAAAAAGAAAGCAATTTTAGATAGATTCATTCGCTAAATTTTTCTTAAAAAGCTTCCGTACTCCTTTTTATTATTTACTTTTATATCTTCATTGTACTTCATCAAATTATGCAATACGCAATACCTATTACTATCAATCATCGCAGAGAAATAAATGCAGAATTTAATAACGCTGCAAAACTATCTAATCCGCAACATTTTATTGTAGAACTAGCAGATAGTGATGCTGTGCAAGTAATGCAAATAAATGCAAAAAACATGTTTACTTGTTTTGTAGAAAATGTATTTGACATTGCATTACACGATATAGAGGTAGATGGTAATTTGTTAGGCAATGAAGCAACTATCCATTTGTATGCAAAGGAACAATTACTGAAGCAAGAAGCTCCTATTATAGAAGAAAAAAAGAAAGAGCACTTTTACGAAGATATTTTAAATGCTACTGCAGGAAAACCAAAGCCAAAGGAAGATCCGATCATTTCTTCGGTTCCAATAATAGCAAAAGTGTTGGGCAATATTAATACGCAAATAGCAGTGCAATTACGCAGCGATGCCAATGGTGTGCAATTAAGTTGTGTACATACTGCACCTATTACTGCACAGTTGTTTGAAAGTAATGAATTGGCCGTAAAAATAATATTGCATGCAAACCAACAAGAGTATGTATTTGCCATTGGAGTTTCTTTGGCGCATCCATCTCAGTTTTTGGGTATTGCATTAGACTTTGGTAGCGAAAGTAGCCAAATGGCTACTAAGCGTTACGAAGTAGGCAATGTGATATACGAGGATAAGCCAAGTATCGAAAATTTATTTCAACAAATAAAATTGTTTTATACCAATAACAAGTGGATAGAACGCAATGAGCAAGCTAGTTATTATCAAGAAGACAAAGGAAGTAATTTTTATAAGTCACTTTTCTTTTTGCGCGAGCATCTTACAGATAATTACGAAGATATTGATGCAAGCGAATTTATAAAATCGCAAGCAGAAAATCTAAAACTATTGATAGATACCAATAGTATGCAAGAGTTGGTGAATAACAAATTTCATCAATTGCCAAACCTAAAAATAATTCATCAACACAACGAAATTTTAAGCAGCATTAATTTTGAATTTAATGATGCTGCCAATCATACTTTACCGCTTACTTTAAAAGAAATCAAACAAAAAGTAAATAATACCATTTTAAAAACGATGCTAGAGTCCTTCTTGCAAAAAGAATTTCTGCGTTATAAAAATGCTACTCGTTTTGTAAGATTACTATTATTAGTACCAAATATATATGACAGTGCTAATATTCAAAACACAAAAATTCAACTCAATAAAATATTTGCAGAACTATCCAATAGCGAGGCTTACAAAGGAAAATTATTAGCTTGGGAAGTATTGACAATCTCTGAAAGCGATGCTTCTTTTATTGGGTATATTAATAGAAAAAATGCTGTTGTAAATAAAAACAAAGATTATATAATAGTAGATGTAGGAAAAGGAACTACAGATTTTTCTATTATTAGAACTGGGGCAGAAAATATTTTTGACCTACAACCAATTTACAGAAACGGATTTGCAGGTGCCGGTAATTTAATTACGAACGCAATTTTCGAAACACTATTGCATTATATACGCGAAGCTAGCAATGGCGAAAGTGGCGTTAATAGATATATGCAAACAAAAATTATAGACGAACTAAAAGGCAATAACTTGGTATTGATTACTAAATTTTATGCAGAAATAGAACGCTTGAAATTTAATTTTAAAACAGATAATGTAGATGTGGTATTTGCAGATTGGGCAAATGCAAAAAAATTAGACAGCACTTGGAGCAATGTAGCAAGCAATGATGTAGATTTTCAAACCATTATAGATTTGCTTGGGCAAATGGAATTTGGTGGCGATTTGTTTGGCTACATCAATGATGTATGCGAAGCAATTACTGAAAAAGTAATTGCACATCTTAGTATGATGCAGCAAAACAAAACAGACCACGACTTTGATGGTGTAGTGCTTACAGGTAGAGGATTTATGTTTGCGCCATTAGCCGCTATGATGAAAAGTAAATTGCAATCTAGATTGCAAATTGGCGAAAATAAAATAGCATTGCTAAGTGGTAGTGAGCTGAAAGATATTTGTATCAAAGGTGTGTTTAATAAATCTATCCAACAAAATACAGATGTAGTTGGGCACCCAATTCAAATTATAAAAGGCGAAGCCCCGCCGCCAATCAAAGAAGCAAAAGTGACCAGCAAAAAGTGGTTTGAATATTTAGTAGGTAGCATAGAAGCAAGCAATACAGATAAAAAAGTATTTGTAAAAAAAGATGCCAACTTGCAATTAGAAGGTTTGCAAACTAGTGAATTTATTATTGGCGCAACTGCCTATAATTTAGGCAATAAATCTATTGCAGATAATGTGCAACCTGCAAGCAAAGCTACTATCAATTATACAAGCACAGGTTTTAAAATCCGTAGAATGCTGCACGGCAAAGTAGAAAAAATAATTCCATTATCTGTTATACATGACTATGACGAAGTAGAGTTAAAACTAATTGTTCCGTCTTTATTTCCTAATTATATTAATACAAATTATCTAAGAAGTTTGCAAGATGATATCAAAGGATTGCCAGTAACTACCAAGTCATCTAATACAAATACAATTAACAATCCGCTATTATTTGACGCTAATGCAATACCACCGCCACCACCCAATACAAACGATTTATTATTTTAATTAAACACTGCGATATATTATGAAACTAGGAATTATTATAGGGCTTACTTTATTTTCTGCTACTACAGTGGTAGCGCAAAACGATCATGTGCGCAAACTTAAAGATTATCCATACAATTCATCTATACGTGTAAACGAAAAATATTGTATAATATCTTGCGATAAAAATACCGACTCGTTTTTGATAGCAAGAGATGCAAAAAATATGTGGCGAGCAAAAAATAATGTAGATGTAAGTAAGGTAAATTTATTGCAGTTTACAACTACACAGCAGCAAGATTTAAAAGTGCAGTACGATACTGTAGATGCAAAAAAATATGCAGGCATGCAATTGTTGGAGCAATTGATCAATCGTGCAGCAGATAAAGGAGGCAATATAAAGTTTGTAAACGAAAAAGAAAGTGGAGCTACTGCAAATGTAGATCCAACTTCAGAAGCGAATCCGGAAAACCAAACTACAGTAGAAGACGGCGGTGATTTGTTGCCAATAGAAAAAAAGAATAATGATGTATTGCTTTGGAGCTTAGCAGGCATTACCGCTTTGCTTGCAGGCTTATTGATTAGAGAAAAAATGATATCTTCTTCTAAAAATTCCGTAATAGAAAATTCATCTATCAATACAACCATCAGTCATGATATTACCAATGCCAATCAACAAATAGTACAATTACAAGCTACTAATCATGCTTTGCTAGAGCAATTGCGCGATTTGCAACAACAACTAAAAGATGTACGTGATGCAGATGCAGCCTATTTTGAAAACGCATTATTGAATTTGGTAAACCCTGCAAAAACAGCATTAAACAAACAACAAAAAGGAGATGCACTTTCTTTGGCAATGCAAATATTAGTGCAGTACATTGCTATTACACATACCAAAACAGAACGCCGCCAAGGTAGCGACGACTATAATGTAAAGCAAATGAAAGGCGAGGCATTGTCTGTGCAAGAAAAGCAAAATAGCATCAGCGCATCTACACCTGCAGATGCCATACCAAATGAAATAAAAACCATCCTACAAATATTAAAAGATAATCAAGTGGCTATTCCGCAAGGTTTAGCATACATGGGTTATCAGATTCAATAAGCCAATATGAGTGTAAAAAAAATTGGATTAATTGCCGCAAGCCTTGGTTTGATAGCAATTAATTTTATTCTAGGCAATGCCATCAGTACAATGCTTACAGTAGCTATTGTTGGTAGTTGCGTGTTTTATATTTTGCAATTAACTACAGAAGAGCAAGTACAATCCAAAGCAAGTACATTACCCAGTGGCGATATAGATGCTATGATACATTTGGCAAATTTTGCAAAACAAAGAACCAATTTGTATAGCCTAGCATTGCTTGCAATTGTTTTTATTTTTTCGATAATTGCTGTAAAAAAAATTGTCAATCCAAGTACCAGCCAGCCTTGGTATTTTAATAATGATCATTACGGCATTAGCAATAAAGCAATTGGCTTTGATGATGATTTGCATTTTCAATACACAGAGGCAGACTCTTTGCATGCGGAAGGAAGTATACAATTCAAGCAACAAAATGGAAAAGTGTACCTACATACACAAAATGTATTTACACCCATTTTTATGCAAGTAAGCGATGGCAAAGAAAAAAAATATAAATTATTGAATAATGTATTTGCTGCAAAAATTGCCAATCAGTTTAGTTTGCAAAATAACACTACTAGCATAGATGTAAATATGCAAACTAGTGATGTAAGTATTTGGAATAAATTAAAAGGAAATGATAAGCGGAATATAAAATACACCATTCAAGTACATTGTGCAGATGCAGCTTTATTAGCAGAATTAAATTTGCCGAACCCGTATAATGATGTTTTGGAAATAGAAGACGAAGAACTGCACAATGGAAAAAGCCTATACAATTTATTTGCAGTAGCGGAAAATTGTAAAAGTCAAAAAGCAGAATCGCAGCATTTACTAGAGCAAATTTTGGCACAGCTAGATGAAACGTATTTGATTGTAAATTATGATGAAGCAGAAAATAAATCCTATGCACTATTCCCAGATAAAGCTTGTATAGAAAACGGATATACATTAAAAGTAAGTGGCAATGCAACTAATACCAATCTTACTACGCAAGTTGCCATTGATTTTAATAAAAAATTTCATATTGGTTTTAATCATTCCAACGAAAAATTATTTTTAGATAAAATAGAAAATAAAACAGCTTTGGTTTTTGATTTTCCGCAAAACTATTTATTGACGCATCCAGGACTGCAACATCATGGTGATAAACACATTCGTTTTATTGCTACAAGCTATGATGATGTAATTACACATCCACTAAAAGAAGGATTTTATTTTTCACATGCAAATTTAAAAAGTAATTATGCTGTGCAGGGCCAAATGGAATTTACATCTCATAAGCCACAACATTTGCTTAGTGCTACTTATGCAGATGTAAATAAGGGTGCAACTTTCAAAAAAATAAATAAATCGTTTTGGCTAACTACACAAGATACTGGAGTTGATTATTTATTTGAATTAAGAGATTTTTCGGACAATGGATTTAGCTATAATAAAATTATAAGTTATGCTACTTATTTGTTTTTATTATTTTGTGGCTTGCTATTTTTTGCACGCAGCAATAAATTGCATCGCATAGAGCCAATTATTTGGACTGCTGTTTATGCCTTACTGATAGTACGTTTCATTATGTATTGGCGTATTGCCACTTTCCCTCCTTTAGAAAATATAGCTAAATACGAATTCGAAAATACTTTGATAGGATTCGATTTTAGTTTGTTTGGTATTGCATTCCCTTTCCCAGTAACATTATTATTTACAACAGGTATTGTGGCGGCACTTGTTGCATTCCGATTGTTAAAAAAATACATGCCATCAGTTTTTGCAACTACACTTTTAAAATCTGATAAATGGAAATTAAATACACCAAGTAATATTAATAAAGTATTTGTAATCTTAATGCTTGGTTTATTGCTTTTGCATTTTATAGTTCATGTGGAATTTTTGCGCAGAATTATAGATGTAATTTTACCATTATTATCCTATCATTTTTTTAGTGCTAAGGCCAACCAATATTTTGAGGCCAGCGTGCCATCAATCAATGCTCCAGAAAATAAGGTTGTAAAGTACATTCGCGTATTCGCTTATTATTTTATTTACAATCCAACTTTTATTATCACTGCTAGCACAATTTTATTTTTTGCCATTGCAGATAGAGGCTTTTGCATTTTATTTATATTATTTGTATTGCTAAAAAATGTATTACTAAATTTTTTCAAAAAATCATTTGATGGTAGCAATAGCAAATTTGTAGAAATGTTTACCAAGCCTTGGAACTATTGGATTTATGGTGCAATTGGTTTGGTATTGTATTTATTTATTTTGGGTTTTAAATCGCTGTTTTATTATTTACTAATATTCAAATTATGGGTAGGTTTATTATTACTTTTAGCAGTTGTAGGATGTTTATATTTATTTAAAAACAAAAGCAAATTATTTTACGCTTCTGCAGGAACAGCTATTATCTATTTTATTATTTTGCTAATTCCTTATACCAGAAACGTTGCAGATAAAAAAATCACTGATGCTATTAAACATGTGCAATTTCGTGCTTCTATCATTCATCAGCCGATTAGTAGTTTGCTTGTTAATAATGCCTACAATAGTTTTAATACTCGCAAAATTATTGAAACTGCAGAAAATCAATGGTTCATCAATACCTACATAACCAAACCCTACGACAATGATAAACAAATTAACTTGCGTGCTTTTAGCAAGGTAGGTGTAAACTACAATACCCAAACGCGTGATGTAGTTGTTGCAAGATTTATTATTTCAGAACTTGGACAAATGACCATGATATTATTATTAGTGTTGCTTGCATTGCCAATGATTATTTATTTATGAGTTACAAAATTCGATTGGATAGTGCAGAAGAGTATACTTCGCATTTTGATGTAGATAGTTATGCAGGATTAATTCCATTACTTATTTTATTTACCATTAGTTTATTTGTATGGCTTACAGCTACTAATCGTTTTGTGTTTTTTGGGCAAGATTTTCCATTCTTAAGTTTAACAAGTAGAGTAAGTGTATTGGTGCCAATGCTATTATTTTTCTTAACGTTAATACAATCGCCAGTGGCATATAATGCCAAAAAAATGAATTTACAGTTAGGCTTAAGTAGATATTTAATACTAATGGGTGTAATTGTATTAGTAGCTTATGCTACAGTGCGCTCTAATGAATTGAACAATAATAATTTTAATGTAATTGTAAACGAAACCAAAGAAAATATTGAAGGACCTTTCAATCAGATGCTTATTAGTTTGCAAGACAGTTTGCAAAGCAAGCACATCAAATATTCCTACACAGATTTAATTAAAAAAATAACAACTGATGAAAGGTATATAACCTTCAAGTCAGAAAAGGTAGATGACATATACACCAAAAGTATTTTAACTGCTTTAGAAAAAAATCCGAGTAGCGCATTGCGTGCTAACAGCCCATTGTATATTGTGTATGACCAAGGAAAATATGAAGCTGTGTATAATAAAAATTTATACCTTGAATTGCCTGCTACTGAAAATATAAAAGTGTGGAATGGCAATATTGCAGAAGCCAATCCTTCAGAAAGCAATACAGCTTATTTACATTATGGTAATAGCATAAATACTACAGTAGCATTACCATATTTTAAAAGTGATAATATAAATGCAGTGCAGCTTGCTTTGTTGCCAAAAACATGGTTTGTAAATGCTACAGAACCAATTGGTATTATCAATGTGCAAAATCAAATTGGCAAACCAGTACATATTGCTATTTGCAAAAATCAAACCAAAAATATGGAGCAAAAGGCTAATAATTTTGTGCATACAATTGCTGCGGACGATTTAGTAATGGTAGATGCTAGTACTAATCATTTTCAGATTTCGTTTAATAAAAATCTTACATTATTTGCTACTAATAAATGGCTGAATGGCGAATACAAAACAGTGTATCCGCAAAAGGAAAATAATTTTTGGATGTATCATTTTGCGAATGCGATGAAAAATGTATACACACAAGATTCTGTATTGAATAAAAATATTGCCATTACACTGGATTATAATTGGTTCAATACTACACAGTCACTAATACATAATTCTTATAAAAATAGACAAAGCAGAAAAATGAAATTTACTGTAATAGCAGCGGATGGAGATGGCAATATTAGATTGATGAATGACTATGTAAAGAACAGAAAACAATTAGACCCTAACAATGCAACTGCTATTTATAATTTACAACAAAAACATTTCTTTTTTAGTAATACTGGCAATGAGCGTGACCAATGGGCAAATGCAAATTTAATTCATATGCATCTTGGACCAGGTTCTAGCATTAAACCGCTTATGGCTAGTGTAATAGCTAGTCAGGTAAATGCAGGTTGGGAGAAAATGAAATTGAGCTACACTAATCTTGGCGAACAAAATTATTATGCAGGTTTAAAATTGGCAAAACCTTGGGAGCCAGATGCTGATTCTTACGATGGGCAAGGCATGAGTGATTATATCAGAAAGTCTAGTAATTATTATCAATCTGTAATGCTATTTTTAGGCAGCTATCCTAAAGCAGATTTTATGGATAGTATGCATCATGCAGATGTTAAAAATATATTGACTACAAAGTACGGTGCTAATAATTTATTTCCAAGAGTAATTGTAGATGGTGTGCAATATGCATTGCCTAATTACGCAAAGGGAAAAGGCAATTGGCCAAGCAGCGATAAAAGTAAAAGCGGTCAATCTTATTTTGCAAACGAAAATAGTGTATTGGTAAATGGGCTGGAAGTAAATGCTGGATTGGCTTGCAAGGACAAAGACAAAAACGATATGAGTGTGCTAAGTAGTAGTCGAACTAATTTTACTGACAGTACTATTTATGCTACACTAAATAAGAACAAGAGTAGTAGTTTTATTTGGAGTTTTCCAGAAGAGAGTGCTTTCCCGCAAAAAAATAGACATTACATCAGTAGTAAAAAGAAAAATGAAATCAACGAAAATTTTAATTTAGGTTTAAAAACTGCTACACTTGGTGGTTATCCTTATCAACTGTCCGCATACAAAATGCTAGAGATGTATAATGGATTAATGACACAAAATAAAAATTACGAATTACATATTCTACCAAAGAAAAACAAGTACACTGCTTGGATGCTAGATAGCACATGGACAAGAGCCCAATACAACGAATTTTTGGCCAACAATATTTTTAAAGGCATGGCAGATGTAATTACAGGTGGAACCGCTACCCAATTAGCGCCATTAAAAGCACAGCATACAGGTTATTATTTTTATGCAAAAACTGGCACAATTAATGAAGGTGGCAGCCAAACAAGTAATTCGCGCAGATTGATAGTAAGCATTACTAATAAAGATTTAACCAAGCCAGAAAATATTGGGCAAGGCACAAAAGTATTTTCGTATTATTTTGTAACAGATAATACACAAGACTTTGATTGGGGCATGTTGCGTACAATTATTCATCAAGGGTTTTTGCAAGCCTCATTTATTAATTATTTTAATCAACCATAAATGAAAAAAAATATTTCGTCCTTTATTTATTTTGGAATTGCTGCTGTGATTGCAGCAGCTAGTTATTTTATTTTTTGCACCAATAAAAGTGTTGCGAGTAGCAATGTGGAAAAAGTAGAGCAAAACCGTTTTGAAAAAGACAATGCCAACCAAATGAAAGTAGATACATTTGTAATGCTGGTAAATAAAGCCTATGGACCTTTGGCAACTATTGCAAAAACAAGCAGTCAATTAAATATAAGCATGACGCAAGCCAATCAAGTAACAAAAGATTTTTTTAATGGCAATGATGCATTATTAAAATGCAATTTAGCCAAAGATGGTTTTTTGATTCAATACAACGAAACGAATAAAAGTTTACAAGCACAATTTGTAATTAAAAACGGTGCGGTAACTGTACCAAATGATGTATTAATAAAACTGTTAGATAAAACAGAAAATGCCAAGAAAATAATATGATTACCAAAAATAATATTATACCGTTTATCAGTTATTTATTTTTTCAAAAAAATAAAACAGTAGCGCCGCAAGCATTGTTAGATAAATGGGCAGCGGTGCCAGAAGCTGAGATTGCTGTTCAATTACAAAATTTATATACGCATTGGCACTATACTACCCAACAGCAAGAGCAAACTATTCAGCAATTTTTATTGCAAAATAAAAGTGGCGTAATACCTCCATCACCAAAGAATTCGCAATCGGTTTATCCCTCTTCGCCTCACCCAATTGTGCCGCAAAACCCTAAAAAAAATTATATGGGTTTGTTTTTTCTAGCCTTATTTATTCCTTTGGCTTATGTTGCGTATCAATTTTATTTATTTAATAATCTAAAAAATGTATATGCCATCACTAATAATTTAAGTGTGCGCAATGATAGTAATGTAGTAATTGGCAGAATGGATTTGCAGCCTCCTACAAAAGTAAATGTACATAGTTTTGAATCG
>Ga0304730_1002686_pt1 | contig 12505 bp, 14 predicted proteins | sample M_130628_MF_Meta_FD_190474 | JGI IMG/M metagenome (GOLD analysis project Ga0304730, IMG submission 190474) | Freshwater microbial communities from Lake Montjoie, Canada to study carbon cycling - M_130628_MF_MetaG (v2) (version 2) | ecosystem: Environmental > Aquatic > Freshwater > Lake | place...
GAACAAGGGTGTTATCTACATCGAAGAAGGCTGCTCGTTTCGAGGTGAGTGCCATGTCACTACCTTAGCGATTGAAGCCGTTTTTCGACGCTTTATGCTTACTCCATGAGTTCTACAGTCCACGTGATTCGCCATGGCGAAGTAGAGAATCCCAACAAGATTCTCTATGGCCGCCAGGCTGGATGGAGACTTTCCAAGCGCGGACAAGAGATGGCGCAAACTATTGGTGAGTGGTCTAAGTCAATTGATCTTGGGGCTCTTCATGTCTCACCACTACAGAGAGCGCAAGAGACAGCAGCACCAATTTCACGTGCACACAACATTGAGATTAAGACCGATGATCGACTCATTGAAGCTGCAAATATCTTTGAAGGAAAGTCATTTGAATTAGGCAGCGGAGTGCTCAAGCATCCATCTGCATGGCGCCATCTTTATAACCCGTGGAAGCCATCATGGGGAGAACCTTATGAAGAGCAAATCTCTCGAATGCTTGCTGCAATCTTCGATGCCAATAAGGCAGCAAATGGCAAAGATGCAATCGTTGTCTCACACCAACTACCTATTTGGATTCTACGTAGTGCCATTGAAGGCCGAAGCATGCTTCACGATCCGCGCAAGAGAGAGTGCACATTGGCATCAGTGACAAGCGTTCACTTTGACGATGAAGGAATGATTTCTGGAACTTCATATACCGAACCTGCAAAGCATCTTCTTCCACCGAAGTAATATGAAAAAACTTGCCATCGCTCTTGCATCAGTACTGCTTCTTTCTGGTTGCAGTAATGGAGGAGCATCTCAAGCTCAAGAGAGTTTTATTGCAGGTAGTGGAGCAATCACAAAGATTAAGGCTGGAAGCAGAATCGCAGCTCCAGCAATTTCAGGGATGACACTCAGTGGAGAGAACTTCACATTCACTCCAGGCAAAGTTGCTGTGATTAATGTGTGGGCATCATGGTGTTCACCATGCAGAGCAGAAGAGCCAACGCTGTCAGCCCTCTCTCGCACCTTCTCTGATGTTCAATTCATCGGAATCCTTACACGCGATAACCCTGTTAATGCTGAGGCTTTCACGCGAAAGCGCGGAACTCCATACCCAACACTGATAGATGACTCAATCCTGATTGGGTTTAGTAAATCTCTTCCTGCCAATGCAATTCCCACAACGGTGATTATTGATCGCAATGGCAAAGTTGCCTCACGAGTTTCAGGAGTGGTCACAGTTGCATCTCTTACTGCGCTCATTGAAGAGGTGAGTGCAGAATGAGTGACTTTGTTGTCAACCACATCATGGATGGTTTCTTACTCACCGCTTTTCCTATTGCTGTTCTTGCAGGGCTCATCTCCTTTATCTCTCCATGCGTGCTTCCACTTGTGCCCGGCTATCTCTCATTCGCTGCAGGATTTTCAAGTGCAAGAGGGAAAATCTTCTTAGGTTCTATTCTCTTTGTGCTTGGTTTTAGCGCGCTCTTTATCTCCTATGGAGTTCTCTTTGGCGAGCTTGGTGCACGGATTGCCACTAATGAAGAAATCATCACTCGAGTGCTTGGAATTCTCACAATACTTATGGGAGTCATTTTCCTTGGGGCATTTCCTCTCATGCCAACAATCAAGCCAAAGATTGCAACCAATGGTGGACTTATTGGAGCGCCGCTTCTCGGATTTCTATTCGGAGTTGGCTGGACACCATGTATTGGTCCAGCGCTTGCGAGTGTGCAGGCTCTTGCATTTCAAGAATCCAGTGCAGTACGTGGTGCTGTTTTGTCATTCGGTTACTGCATCGGACTCGGTCTTCCCTTTATTGCATCCGGACTCTTTCTGGATAAATCAGAGAAACTACGAAGAGTGCTGGTGAAGAGTGGAGATAAGGTTTCCAAAGTTGGCGGATTACTCCTTATTGTCATCGGTATATTGCAATTGACAGGTCTCTGGACTGATCTCATGATTGAGATGCGCTCTCTTATTACAGACTTTGCGCCGGTGATCTAATGAGTAAAGAGATAGAAGTACCAGAGCTAGGTTTCTTTGCCCTCATACGTTATGCATGGCGCCAGCTCACAAGTATGCGTACTGCACTCATCTTGCTGATGCTCATGGGTATTGCAGCAATACCAGGCTCGCTCATTCCACAGCGGATTACCAATCAGATAGCAGTCCGTGATTTATTTTCTACAAATCCAGATTTAGCGAAATGGTATGACCGCTTCTCACTCTTTGATGTTTATGGATCTCCATGGTTTAGCGCAATCTATATCTTGCTCTTTATCTCTCTCATCGGTTGTGTTCTGCCACGCAGCGTTGAGCACTACAAGGCTATGCGAGCACAACCGCCAATCACCCCAAAGAATTTATCAAGACTTGAACATCATCATGAGTTTGCAGGTGATGCTCAATCTATGGAGCGGGCATCGGTTTGGTTTAAGAAGAATAGATTTAGAGTGCGCAAAGAAGGAAATTCAATCTCTGCTGAAAAAGGATTCTTAAGAGAGACAGGAAATCTTCTCTTTCATCTCTCACTTATTCTCATCTTGGTTGGAGTAAGTTTTGGTTCTCTCCTTGGAATGCGCGGTGAAGCAATTGTCAGCGTGGGAGAGCGCTTTGTTAACGTAGCAACTTCCTACGACTCACTCTCATTTGGAAAGCTGACCGGTGAAAAGTCACTGCCCACATTTGAGATCAAGCTAGATAAATTTGTAGGTCAATACGATCCTGTGACAAATGCTCCGAAGGATTACACAGCATGGGTGACCATTAAAGAAAATGGGAGCACCTATAAGAAGGTGATAAAGGTCAACAAACCTCTCACCTTTGGCGATACTCGTGTGTACTTGCAAGCAAATGGATATAGCCCGGTAGTAACAGTGAGAGATTCACAAGGAAATGTTGCCTTGCAAGGGCCCATTCCATTCTTGCCACAGGATGGGAATTTGCGCTCCATAGGATCAATCAAAGTTCCGGATGCGGAACCACAAATTGGATTTGTCTCATCATTTGTTCCAACAAATGCTCGCACAACTGACCAAGGCGCAGTTTCAATCTTTCCTGAACTCTTAGATCCAAAACTCCTATTTTCAATCTGGAAAGGAGATTTGGGTCTTGATTCAGGTATTCCTCAATCTGTATACAGAATTGATACGAGTAAGTTAGAGAAAGTCGGATTGGGTTCTGTTAAACCTGGTGAAACCTTTACCTATCCTGAGGGCTCCATCACACTCGAGACTGTAGTTCCGTGGATCAACCTTCAGATCGTCAAAGATCCCGGAAAGAGTTATGCGCTTATCGGCGGTATTCTTGCTGTACTTGGTCTACTTTCTTCACTCTACGGACGTCGTCGTCGAATCTGGGTTCGCATTACATCTGGCGGAGTTGAAGTGGCAGGACTTGCTAAGAACAGTGCACCGGGACTTGAAGTTGAGATAGAGAATTTTGTAAACGCTATTAGGGGAGAGAAGTAATGTTGACGACGTGGGCCTATATCTCAAATTACTTTGTTTATTCCGCAATGGCTGTCTTCACTATCTCTTTTATTGCGCACGCATTCGAAACAGCTTTTGCTGTGCGAGCACCTGAGGCTGCAGATTCAACTGAAGGAAACCTTCTTCTTAAGACTCTGGATTACAAGCGAACTGAGAAGTCAGCACGTATTGCAACTGCCATGATGATTCTTGGCTTCATTCTTCTTCTTGCGGGCATAGTTGCACGCGGAATTTCAAATGGACATGTCCCATGGGGAAATATGTATGAGTTCTCTATTACAGGAGCTTTAGCATTTACTGGCGCCTATCTTGCAGCACTTCGCAAATATGATCTGCGCTGGCTTGGTCTCTTTGTCTCTGTCTCTGTTCTCTTAACTCTTGGTACAGCAATCACTCTGCTCTATCGCAATAGCGCACCACTTGTTCCTGCGCTGAAATCGACATGGTTGGTGATTCACGTGTTGGCTGCGATTATTTCTGGAGGTGTATTCCTCCTTGCAAACGTAGTTGCTGGCGCTTATCTCTATCTCGATCGTCTTGAATCACGTGGTCCACGCCCTGGTTGGTTACAGCGAGTCCCATCTCTTGAAGTCCTTGATCAACTTTCTTATCGCCTCGTTGCATTTGTATTTCCACTCTGGACCTTTGCAGTGATTGCAGGAGCAATCTGGGCCGAGAGTGCATGGGGGCGTTACTGGGGGTGGGATCCAAAAGAGACGTGGGCATTTATTACATGGGTTGCTTATGCGGCATATCTGCATGCTCGCGTGACAGTGGGTTGGCGCGGTCGTCGCGCTGCATGGTTATGTATATTCGCAGGTTCAACGTTCTTGTTCAACTATGTCTATGTCAATGTGTGGGGAACCGGCAAACATACTTACTCTGGTTTGTAAGAGATTTTAACTTGATGATTTCTGCAGAAGTTGTGGGCTTTATAGCATGAGGCCTTGGAATTTTCTTCGGGGTTCCGCAAGCTTTACGTGTCAGAAGATTGGGCCATGGCCGTGGGGTGAGTTTAGTTTCCTGGACTCTGCAATTCGGTGTTGCAATCTCTTGGGCAACATATGGACTTGATGCAAAATCACCATCTGTGCTGCTGACAAATCTCGGTGCTGCAGTAGTAAATGCAAGTGTCATCCTTGCAATCCTAAAAAATAATGTGAAGTCGATTTCACTGCTAACAATCTATGCAGCGACATTGGCCACTTTGATTCTCATTCTGCCGAGTGCAGTCGTCTCAACTTTGTTGATTGCTTTAGTCTTTGCGCAATCACCTCAAGTAGTTAAGTCTTTTCAAAATATTGCAGCTGGAAAAGACTCTGCAGTGTCGGTAACCGCGCTGAGCGTGAGCTCCTTCAGCATCTTCCTCTGGTTTATCTATGCTTTTATGGCGGAGGATTCACTCATCAAGGTGAGTGCATCAGTGGCATTCTCAATCAATGCAGTAATCATCGCCTTAGAAATTATTGGAAAACGTAAGCGAGCTTTAGATACTGCGTAAGAAATCTGGATCATCATCCGGAGGAAGAATTCGCTTCTTGCCCAGCTTAGGACCCTTAGGGCCACGATTGCGACCTATAAAGAGATAAACGATTCCGCCGAGCGGCTGCAAGAAGAGAATTGCCAAGAGCCAACCCCACTTAGGAATCTTCTTAATCTGTGAGTCATCGCGCATTGCACAGTCGATAAATGTGAAGAGAGTAAGTGCCAAAGGCAAGAGAATTAGCAGTGCGCGAAGCATGAGGAGATTCTAATCCTTTGTATCTAACTCTGCTTACTCGTTAAAACGAGAGCACGAGAGCGAAGGTGAGCCCGAAGTGAAGCTGTAACTGGCCTGTTCGTCCGAGTAATGGAATGAGATCGGCGCCCTTTGCACCGGCAAGTACTTCGCGAGCAATTGCATAGGCGGCAGGTGCTGTAGCTAAAGTTAGAAGTGCTAAAGGATGCCCTGTGAAGACGGGGAAGATATAAGAAGTAATAAGCAGGAGTACAAAGAACTTTCGTGCCTTTTCATCACCGAGCTTTACGGCAAGTGTCTTCTTACCGACAGCTTCATCACCCGGGATGTCGCGGATGTTATTGATTGCAAGAAGAGCACATGACAGGCAACCCATAGGAATAGATGCTGCAAAGGCAGCGAGTGTTACCTCAAGAGTTTGAACGTAGTAAGTACCCACAGTTGCAACTACTCCAAAGAATGTAAATACGGAGAGCTCACCAAATCCTCGATAACCGTAGGGAGTGTGACCACCGGTATAGCCCCATGCAGCAAGAACGGATGCAACACCAATCAAGATGACCCACCAAGAAGAAAGGGATGCAAGCGCAAGCCCTGCGATACAAGCAAAGAGAAATGAAAGTTGCGCTGCGCGCTTTACAGACTTTGCAGATGCAAGTCCAGATGCTGTGAGGCGAACAGGTCCAATGCGATCGTCATCTGTGCCACGAATTCCATCGGAGTAATCGTTGGAGTAATTAACGGCAACTTGAAGAGCCAAGCTCACGCAGAGCGCGAGCAGTGCCTGGAGCGGTTTCCACTCTTTCCCCGCAAGAACAGTTGCGACAATTACGGGAGCAACTGCTGCAGGCAGTGTGCGAGGGCGAGCTCCTTGAATCCAGATATTAATGTGAGGCCTCCATATAGAGCTCAATGAGTTTCTTACGATCTACTTTACCAATACCTATCAAAGGAAGCTTCGCAAGATGGAGATATCCCTTAGGTTTACTGAAATCCCCAAAGTGCTCAGATAAAAATTGTGAAATCTCAACATCGCTAATCGATTTTTCTCCGGCAATAGCAACGTGAAGAGATTCTCCCCATTGCTTATCGTTGACCGAGAAAGCAGCGAAGGAGACTTGCGGAAAGTGATCATGCAGAGAGTTCTCTATGGCGCTAAGAGAGATGTTTTCTCCGCCAGTGATAATCACATCATCGCTTCTGCCTTCAACGATGAGTTTTCCATTCTCTATACGACCAAAGTCTGATGAAATAAACCAACCATCCTTGAACTTCTCATCCCAGAGGTCTTCGGCTCCAAGATAGGTGTGTGCAAGAACAGTTCCTTTAATTGCAATCCGCTTTTCGGAAGTTATGGAAATTTCCACACCATCGAGTGGCACTCCGTCATAGACACAACCACCTGTTGTTTCAGTCATTCCATATGTCACAACAATATTGATTCCAGTGTTCTTGGCTTGCAGATGGAGATCTGCTGCGAGTGCTGCTCCACCAACTAAGACAGCCTTTGCATCCTTCAGATGCTTCAGGAGTTGATCATCTCCATTGAGAGCTTTAAACAATTGCGTAGGCACAATCGCTGTGAAATCTGCACGAGGAAATTCACCTTTATGGCTACGTAGATCAATAGGTTCAGTGCCAAGTTCGATTGCGCGGATTAGAACGTTAATTCCTGCGATGTGTGAAAGTGGCAAGAGAAGTGACCATGTATTTCCAGGTTGCGCACCGAGTGCTTTATTGGATGCACGCGCTGAAGAGATAAGTGCAGATGTTGAAAGCCCAACTTCTTTTGGTGCACCAGAACTGCCTGTCGTTGCAATGACCAGACTGATGGGGCGCGCAACGGCGCTCAGAGATGACTGGCCAAAAACCAGAGCTGGCCCATCCGAATTCAAGGCTGCGAAGACACGAGCCATCGATTCGCTGGCGGTCCATTCGGGATCGGCTGAGCGAAGTTCTCGTTGTGCGTTCTGCTCCATTGCACGCGTAGGCTATCGCTCGTAGACCAGATGGAGGAATCGTGAGCAAGCCTATTAAGCGTGATTTTGGTGACCGGACTATCCCAGCATGGGTAACAGGTCGCGGTGGTGAATCATTTACAGATATCACCTATGAAGTCGCTGATGGCATTGCAAAAATTGCGATCAACCGTCCAGAAGTGCGCAACGCATTTCGTCCACAAACAATTATTGAATTGAAATCAGCATTTGATTTAGCGCGCGACAATTCAGAAGTAGGCGTCATCATCCTTACAGGTAAAGGCGATGAAGCATTCTGTTCTGGCGGAGATATCAGTGTTCGTGGAGATGATGGATACCTTGGAGATGATTCACTTTCGCAACAAGGTGTTGGTCGCCTCAATGTCTTAGATCTTCAGGTACAAATTCGTCGCACACCAAAACCAGTTGTTGCAATGATTGCTGGTTGGGCAATTGGCGGTGGACACGTTCTTCACGTTGTCTGCGATCTATCAATCGCTGCAGATAATGCAAAGTTTGGTCAGACAGGACCAATGGTTGGTTCATTCGATGGTGGTTACGGTTCAGGACTTCTTGCAGCTTCTGTTGGACAGAAGAAAGCTCGCGAAATTTGGTTTATGACTCGTCAATACGATGCTCAAGAAGCTCTCTCTATGGGACTTGTTAACACCGTTGTTCCACTGAAAGAGTTAGAAGCTGAAACAGTTTCATGGTGCCGCGAGATGTTGCAGAACTCTCCAATGGCACTTCGCCTGATTAAGGCTTCAATGAACGCTGCAGATGATGGACTTGCAGGAGTTCAACAGCTTGCAGGAGATGCCACCCTTCTCTTCTACTTATCTGAAGAAGGCCAAGAAGGACGAGATGCATACAAGGAAAAGCGCAAGCCTGACTTTGGAAAGTTTCCTAAGCGACCTTAATTTATGGATCAAAGCCTGCTCGAAACAATGCGCGTAGTTGCGCTGCCTACCAAGACAAATTTTCGTGGCATCAACTTTCGCGAAGTAGCCCTCTTTCAAGGCGAATATGGTTGGGGTGAATTCTCACCTTTTCTTGAATACGATTACAAAGAATCCGCACCATGGTTGATGTGTGCGATAGAGGTTGCAACTAAGCCTGCTCCCAAGCTCTATCGCACCTCAGTAAAGGTGAACGGCACCATTCCTGCACTAAATAACCCGGCAGATATCGAAGGCATCGTTGATTCATTTCCAGGAGTTCAAACATTTAAGGTAAAAGTTGGCGAGAACTTAGCCGAAGATATTGCACGTCTTGCGAAGGTGAAGTCACTTCGCCCAAAGGCAAAGCTACGTATTGATGTCAATGGAACTTGGTTAGTGCAAGAGGCAGTGACAAACCTTCGTGCCATCTACGAAAACATCGGCACGCTTGAATATGTAGAGCAACCATGTGGAACAGTGGATGAGCTGCGCGAACTCAAAGAGAAGTTAAAAGTCGATATCAAGATCGCTGGCGATGAAGTCTTGCGCAAAGCATCAGATCCATTTGCAGTGGATCTCAAGGGGGCTATCGATATCTTGATGCTCAAAGTGCAACCACTGGGTGGAATTGCTCGTGCTCATAAGTTGGCCGAGCACCACAAACTCCCAGTCGTCATTTCAAGTGCCCTCGAGAGCGCAGTTGGAATCAATTACGGATTACAACTTGCTGCATCATTTCCTGAAATGAACTTTGATTGTGGCTTAGGGACAGGCTCACTGCTCTCTGCAAATGTTGCAGACCTTCCAATCGTTAATGGTGCAATCGACATCACCGATGTTGAGCCTGACTTCGCAGGATTAGAGGTGGCACCAGAGCGCTATGAATGGTGGAAGAATCGCGTTATGAAGACTGCGGAGCTCCTGTGATGAATCCATCCACGCTCCTTGCCCGCGTCATCGTTCGCCAAATTCTTGAAGCAGGTGTTACCGATGTAGTGATCTCTCCAGGATCTCGTAATGCACCGCTTTCAATCGCCTTTCACCAGGCAAGTACCAAAGGACTTATCAATCTTCACGTTCGCATCGATGAGCGCACAGCAGCATTCTTCGCACTCGGTATTGCTAAAGCTTCAGGTCGCCCAGTGCCGATTGTCTGCACCAGTGGAACAGCGGTTGCGAATTACCACCCAGCAGTTCTTGAGGCATCACACACAAATATTCCACTTCTAGTACTTACTGCAGATCGCCCTGCTTCCCTTCGCAAGACAGGTGCTAATCAAACAACTGAGCAAGCACGGATCTTTGGTAAAGCTGTTCGGTACTTTGCAGATGTTTCAGGCAGCGTTTATCCGATGGAACTTCCATTTAACTCACTGCAGAGCGGCCCAGTTCATCTCAACATTCAATTTGAAGAACCACTTGTGGGGGATAAGAGCGATAACTGGCTTAATGATTTAACAATTTCTGCACCGAAAGTATTTGATCGTAAAGCCCCCGGGACTTTCTATACGAAATCTACTCGTGGAGTTCTGGCCATCGGTCACGACCGCGGGGGCTTAAGCGCAGAAGCTGTAAAAGAATTTGCTGAAAAACTGGGATGGCCTGTAATTGCTGAAGATCCTCTGACATTTGAAAACGCAATTTCACATGCCAGCGTCTTTCTCACATCAAAGACGATTGCAGATGATTTAGCTCCCGATACCGTTGTAGTTATCGGTCGTACAACCCTTTCTCGTTCTATCAACGCCTTCATCAAGACGGCACGGAAAGAAATCGTCATTGATCCACGTATGGCAACAGTTGATTCCGATCGCATGGCAGATCAGAAGTTCATTCAACTTCCTGTCGTTGAAGTACAACCTGCCGATGCGGAGTATGCAGAGAAGTGGAAGAAGTACTCACTCCGTGCACAGAAGATGGTTGCAGATATTTCAACATGGTCAGAACAACTCGTTGCACGTGAAATTGCAGCTGGCGTTCCAACTGGCACTTCCCTCTTTATCTCTTCATCTCGTCCTATCCGCGACCTTGAAGGCTTTGCTGCAGCCCGCACAGGCGTTGAAACCTTTGCCAACCGAGGACTTGCAGGCATCGATGGAAATATCTCAACTGCCTTTGGTATTGCATCCCAACGCAAAGAGACCATCGCTGTTCTTGGCGACCTAGGTTTCCTTCACGATCTCACAGGGCTCATCCATAAAGAGAAAATAAACCTCAAGATATTTGTCATCAACAATGATGGTGGGGGAATTTTCTCTACGCTTTCACAGCGCGGCGTAGATGGTTTTGAAGATGTATTTGGAACACCACATGGTTTGGATTTAGCGGCCATTGCTCAATCGATGGGAATTGCTGCAAAGACTATTAATTCACAGGCTCAACTGATTACTGAACTTTCTGAGCCAGTTAAGGGAACCAGCCTTGTAGTCATAAATGTTCCTAATCGTGATGCAAATGCAGATTTCCTCAAAGGAATTTATAACAGCGTCTCTTCGATGTAGTTAGCTTTGCAAAGCAGAGCGCATAGGAATCATCTTTGCATTGCTCTCTTCTAACTCTTTTTCCGGGTTAGAGCCAGCAACAATTCCACAACCTGCATAAATGCGAATCTCTTTTCCAGTGATCTGACCTGTGCGAAGTGCAATACCTAGTTCGCCATCGCCGCTTGCATCAATCCAACCAACAGGGCCTGCATAGCGCCCGCGGTTCATTCCTTCAATTTCATCGATGATGTCGAATGCAATATTGCGAGGAGTTCCACAAACAGCAGCTGACGGGTGCAGACTCTTGAGAAGTGAAAATGCATCAACGCGCTGCTTTGATTCAGTGAGCGCACCTGTCACATCGGTTGCAAGGTGCATGACGTTGGCTAGGTGCAGAACAAATGGAGATTCAGGAACGTTTGTCGATGAGCAGAATGGTTCCAGTGCTTCGGCCACAGAGCGCACCGCGTATTCATGTTCTTCAAGATCTTTTGATGAACGAGCAAGGGATGCCGCAAGTGCTAAATCTTTTGCATCATCGCCAGTCTTTGGAATCGTGCCTGCAAGAACGCGAGATGTGACCATTCCGCGAGAGAGGCGAAGAAGAAGTTCAGGTGTTGCACCAACAAGACCATCAACAGCAAATGTCCACGTCGATGGATATTCAGATGCGAGTTTGGCAAGGATGGGGCGTGCATCGATATCTGCACTCGTTGTTGCAAGAAGATCTCTTGCCAGAACAACCTTGTCGACCTTCGTTGTTTCAATACGTGTGATTGCTTGTGCAACGCGCTCTTTCCACGCTGCTGTGCTGATACTTCCACCGCCAAAGGTGAAGGCACCTTGTGAGATATTTTCACGCTTTTCTGGAAGAAGTGGCTGCGCGATATCGCCAATCCATGTAATCCACGATTGCAGACCTTTCTGCCCAACAACTACTTTTGGAATTACTAGTACTGACTCTTGGTTTCTATCAAATGAGAATGAGGCAAAGAGAACTGGTCCTGTGCCACTTCCATGAACAGAGTTGGCAACAGCGAAAGTTTCTAGTTGGTGGTGCCACCAGTCGCGAGCTTTCTCAAAGCGATCTTTTCCACTGACTGTCGTGGTTGCATGAACTCCCCACCCCACAAGGCCTTCACCGTTGCGCACCCAAGAAAGTGGCGCATCATTGGGAAGCAGTTCTAGAAGTGGAAGGTGATCACCAAGACGAGTTGTGGTGACGGGGATGAGAGAGGGCATTTAGCGATTGAGGCTGCGTGAAATTCTTCGCCACATCAGCGGAAGTGATGTTGCAGTGATTGCAATCTTAAGAGCCTCACCGAGAATAAATGGAGTAAATCCTGCTTTAAAGGTGGCAGCCCATGTCAGATCAAGGGATGCATGAAGCCATGCAAGACCGAATGTGAAGATGATGAGATCACCGAGTAAGAGCGCAGGAAATGATGTGCGAAACTTTTGATCGGCTTTGCGATCTGCAAGGTATCCAAGGACGAAAGATGCAACGAGCATTCCAACCAGGTATCCACCTGTTGCACCAACCAGGCGATCAATGCCGTGATTAGCACTTGTTGCAGAAGGAGCGAAGATCGGTGCTCCTGCTATTCCGGCCAATAAATATGAAGCAAAAGTTAAGAGACCTAGGCGAGCGCCATATGTAGTTCCGATTAAGAGAACTGCAAGTGTCTGACCTGTGACTGGAACTGGTGAGCCCGGAACAGGAAGTGAGATTTGAGCAAGGAGTGAGATGAATCCAACGCCGCCGACAACGAAGAGAGCTTCCGTGACGGCAGTAGATCGTGGAAAGACAGCTGAGCGAAGTGAGCCAGAGTGAAGTGACATCGGGTGAGCCTCTCATCTTTCAAATCAGATACAAGTTGTGCGCAGAGCC
>Ga0304730_1002688_pt1 | contig 12495 bp, 12 predicted proteins | sample M_130628_MF_Meta_FD_190474 | JGI IMG/M metagenome (GOLD analysis project Ga0304730, IMG submission 190474) | Freshwater microbial communities from Lake Montjoie, Canada to study carbon cycling - M_130628_MF_MetaG (v2) (version 2) | ecosystem: Environmental > Aquatic > Freshwater > Lake | place...
GCATTGTCATCATTGGTCGCGCTGAAGATCAGATGGCCGGAGTCATTACCCTAAACTGTAATGAGATGGAGGCGTCGCAACTCATGTTGGCGGCAAACGATTTTTTCGGCTTTCTAAACGTCCTCGGCGCACCGCCGAAGGAAAACTTTAACTAAGGAGAAACCATGATTATCAAACGTGCTATTGCTGTAGAGAGCTTGACCAAAGTCTGTGAAGAGAGCCTGAACCTTATCAAGCAACTGATTGATGCTGACAACGAGGTGTATGCCAAAGGATACGAAGACGGCATGGCGGCTCAGGCTGATGTGCAAAAGACTTTAAGACCTTGGGTTGGGCTGACGGATGAGGAGATAGCTTCTTTTGATTGCTACGCAGTCGTAGACGCAGAATGTGTCCGAGCCATTGAAGCCAAACTCAAGGAGAAGAACAGTTGAGCAAACCATTTGACAGAATAATAACCATCGACTTTGAGACGTACTGGGACAGCAAAGAGTACACGCTCTCTAAGATGACAACAGAGGAGTACATACGCCATGATAAATTTAGAGCGTTCGGAGCTTGCGTCCATATATACGGAAGCGATGAACCAATTAGATGGTTTGGAGATACAGAGCTACGTGAGTACCTTGATGGGGTCGACTGGGGACGAACCGCAGTGCTTGCCCACAACGCACAGTTCGATGTATCAATTATGGAGTGGAAGTACAACGCCCGACCATGTTTCATCTTTGACACGTTATCAATGGGACGAGCGCTTCGAGGAGTTGAAGTCGGCAACTCCCTTGCAAAACTGGCCTCCGATTATTCCCTCCCCCCAAAAGGCAATGCTGTTTACTCCACTAACGGACTATCAGTACTCACGCCGGAAATTGAAAAAGAGCTTGCCGACTACTGCGCCCATGATGTATTTCTGTGCGAGGAGATATTCAAAAGACTTGTTAAAGGCTACCCTGCGAAAGAGCTACGGCTCATCGACATGACGCTCAAGATGTACACGCGTCCGCTGTTAGTACTAGATCAACCAATGTTAGCAAAGGCATTAGCCGAGGAGGAAACCGCTCGTGAACAACTACTACAGAGGCTCGGCGTGGAAGATGCTGAGTTGGCATCGAACCCAAAGTTTGCTGAACTACTTACAAAACTCGGTGTGGTTCCGCCAACCAAGACAAGTAAGACGACAGGCAGGACAACACTTGCCCTCGCTAAAAATGATGCCCTATTTCAGACGTTGCTTAACAGTGAACGTGAAGACGTTGCCCTACTTTGTCAAGCGCGTCTTAAAGTTAAATCAACCACTGAGAGAACGCGTGCCCAAAGATTCCTTGACATTGGCAAACGCGGCACGCTTCCAGTTCCGCTCTCGTACTACGGGGCGCAGACAGGGCGGTGGACAGCGGCCAAAGGCTCGGCAATCAACATGCAAAACCTCAAGCGAGGCTCATTCCTACGCAAAGCAATTATGGCTCCAGAAGGATACCAACTCGTTGTGGGGGATCTTTCGCAGATTGAACCGCGAGTACTCGCGTGGCTTTCGGATTACGAAGATATGCTTGACATCTTCCGCGCAGGGGGTGACCCTTATGCCGCGTTCGGTGCGCAGATGTTTAACATACCCGGACTCACTAAGGACTCTCACCCCGATTTACGGCAGTCTGCAAAAAGCGCGTTGCTTGGGTGTGGTTACGGGCTCGGGTGGGCGTCCTTTGCGTCGCAGTTGTTGGTAGGCTTTCTAGGTGCGCCGCCTGTGCGGTATTCGCGGGACTTCGCAAAGCGATTAGGCGTCGATTCGGAGTATGCGCAATCGTTCGTAAAGATAACTGACATTGATGACAAGCTGTTCGACATCCCACACACGTGTTCTACAGAAGACTTGCTGAACCACGTACTTGCGTCCAAGGCAATCATAGATACGTACAGGAGGACTGCGTACCCTGTTGTAGCATTCTGGAGTCTCTGTGAAACAGCTTTACATAGAGCGCTTGTCAATGGTGAAGAACTGGTGTATAAATGTATTACGTTCCGCAAAGGTGAGATAGAATTACCAAACGGAATGAAGTTGTTGTACCCTGATCTTCGCTATGAGACGGACGACAAAGGTAGGAGCCAAGCAGTCTATGGGCCACACGCTACCAAGTTGTATGCAGGAAAGATAACGAACAACATTACGCAGGCATTAGCACGTATTGTTATGACGGATGGTATGTTGAGGGTAGCAAAGAAATACCCGATCGCAGGCACAGTGCATGATGAGTTGATTGCTGTTGTACCTGACGATGAAGTGGTTGACGCTAAGACATGGGTCTTGGCGCAAATGACTATGGAGCCGCCCTACATGAAGGGTATTCCATTGGACGCTGACGGTGGCGCTCACCGGAGGTATGGATTAGCAAAAAGCTAGGAGAAGCAATGCAGATACCAAGACGCATCGGCGTGGGCAAGAAGACGTACGAGATTACGCGCCCACAAACAATACAAGACCCTGCGTCTTATGGGCGCACGTACTACGACGAGAACCGCATTGAGATAGCGCGGTTCGACAACCAAGGCAACGCGTTCGAGCAAGGTGAGATTGAGGACACGTTTTGGCACGAGCTTACACACTGTATCCTCTACGACATGGGTCACGACCTGTGTGCCAACGAACGCTTCGTTACCGCCTTTGCCAACCGCCTATCTGACGCAGTCAATTCCGCAAAATTATGAAACAACCCGCATGGTCACACTCAGCCCTCAAAGATTTTGAGGGGTGCCAACGCCGCTATCATGAAATCAAGGTCTTGAAGAACTACCCGTTCACTGAGACTGAGGCAACACGTTACGGCAATCAGGTACACAAGGCTATTGAGGACTACATCGCAGAGGATAAACCAATCCCTCCTGAGTACGAGCAGTTCAAGCCTGTAGTGGACGCCATGCTGAAGAAGAACGGACGCAAGCTTGCAGAGTATGAGATGGCGCTGACTGTCGACCTCAAGCCTACTGGTTGGAAAGACAAAGACGTATGGGTGCGCGGCATTGCTGACATCCTTGTTGTTAATGACGACAACCTTACGGCGTGGGTGGGTGACTGGAAAACTGGCAACAACAAGTATCCCGATAGAGATCAATTAGTTCTCATGTCGCTCATGGTGTTTGCCCACTTTCCACACATCCGCAAGGTCAACTCAGCATTGCTGTTCATTGTGAAAAATGATATGGTCAAGATGTCAATGGCACGAGATGACGCCGACAAACACTGGTGGGACTATCGTGAGCGTACAGCGCGGCTTGAAGCCAGCTACGCCAACAACGTGTGGAACCCAAACCAAACGCCACTGTGCGGTTGGTGCCCAGTAAAGACTTGCGAGTTCAACAAGAAACACTGAAAGGAAACACATGCCTTACGTAAACAAACCACGCCCATACGCAAAAGAATATGAGCAATATGACGGCACACCGATGGTCAAGAAAAAACGTGCCGCACGAAACAAAGCACGAGCAATCATGGAGAAGGAAGGACTAGTACATAAAGGAGATGGAAAAGATGTCGACCACAAAAGAGCGCTTTCAAAAGGAGGAAAAACCGTACGTTCGAATCTCCGCGTCAAAGACGCGAGCGCAAACCGTTCGTATGCAAGAAAGTCAGACCACTCTATTAAGTGACATACCGACTGCAAGACTTATCGATCTCTGGGTAGCGCGTTGGGGACATGACTGGGTTGATCTGGTGGAAGTAATAGAAGACCAGTTTTACAAAGACGCGTACGACAGAATGAGAAGAGAAGGTGAACTTGAGATTCACTTCTTAACCGATCGCTCTAAGTATGTGTGTCGTAATCCAAAATAAATTAAGGAGAAGCAAATGGGAAAAGTAAAGAATATGGTAACGCTTACCGCTACTGAGGCCGCGCTTGCTAAAAAATTAGGAATAAGCGCTCAAGTGTACGCACAGGCTATGGGGCAAGCACAGGCTATGGGGCAACAACACGTCACTATGACTACGTTCAACCCTAACAACGACCCCGTGTACTCGATACCTTTATCTGAGTTGGTCAACTTGTGGCGTGCACGTTATGGTGATACGTGGGTAGATGTGTCGGAGCTAGAAGAAGACTTCTGGTCTGATGCGTCAGCACGACTGCACACAAATAAAAAGATGGAAGAGCTTAACCATCACAGCGATACAACACCGTGGTCTAGACTGAAGGAAGATGCGTAATGCAAATAGTTGACGACAAGGCGCTCGTACTGCGCACACGCAACCCACACAAGTACGCAATCATTCCAAAGCATAAAGTGCTATCTGAGACGGACGGTATCTTTGAGGTAGCTGTGTACTGGGGGCTTGATGAAGCAAGGGTGCTACGCAATCTTGGTGTTAAGGATGTGCCGTCGCCTATCACTAGGCGCTACGACTGGCCGGGAAAGTTTATACCAATGGCTCACCAAATAGAGACGTCTGCTTTCCTCACACTACACCGCAGAGCGTTCTGCTTTAACGACCCCGGAACTGGCAAGACTTTGTCTGCGCTATGGGCGGCTGACTTCTTGATGAAGCGTGGTGAAGTAAGGCGTGTGTTGGTTCTGTGCCCTCTGTCTATCATGCACAGCGCATGGGTAGGCGACATCAACCGAAGCGTAATACATAGAAGTGTCGTTGTCGCGCACCATGCTCAAGCTAGTCGGCGTATTGAAATGATTCAGCAGGACTACGAGATTGTGATTGCCAACTATGACGGCCTGAACTTAATCGCTTCTGAAGTCAATGCCGATGGTAGGTTTGACTTGGTGATTGTTGACGAAGCTAACGCATATAAAAACCCATCAACACGCAGATGGAAAACACTTGCATCAATCATCAAGCCTGAGACGTATCTGTGGATGATGACGGGCACACCCGCATCGCAGTCTCCAGTGGACGCATACGGACTAGCAAAGTTGGTTAACCCTAGCGGTGTTCCTAAGTTTCAAACATCGTGGCGCGACAAAGTAATGAACAAGCTGACTGTGTTCAAGTGGGCTCCAAAGCCCAACGCTAAAGAACTTGTATACGAGGCGCTACAACCCGCAATACGTTTTACCAAAGACCAGTGCCTTGACTTACCACCAGTCATCACAGTCACACGCGAAGTACCAATGACACCACAGCAAGCTAAGTACTACAAGCTACTCAAAGAGCAGATGCTTTTCCAAGCTGCCGGAGAAACAATCAGCGCAGTCAATGCAGGCGTTGCTGTAAACAAACTCCTACAGATAAGTTGTGGTGCCGCATACACCGATGAAAAAGAAGTTGTGGAGTTTGATGCCGCGCCGCGCTTAAATGTTTTGGAAGAAGTGTTAGAAGAGACAAGCCGCAAGGTAATTATCTTTGCCCTATTCCGCTCAAGCATTAACACGATTGTTACTTATCTTACTAATCACGGCTATGCCGTTGACCAAATTCATGGCGACGTGTCTGCTACAAAACGCGGACAAATCATTAACGACTTTCAGACGACAGATAGCATACGTGTGTTAGTTTTGCAACCACAAGCGACAGCCCACGGGATTACCCTAACTGCCGCTGACACAGTTGTTTTCTTTGGCCCACTCATGTCAGTAGAAATGTATACACAATGTATAGCCCGCGCTGATCGCAAGGGTCAGGACTCTGACAAAGTCACTGTGGTGCACATTGAATCAAGCCCGATTGAGAAGAAGCTTTTCAAGGCAATGAATACAAAAGTTTCCGATCACGCTTTGCTTGTCGGCATGTTCGACAGTGAAGTAAAAAATATTTAAGAAAGGAGTTGCACAAGAATAAATGCCGTGTATGATGTTAAACCTTAGACATAAAACAGGAGAAGCAAATGTTAAACATAGATGATGAGGAACCTACTCCTCAGGAAGTATCGACAGAGGTCATTGTCCCGATGGACAAGTTGGCCAAGGTGTATCGCAGGATGCAGACACGCATACAAGAGTTGACAACTCAGTATGAGAATGAGGTTGAAGACATTAAGCATCAGCAAGAAGCGGTGAAGATCGCGCTTAAAGATCAGATGCTCAAGCTCGGTGTATCCAGTGTACGCACAGACCAAGGCACCGTAGTGCTGTCTACCAAGACACGCTACAACACACAAGACTGGGACTCTTTTAAAGAGTTCATCAAGGAACACGATGCGTTGGATTTGTTGGAGAAGCGTATTGCGCAGACCAACATGGCAACCTTTTTGTCCGAGAACCCACGTCTAGTTCCCGCAGGGCTTAACTCTACAACAGAGTACGCCATTTCAGTTCGTAAACCAACTAAGTAATCAGGAGAATCATTATGAGCAATGTAGCTCTATTCAACCCCGCCCAAGCCCCCGCGTTCGCAAAGAACCGCACATCGTTGTCACCTATTGCCAAGGCCTTAGCCGGTGGTGCAGTTGGTGGCGGCACAAAGCGCATCTCCATCAAAGGTGGTGTATTCCGTCTCAACGAAGGTGGCAAAGAGATCGCCGCTATTGAAGAGCGTTACCTCGACGTAGTGATTGTCAATGCCGCGCCTGATGTTTCACGCGTGTTTTATGCCAAGTCTTACGATGGTGAAGCCAGCGCTCCCGACTGCTGGTCACAAAGCGGCAAGGTGCCTAGCCCCGATGCACGTAACCCACAACACACTAAGTGCGATGGGTGCGAACAAAACATTGCGGGTTCTGGTCAGAACAACAGCCGCGCTTGCCGCTTCCAACAACAGATTGCTGTGGTGTTGGCCAATGACATGAGCGGTTCTGTCTTGCAGATGACTGTGCCTGCTAAGTCTATCTTCGGTAAAGAAGAGGGCGAGAACCGCGCACTACAGGCGTATGCTCGTCACTTGGGCGCACAGAACATTGACCCGTCTGAGGTCATCACGCGCATGAAGTTTGATACCAAGTCTGAGGCACCTAAGTTGTTCTTCAAGGCTATGCGTTGGTTGACTGACGACGAGTTCCCAACTATTCAGCAACAAGGCAAGACAGACGTAGCTGTTAAGGCCGTCACAATGTCTTTCTCTAAGGCTGAAAGCGTTGCTGTTTCCGAGCCTTTGAAGATTGAAGGCAAGCGCCCAACTGCCGCGCCTTTAGGCGAGATGTTTGACAAAGACGAAGCCGAAGCAATGGCGGCTGAGAAGGCCAAAACTAAGAAAGCCAAACCCGCGCCTCTGCCCGCAGAGGATGACGAGGAACCCGTGGTTCGCAAGGATGAGAAGAAGCCCAACGCTGTACCTAAAGCGAAAGCAAACCTCTCAGCCATGGTAGACGACTGGGACGAAGCCGAATAAAGGATTACGGGGCTTCGGCCCCTACCTACAAAATGGCCTACTCACAACAAGTAATTAGCGCAGTCAAGAAAGCGCCTAAGACGTTGGGTAACCAACTCGGGCGTTGGGCTGTGCATCATGACTTCTCTGCCATTAAGATAGCCAAAGTAACAGGAGCCTCTCGGCAATCTGTTTACAACTGGTTCAATGGTGGAGAAGTATTCGTGGCTTACCGACCCTCGGTCGAAGCTATTCTTAAAATTTTACAAGCGTCCAGTACGGGCGAAGAAGCTTGGAGACGAACATGCAAAGCATTCAACCTAAAAACTTAAGCGATGAAGAGATACTGCGTCAGGTATACCTGATGGGCAATGAGATGCTTCCGAAGGAATGGGTAGAAGTCCTATGCGAACGCTTTGCCAAGACACTTGATTGGTATCACGATAGATACGATGAAGGTTTTGCTGACGGCAGTGGCAACGGTTTAGAACACGGATACAAGCGTGGCTTTGAAGAAGGTTTTGCCGCAGGCGTAGATCACGCGAACGACCCCGAATTAAAGTAACCAAAGGATACACATGACATCCGCTGAGTTTTTAGCGGTGGTTTTGCCGTCCGAAGGTTTTGGCCTGTATTGCGCGGTAGAACTCACAAAAGAAAAAGAGCATGTATATGCGGACAAGATTGAAGACCTCATCCCGACAATCGAGCAGTGGCACGCCAACAACTATGACGTCTTCTATGGGCTAGCTACCTTTGACACTAAGCGCAACGCCAGTGAAGCGCAGTATCTTAAGTCGTTCTTTGTGGACTTGGATGGTTACGCATCCAAGAAAGCGGCGGCTGATGCACTGGTTCAGTTTCTACAAGATTCTGGACTTGACGCGCTTGGTACGCCATGGGTGGTTGACTCAGGCGGAGGCTTGCATTGCTACTGGCCGTTGAAGGACGAGATTCCTGCGACTATATGGAAACCTGTTGCTGAGAATCTAAAGCGTCTGTGCAAACAGGAAGGCTTTAACATCGACATGTCGGTGACAGCAGACACTGCGCGTATTTTGCGTGTGCCCGGAACTGCCAACAACAAGAAGAAGTATGCGACGCCGCGCCCTGTGCGCATAGTGCAGGAAGGCGACATCTTTGACTTCTCAACATTCTCCCCGCTTGTTTACGAAAAGTTGGAGGAAGTGCCTATACCTCCTACACCTAAGATAGACCTGCCCGGCCAACGCCCCACTGCGCCAACACGCAGTCAGGTTAAGTTGTTGCAAGATAGCTACACTTTGTTTGGGAACTTTGAGAACCAGTGTGGTCAGATTCAGGACTACATTGCCACAGCTACGGAGGATGGCAAGGAACCTGTTTGGCGTGGGATTCTGTCTTGGGCAAAGGTTTGCGAGGATGGCGCAGAGAAAGCCATCTGGTTGTCGGATATGCACCCGTACCCACACGAGCGGATGCACCAGAAGCTTTCTGAGATCAAAGGCCCATACGCGTGCATGAAGATGGACAGCGAGAACCCCGGAATCTGCACAAAATGTAAGCACTGGGGCAAAATCACCAACCCCCTGATACTGGGACGCGAGATCAAGGTGGACAACACCGCCAAGGAAATTATGCTGTCTGCGCCTGCCGAGGAAGACTTTGACGAAGCCGAGCTTGACTCTGAGGAATCTTACGAGCCAGAAGATACGGGTTTACCCCTAGCACCTAGCGTGGTACGTCCTGTGCCCCCTCGTGGCTACAGCTATGGCGAGCATGGCGGTGTGTACTGCACGCGTACTGAGGAAGACGAAGAGGGCAAGAAGTCCAAGAAGAATATTCAACTGGTTCCCTACGACTTGTTTGTGGTTGACCTCTTGAAGATGGAGAACGACCACTTGGTTCACATGGCCGCTGTGCGTCCCGAAGGCGTGCAGACGCTTAACTTCCCACAGAAATCTATTGTCAGCAAGGACGAGACGCTCAAGTGGTTAGCCAGTCAGAACATCGTGTCAACCTTTGCGGGTCATGACAAGACGCTGTTTGAGTATGTGCGTTCATGTGTGGGCGAGGCTTCTCAGAACCGCAAGCCAGTCGAGGTGCCGTTCCAATGTGGGTGGCAGGCAGATCAGTCGTTTGTATACAACAACCGCGTGTTCGGTAGAGATGGGCGCGAGACTCGAATTCCTATGCCCGGGCTCGAAAACATTAACCGCAACACCAACGGCAAGGGCGACCTTGATACGTGGCGAAATCTGTGGAAGACAATCTTTGTGGAGAAAGAGGGTATGGAGACAGCCTTGGCTGTAGCTCTGGATTCCTTTGGATCACCGCTTATGCGCTTTACTGAGTACGAAGGATTTGTCTGGCACATCGGTTCACAATGGTCAGGTACGGGTAAATCCCTAGTACTTAGCGCCAAAGCAGGCGTATGGGGTCACCCTCTGCGCTACCGCACAGGCAAGAGTACTTCTCCTGTTGCAATGCAACAACGGGCGGGTTTGCTTAACAGTATGCCGCTTCTGATTGACGAGATCACCAACACCCAACGCAAGGACATGGAGTGGGCACCCGCCTTTATCTTTGACTACGCAGAGGGTCAGGGCAAGGAGCGTATGGAGTCCGGCTCCAACAAGGAACGTATCAATAACAGTACGTGGACAGCTACCTGCACGATGACGTCCAACACGAAGCTAACCGACTACATGGCGGGGGCTAGGGCTCACAGTTCCAACGGCGAGCTTCTGCGTATGCTTGAGTGGACGCCCCATGTAAAGCTTAAGTTTACAACTGAAGAGCGCAAGACTTTGCTTGATATTAAACGCAACTACGGCGTGGCAGGAGAAGCGTGGGTGAGATGGCTATCAGTCAATCAAAAGACTGCCGAGGAGATTGTGCGTAAGGTACATGTGCATCTGAAGAAAGTTTTTAATTTTAACGACGATGAGCGTTATTGGCACACAGGGTGTACTACAACTGTGGCGGCGGCGATTCTTTTGCGTAAGGAGTACTCTGGCATCCTAGACGTGGAGATCAACAAGGTCATCAACGCTCTGAAAGGACTTGTGGAGAAAGCCCGTGGCGTCATCAAGACCAGTGTGCGCTCTGCTGAAGATGTGCTCAACGCCTACATTGGTGACAACTACGGAAGCTTTATTGTTCTGAAGAAAGTCGAAGGCAGAATCCTAGCAGCGTGGGGCGACAACGGCGACATCGTTGACCGCTCGACCACCAAGAGCAAGGTGCTCGGCAGGGTGGAGCATGGGCTTTTGACACCGGGTTACCGAGAGTTCTACATTGAAGAGCAGTTACTCAAGAAGCATTGCGTGAGCATGAGCTTTGGCTACGATGAGTTTAAGGCGCAGATGGAGGAGTTGTTTACCTGCAAATACGTCAAGAAAGATATGCTGTCCCGTACCAACGGCCCTGCCATGCGTGTGAACACCATGCACATAACATTCAGGGAAGAAGTCTTCGATGGTAATAATATATCCGTGGGCGAAGTTAAAGCCGGGTGAGGGCTTCTTTGTACCCGGGCTAGACGTGGAGAAAGTGAGGGAGTTGGGCTTACGTGCCGCTCTCCCTCACCGCATCCAAGCGCGTGCTGTCGTGGGTATTAAGAACCACCAATTAGGCGTATGGTTTTATCGGAAATTTCCCGCGTCGTATTTGCAAGCGCAATCTTAATCTTCCTGATCTTGTCAAGCTGTTCACGCTTGGCTTCAGGAGTCATATCAGATGCGGCAACTGCTCGCTCTGCCTGTGTCAACATATTCATGTTTGTCTTAAACGTGTTGGCTAGTTCAGACTGCATGTAGTCGGTGCCGCGCTTGGTAATTAAGGCCTCAGCTTCCTGCACTCTGCCTTCTTTCAACATGTTGTCGACAGTGTTTTTAACTTGCAGTACATCATTCATACGCTCGTACACAGAGTTGATTATGCCGCCTGCGTCGTTGGGTTGGAACGCGCCACCAATAATCGGGTACTCAGACAGACGTCTAACCGCACGCTCTGGGGTTTCCTTTGCCGGTACGCCAAGGCTAATTGCCTGCAAGAAAGCTAGACCCATCGTTCCTGTATAGCCGTTGACAAGCGCCTCAATTTTAATTGGCGACACGCCCAAGGTACTACCGACCAGTTTAGCGGCATCGGTTGTGTTGACGCGGTACTGCTCTTCAGGCAACAACTGCTTCTCGCGTGCTGACAGAATGTCGCGGCCTGTGTAAGTCGACACGCCTAGACCTACCTCGATCAAAGGCTTGGCCGCTTGTGGAATAAAGTACGACGAACCGCCGGGGACTGTCTGCAACAAGATCTGCTTGAACGCCTTGACCGCTTCTTCTCCGCCGTGCTCTGTGGTCATACTGTTGTACAACGCCTCAGGGATAGCTTTGAAAATGTAGCCGATCTCAAAGGGCACAGGGACTTTTATGGGCTCGTCCAAGCCGGGCAGACGTATAAACCAGTTGCCGTACTTCTGGTCTGGTGTAGCGTTCTTGTATGCGTCGTCGTCCTCCATCATCACGGCGTAGGCAAAGGTAGCCGCCGCCATCATGCCGCCGCGTTGCAACATCTTCTCACGAATACGCAGTTGGTCGTTGAAAGGCATCTTACCTGACATCGCCTTGTACATTACGTTCAGACCTTGGATCTGTGCGTTGAAGAACGGAATTATTGCGTTGGCAACGTGCACGCTTGGGGATGCGCCGCGCTTGTTAAAGTTCATGGACTCCAGTGCCATGAGCGTAGCCTCCATCTCAGACAAGCCTTGCTCGATGTAACTGTTGTACTGGGCACGACGTGTAAGCGCGTCAGCCTCCATACCCATGGCTTCAAACCTTCCCAAAGCTTTCATCCATCCGGGCTGACCGTCCGAGATCTCACGCAAAATCATAGACAAATCTTCGCTTGTGCCACGGAAGTACTGACCGCCCACAATGCCGCGCTTCTCTAGCTTCTCTTTAGCCGCGCCGTTGATTTCTTTCAAAGCGCCAAGCACAGGCATGAAGTCCGCGCCTGACAGGATAGGAGCCGCCAACGAGTCGCGGAACAACTGCTTGGCCATGTACAAGGGGCTCAGCGTCACAGCCTTACGCAAAACTTGCGCAGGCATAGCCATCACACGGAACAAAAACGGCATCTGCGTGGGGATACCCTCCATGCCCTTAACCAACAAGTCGGCAGGCACGCCTGTCTCAAACTCCTTGTTGCCAATCATCACCTTCTCTGTAGCGATGATCGCGTAACGGTCATCTCCGTCTACTCTA
>Ga0304730_1002691_pt1 | contig 12476 bp, 15 predicted proteins | sample M_130628_MF_Meta_FD_190474 | JGI IMG/M metagenome (GOLD analysis project Ga0304730, IMG submission 190474) | Freshwater microbial communities from Lake Montjoie, Canada to study carbon cycling - M_130628_MF_MetaG (v2) (version 2) | ecosystem: Environmental > Aquatic > Freshwater > Lake | place...
CAGCCAAGAGATCGCCCAGCGCAGAGCCAGTCGCCCCACCGGAGAAAAGGCCAAATGACCCGTTTTCTGGCTTTGATTTTCGCGCTGATCGCCTTGCCTGTCACAGCCAATGCCGCGCCTGTTCGCATTGGTGTTGTAACGGACAAGGCCACGGGCTGTGATGATGGCCTCGCTAAGAAAATCGGCGGGGCGGCCTTTGTTAACCATCTTCAAAAGCGGTTGAACCGGCCCATTACGCTGTGTGGATTTGCCAATAATACTGGCGCGATGCAGGCCCTAGCGGCGGGTCAGGTTGAACTGGCACCGTCCGACCAAGCCTCCTATCTTCCCGTTCGCGACAAGGTTCGTGCAACCCTTGCGGCGCGCTCTGCCAAGGGAGCCGGGCGGGTGATGGCCATGGCCATGGTCACCAAAGCCTCTGGTCGAAAGGCCCCCAACCTTCTGATCGGGGCCAAACCTATCTTTGTTTCGCAAGGAGAGGTCACTCATGACGCGCCTCTGGCAGGTTTGCGCGCGGCAGGCGTCGATCCAAGCAAACTTGGCCGCGAAATCGTGGCCGGGGACCTGGTTCGGGCGGTAAGTGATCTGCGCTCAGGCAAGGGCGATGTGTTGATCGTTGATGCCAGTCACTATCAGCGCCTGTGCCGGGGTGATAAACCCAATGAGAAGCCTTGCGATGATCTAAAGGAGATTTGGCGCGGACGTCCTGCTGTTTCACAAGCCTTGGCTGTGCGAAGGGATATGCCCAAAGACCTGCGATACCAACTGATCAGTATCTATATCGCGATGCACCTCGAAGCGCCCGATGCCTTTAGGTTTGCCACCCAGACGACCCCAGGTGTCGCCAGTTTCGATCCTACCGAGCCCGAAGCCCTTGTCGAAATCCGCTGATCAGCCGACGCATTTGGATCGCTCATCTTTGAGTGTGGAGCAGATCGTTGAACATTTTGAGGCTGATCGGTCGCGCGCCTTAAGACGGGGCCGTTTGGTCCAACTCCTACACGTCCTGGTTATAACCGGCCTGTTGGGCGGCGCATTTCAGGCCAGTGGGCTGTTTTCAAGCTATTTGGGCGATGGGGCGATTGGCCGGATTGCGAACTTTCTGAGCCGGCTTTTGCCTGACCTTCAACCTGGCCGTCTCTTCGAAGATCGCACCACATCAGGGTCCTTGATGTATTGGCTGTATGATCTGGACCTATGGTTAAAGCTCCTTGCCGAGACGGTGCAGATTGCCGTTGTCGCAACGGTGTTCGGCGCGATCTTGGCCTTACCCCTGTCCTTTTTGGCGGCGCGCAATCTGACCCCCGCAGTGTGGATCTATTGGACTGTTCGCCGGACCTCAGAATTGGTCAGGACCCTGCCCGATATTATCGTCGCCCTCATCCTTGTTGCAGCCTTTGGTTTAGGCCCTATCCCAGGGGTTATCGCCTTAACCCTCGGCACGACGGCTAGCCTTACCAAGCTCTTTGCTGAGGCCAACGAGGCTGCAGACATGCATCAGTTGGAAGCGTTACAGTCTGCTGGGGGCAATTGGTGGCAGCAATTGCGCTTTGGCCTTATTCCTCAGGTACTGCCAAATCTGGCCTCCTATTCGCTCCTTCGGCTCGAGATCAATGTCGGGGGAGCAGCAGCCCTCGGCATCGTTGGCGCGGGTGGTATCGGGGTTGAGCTATCGCGCGCTATTACGTTTACTGAATTTGACACCTATTTTGCCTTACTTCTATTGATCGTCGGTTTGATTTTTGTCCTCGATCTGACCTCTGAGGCGATCCGTGACCGATTGATCGGTGCGGATAAAACCGCATGATAGCTCAGTTAGATCTCATTGAACGCGCAACCCTCATCGCTCCGAACAGCGTTTTCCTGCCGTGGACAAACCGCGTTGGACGTTGGTTTTGTTGGATGGTCGGGGTCATCCTGTTGGGGTGGATGTGCCATAATCTTGATCTCAGATTGGATGTGCTGATACGAGGCTTTACCAAGCTTGGGGTCCTGACCAAGGCGATGTTTCCACCCGTCGCCAATGGTGCTGAACTCAAGATACTTCAGTCCCTACTCGTCACATTTGCCATGGCTGTGTCTGGGACCACCTTGGGCATCATGGTTGCCTTACCCTTGGGTATTATCGGGGCAAAAAACGTCATCCAAAACTCGGGCATCCATTTCGTTGTCAGGCGGACCTTGGACATTCTGCGGGGCGTGCCGGTCCTCGTGTGGGCCCTCGTCATGATTTCCGCTTTTGGTTTAGGCCCGATTGCGGGCGTGATTGCCCTCGCTTTGGCTGATTTTCCACATTGGCGAAACAGTTCGCAGAAGCGATAGAAAATAGTGATGCCAAACCCTCGCAAGGTATTCTCGCCTCAGGAGGCAACAGGCTTGAGGCGATGAGGCTAGGGCTTTTGCCGCAGGTTGTTCCGGTCATGGCCAGCCAGTCTCTCTATACACTTGAATCCAACTTTCGCCACGCCGCCATCCTTGGTGTGGTCGGTGCTGGAGGCATCGGGTTTGAGTTGGAAGAGCGAATAAGGATCTTTGCCTTTGATCAGGTCGCGTGGATCGTGGTGGCCTATGTGATGAGCGTGACGCTGCTTGATTGGATCTCAAGCCAGATGCGCTCGCGCCTTGTTTAGTCGCGCGGTGCTACCCCACGCCGTTGGGCGCGGTGATGATACAAATCAAAAACCTGTCGACCGTTGCTGCCCCGTACGTCGCGCAAGTTTCACATAAGCCTCGTAAGAATTATAAGCCTCCTATCCAGAGGGGTTATATTTCGGGACGCCCTATGCTGGAACTCGTAAATGTTACGAAGAAGTACGGTCAAGCGATCGCAGTGAACGGTGTTTCTCTGTCCATCCCTGCAGGATCCATGGTGGCGGTTTTGGGACGCTCGGGAGCTGGAAAATCCACGCTGCTGCGCATGATTAATCGTATGGCTGAGCCAACATCGGGTGAGGTGCTATGGCAGGGCAAGTCTGTACTGCAACTTCGAGGTAGCGCGCTTCGGGCTTGGCGGGCCCGCTGCGGGATGATGTTCCAGCAGTTCAACCTATCGCCGCGGCTTGACGTGCTGACCAATGTGTTGGTCGGCTCGGTAAGTCGTCGTCCGACGCTGCAAACCTTGATCAAATATTTTCCGCCCCATGAGCGGGCGCGGGCCGTTTTGGAGCTGCATGCGCTGGATATGGCCGATCTCGCCCTTCAGCGGGCAGGGACCTTGTCTGGTGGCCAGCAACAGCGGGTGGCTATAGCCCGAACCATGATGCAGTTGCCCGACCTGGTTTTGGCCGATGAGCCCATCGCATCCCTAGATCCAGCCAACGCGGAAACCGTAATGTCTGCCCTATCTTCGATCAGCCGCGAGCGGGGGATCACGGTGCTGGTGAACCTACATTCCCTCGAAATTGCACGCACCTACTGTCCTCGGATCATTGGTATGGCAAAGGGCAAGGTCGTTTTTGACGGAAGTCCGAAACAGCTCGACGCGGCCATGGTTGAAAAGATCTACGGACGCCGTAAGTCTGCTGAGCTTGCGCTCGCCCCTGCTGTGTCGACCGCCTTATCCTCAATTCCCACTGGAGAAGTCGCGTGATCGGACGCTTGGCGAATAGAACGCTTCAGGCCGGCGAGGTTTATTTCGACGTGTTTGATGGCTTGACCCAGGCCAAGCGCGGCGGCCCTGAGCCTGAAATTTCGTCCGATGCCTCCGTCCACGACTGTGTATTAGGGCCTTGGACCCGTGTTGGGGGGCGTACCTCACTGCATGAGGTGACTATGGGGGCCTATAGCTACATCGTCACCGACTCCAGTGCGACCTATACCGAGATCGGAAAATTCTGTTCCATAGCGCGCGACACCCGAATTAATCCCGGTAACCATCCGATGTGGAAAGCGGCGCAACATCATTTTACCTACCGCCCCGTTTCCTATCGCCTTGCGCAAGAAGACGATTTGGACTTTTTTGAGTGGCGGCGTAACGATCGCTGCGTGATCGGACACGATGTTTGGATCGGCCACGGCGCGACTATTCTGGCAGGGGTCACTATCGGAACGGGGGCCGTTGTGGGCGCGGGTGCTGTGGTGTCTAAGGATGTTGCCCCCTATACCATCGTGGGGGGTGTGCCTTCACACCCCATCAGGGAGCGCTTTCCTGAGGCGGTACGCGAAGGACTTCTGGCGTTAGAATGGTGGGATTGGGATCATGACAAGCTCTCCTCAGCCCTTCCGGACTTCCAAATCCTTGAAGCCGACGAATTTGTTGAAAAATACAGCTGACCGCGGATGGCTCATACTGATTGTCGGCCCATCGGGTGTCGGCAAGGACTCGCTCATTGACGGGGCGAGGCAGGCCCTCTTGGACGATCCGAGCTTTGAGTTCGCTATTCGTGATATCAATCGACCGCAGACGGCTGGCGGCGAAGCACACCGCGCTGTGACCGATGAGGCCTTTGCGGCTCTTGAGGCGGCAGGTGGATATGCCCTGTCTTGGCAGGCGCACGGGCTGAATTATGGTATTCCAAAGGCCTATGAAGAGGCGCTTTCGCGCGGCACCTGTGTTGTAGCAAATGTCTCCCGCACGGTCATTCCACTGGCGCGCGAACTTTACCAACCCTTAGCAATCGTCAAGATTTCTGCCCCCGAAGACCTTTTAAGACAAAGGCTGACGGAGCGCGGGCGAGAAGACGCAACTGAGATCGAAGGTCGAATAGGGCGTGCGGGGGCGTTTGACGTCGGCGGGCCAGACGTCGTTGAACTTTCTAACGACAGTCCGCTTGAGATCGGTATCGCCAGGCTGGTGAAGATCCTTCGCAGTCTCATGCGAGCCGAGTAAACGCCATTGCGCCCGATCTGGGGGCAATGGTTGCTAAAACGCCCTTATGATCGCTGGGGTAAACGCCATCGCGGTCACATGCGGCAAGTACAGTTTCAGCAGCCGTTAGGTCCCAATGGCCGATAGCCCGCAGGACGATCAAATCAATCACCTTTGCAGTTCCTTCCATCAGGGTGCTGGTGTCACCGAGATTATCGGCGCTGGATTGATAGTCTGGTCGCCCCAAAAGCACTGCGAGGGCACTCTCGTCAGGGCTAGCGTTAAAATCGCCTGCAAAGACAATCGGACCGGCCCAGTCGATCAAAGCCTGACGATGGATCTCTTCCAACTGGGCTTGGCGCAGTCTTGCCGCTTCTGGTCCGGCCAGATGGGTGAGGTGAAGGTTGATGATCCGAAGAGGGCCGCGGGGTGTTGCGATATCGACGCGTTGAGCGATACGCTCACCGTCAAGCGGGTCAGAGGGCAGGGCGATGGGCACCGCCGCCTGGATCGGCCAACGGGATAGAACCGATAGACCCGATGACGACCATCGTCCTTGGCGGTGTTTGAACCTCGCCGGACTGTGAAAACCCTGCAGTCCGGTTGACGCGGATATTCGCTCGAAGGTCGATGGGGTACTATCATCGCTGCCATAGACCTCTTGCAGACAGATGATGTCGCAATTGAGCGGGGTCAGTTGCTGCGCGATGAGCGACATGCGTCGCTCATAGTCACCCTCATCTTTCCAACAGTTCAGCGTTAAGAGCCGGATCAACCGACCCTAAGCCCCTTTACCCAGACGCCTTTGACCATCACGTGACCTTGGCTGACGCGAACGCGGACGAGATCGGCGCGAGCACCCAAGCGGATGGCGCCGCGATCGTTAAGGCCGCAGGCGCGGGCAGGGGCACCAGTTACGGTGTCAATGGCGCTGGAAATTGACCAACCAAAGGGCTCGTCTGCCAAACGAAAGGCGCACTCGATCAGGCTGCGGGGAACATAGTCAGAGGCAAATCCGTCAAGGAGACCGTCCTTCGCCAAGGTTGCCGCCGGAACATTACCAGAATAGGACCCGCCTCGAATAAGGTTAGGTCCCCCCATGATGACGGCCATGCCGCGTTCGCGGGCGCGTCTTGCTGCCTCCACAGTGACCGGGAACTCCGATATGGTTGCGCCCAGATCGGCGGCTTGATCGCTATGGGCTTCGGTCTCATCATCGTGACTGGCAAGAGGCAGGCCGCGCGACTTGGCAATCTGAGACACCAATTGACGTCCGTTGTCCGCATTGAGAGCTTGGAGTTCATTTCGATCGGCCAAGCGGCGTTCAATTTCGGTCTCAGAAGCACCTTCTTGGCGCCACATCCCCAAGAACTTTTCAATGTTGCGGTACTGTCTCTGCCCTGGCGTGTGGTCCATCAGGGAAAACAGTCCTGTCATCGGATGGGGCGACAGGCGATCGACATAGGCCTCGAGCACATCTGACGGGGTTTCGCAGCGCCAATGGATCCGGTGATCGGCCTTCAGGAACTCCTGCTCCCACGCATGTTGTAACCCGTCGGTCAGTCGGATCAGGTTGTCTGGAATGCGCGCAGCACCCAAGCCGAACGAGCCCAGTGAGAGGGAGTCAAACACAGTCGTGACCCCAACCGATATGCAAAGACCGTCGTGAACGATCGCTGCAGACACTGGGTTCCAGTCAATATTTGGACGGGGAAAATAGTGCCGCTCGAGGTTGTCAGTGTGGATATCTATGACGCCCGGGATAAGCCAATCCCCGTCGCAGTCTTGGCCAAGGGCTGAGGTGCCTTCATCAAGCCCGCTGATCGTCCCACCATCGAACTCTACTGATCCTTCGAGCACCCCGTCGGGCAATACGATGCGGGCATTGGTTAGAACCGTAGGCATTAATTCGCTCCTGGGAATTGTTTAGGTTAGGTCGTTTAAAGCGGGCCGTGGTTCAGCCTCGATCTCGATTTCGATCCGGTCAGACGCAAAATAGGCCTCGCCATATTCGAGCGGCTGGCCAAGTCCATCGACATTCCAAGAGTGCGTGACCAGCAAGGGGACGTGCTTGGGAACGTTCAGAAGCTTGGCTTCGGTAGGCGATGGCAACCGGGTGAGAATTCGCGTTCTTTTGCGTTCATAATCAGGAACACCGCAGTCGAGCAGGGTTCGCGTGATCGACTTGTGGCGCTGATAAAAGACATCGAAGGTTGGGAAGCGATTAAAGTCGAAATAGTGACGCGACAGAGCTATGGGCTGGCCGTTCGCCGTTCCTAGGCGCTTAAGATAGATAACCTTGTCCCCAACGTTTAGCTCCAGGGCAGCGGCGACATGCTGCTCTGCGAGGCGGACCTCAATGGTTAGGGTGCGGGTGTGAGAATCAGCGAAATGCTGGGCGATTCCATCTGTGAACCGCGTTCGCCGACCAATCCTATAGGTCATAATGGGGCGGCGAACAAAACTGCCTCGTCCTTGAGTCGTTTCAAGCAATCCTTTGGCCTGTAGCCAGGCGAGCGCGCGCCTCACAGTATGACGGTTTGTTGAAAAGGTGGCTGCGATCTCTGCCTCAGTCGGTAATTTGTTGCCGGGCACACGGATGCCAGACGCAATATCTGCTTCAAAACTATTCACAATTTGTCTCCAACATGGGACAATTTGCTCTGAATTTCCTACCTTTTCTTGTATTTTATTCAACTTCAACAAATTTTCCATCCGTCATAATAATGACATACTTTAACTGTTGATTTATTATTACCATCCTCATAAAATTTGATCAATGTTTACTCACGATAAATCTGAAAGTTGTTGCTTTGGCTCAAATGTTCGAATCAAAACTTGTAGACACGCGTCAGCGTCAAGAGTGGATGTCGATACTTGCAAAGGCCCAGCCCAATCGGGTGATCAGTCTCTTGCGCAGTTTGACCCCCCCGCAGGCCCAGGTCTTAAGACAACCAGAAATCGGGATGGTCATGGTTCGGGGGCGTGCCGGATCGGACGGCGGGGCCTTTAATCTGGGTGAAATGACCGTCACACGGTGTGTGGTACGCCTCCAGACCGGTGAAACCGGTGTGGGTTACGTGGCAGGGCGTAATAAGCAACATGCCCAAGCTGCTGCTATTATCGACGCTATGCTCCAGTCCTCAGACCTGTTTGATCGGGTGCAGTCAGAGGTGATCGCGCCCCTCAAGGCGGAGAAGGCTGATCAGATGGAGATTGCCGCTCTGAAGGCGGCGGCCACCAAGGTCGATTTCTACACCATGGTTCGCGATAGGCAGGGCTAGAGATGACAACAGCACTCGATCTTTCCAATCTGCGTCCGGGTTTTCAAGACCCAGTAAAAGAAAGCCAAGCTGTTTTTCGGGTCATATTGGATGCCATGTCCAACCCAGGGTCCATCAAGAGCCTGTCGCTTGCAGCGCAGGCTCCAGAAGATGTGGGATCGGCTGCCGGCGCGGTATTGCTGACCCTTGCAGACATGGATACTCCCGTTTGGCTCGAGCCGTTATTGGCTGGTGGGGACTTGTCAATCTGGCTGCGCTTCCATTGCAACTGCCCTCTAACCGTCGATCCTTCGGCGGCGGCCTTTGCATTGGCTAAAGCTGATGCAGCGACGTACGACCTTAATCAGTTCAATCTCGGAGACGCGAAATATCCAGACCGCGCCACGACTTTGATTTTGGTCTTGCCCGCACTAACCGGCGGCGAGACCGTGCGCCTAAAGGGTCCGGGCATCGAGACGCAAGTGGAAATTGCGCCTTGCGGGTTACCGGCTGATTTTTGGTCAGTGCGCACCGAGGTCAATTCAAAATTTCAGTTCGGCATCGATCTGATGCTTTGCGCAGGCGATGAGATCATCTGCCTTCCGCGCACAACCCGAACCTTAGAGCAAGAAAGCTGAGCCAATGGCCTATGTAGCTGTAAAGGGTGGCGAACGGGCCATTTCTAATGCCCACGCTCTGCTTGAAGAGGCGCGCCGCGGCGATCCGTCAGTGCCCGAACTGTTGGTTGATCAGGTGCGCGAGCAGCTCTCGCTGTCGGTGGATCGGGTGATGGCCGAGGGCTCATGCTATGATCGCGATCTAGCGGCCCTGGCGATTAAGCAATCTGCTGGTGACGTCGCAGAGGCCACCTTCTTGATGCGGGCCTATCGCACAACCCTTCCACGCTTTGGTTTCTCAAAGCCGGTTGAGACGGCTGCCATGGCTGTGCGTCGCCGTATCTCGGCGGCTTTCAAAGATATTCCAGGTGGCCAGGTCCTTGGCGCAACCTTTGACTACACCCACCGCCTTTTGGACTTCAAGCTGGCCGCTGAAGGCGCCGATCCCGTCGCCCCCGCACCTCAAGCCCATGAGCCAATGGTCCATCCGCTTCCGACGATCAGTTCGGTTTTTTCCCATGAGAACCTCTTGGAGCAAGAGACCCGGTTCGACGGCGACGACGAGCCTTTTGATTTGACACGCGAACCCATGTCCTTCCCGGCTGGGCGTGATCAGCGCCTTCAGGCCCTTGCGCGGGGCGATGAAGGGTTCTTGCTTAGTCTTGCCTATTCTTCACAGCGCGGGTGGGGCAGTACTCACCCCCTTTGCGGAGAAATTCGCATGGGTGAGGTACCGGTAGAATTTATCCCCGATGAACTGGGCTTTCCCATCGAGATTGCCGACATCACCTTGACCGAATGTATCATGCTGTCTGGCTTTGCCGGTTCGGCCGAGCGCGCGCCGCAATATACTCGTGGCTATGGCCTGACCTTTGGCCACAATGAGCGCAAAACCATGAGCATGGCGATTGTAGACCGTGCTTTGCGCGCGCGCGAGCTTGGCGAAGAGGTCGATGCCCCCTGCCAAGACGAAGAGTTTGTCCTCTATCACTCCGATAATGTCGAAGCCTCTGGTTTTGTGCAGCATCTAAAACTGCCGCACTATGTCGATTTCCAAGCCGACCTTTTGTTCCTGCGCAAGCTGCGCGCGGAGTTTTTCGACCGAAAAGCGGCGGCTGAGGCGATCACAGCGCTCCAAATGGAACCTGCCGAATGAACGCGCAAGCCAATGACGCCGTGCTAATGACGAGTTCTAATAGTCCAGAGCGCTACTATACCTATGGCTATCTTGACGAGCAGACCAAGCGGATGATCCGCCGCGCTATTCTTAAGGCCGTGGCGATCCCCGGCTATCAGGTTCCGTTTGGATCGCGTGAAATGCCAGTGCCCTATGGCTGGGGAACGGGCGGCATTCAGTTAACCGCCGCCATAATCGGCCCTGATGATGTCTATAAGTGCATTGATCAGGGTGCCGATGATACGACCAATGCGGTCTCGATCCGCCGGTTCTTTGCCAAGGTCGCCGATGTGGCCACGACCGAGGACACAGCCGAGGCCACCATCATTCAGTCTCGCCACCGCATCCCAGAACATCCCCTAAAGGATGGTCAGATCATGGTGTTTCAAGTGCCGCAGCCAGAGCCCCTTCGCGGCCTAGAGCCGCGCGAGATGGAAACCCGCGCCATGCATGCCTATGAGGAATATGGCCTGCAATATGTCTCCCTGTACGAAAATGTCTCCGCCTTTGGCCGCATCGCGGCAACCGCAGGCTACCCGGTAATGGTCGATGAGCGTTATCTCATGTCGCCTTCGCCCATTCCAAAATTTGACAATCCTAAGCTCCATAACTCCCAAGCTCTGATGCTGTTTGGCGCTGGCCGCGAAAAGCGGATCTATGCGATCCCGCCGCACACGACAGTTCGCAGCCTCGATTTTGAAGACTATCCCTTTGAGACCCAGAAGTGGGAGGAGCGCTGCGCCCTTTGCGCGGCGGATGACTCCTATCTGGATGAGGTGGTGTTGGATGACCAAGGCCAAAGAATGTTTGTCTGTTCCGACAGTCACTATTGCTCGGACCGCCGTGCGCAGGGTTTTCGTGGCCCGATGGCGGGCCATGAGCTGGTCGATATCGACAAGGATGCCGACCAATGACCCTTACAGCCCAGCAAGAAACCGTCGATCAGGCCGATCAACCGCTGCTGCGTGTCCATAGCCTGTCCAAACATTATGGAATGATCACCGGCTGCCGCGATGTCTCGTTCGAAATGCGTCCAGGTGAAGTGTTGGGCATCGTCGGCGAGAGTGGCTCGGGCAAGACGACCCTCCTAAACTGCCTATCTGGCCGTTTGCCTCCATCCCAAGGTCGGGTCGAGTTTAACGCCAGTCGCCATGGCCTTGTTGACATTTACAACCTGTCAGAACCTGACCGGCGCCGCATGCAGCGTGAAGACTGGGGTTTTGTTCACCAAAATCCTCGTGATGGACTGCGCATGCGGGTATCGGGCGGAGCCAATGTTGCAGAGTCTCTGATGAATCTCGGTCGCCGCCACTATGGTGATATGCGGCAGGCGTCGCTCAACTGGCTTAACCGCGTCGAACTTGATCTCAGCCGTATCGATGACAAGCCAAGAACCTATTCGGGGGGTATGCAGCAGCGAGTTCAGATTGCTCGCAATCTGATCCATGCGCCTCGGCTGGTGTTCATGGATGAGCCGACGGGCGGTTTGGACGTTTCGGTTCAGGCCCGTCTGCTGGACCTGATGCGCGAACTGGTTCGAGATCTTGGTCTTGCTGCTATTCTCGTGACCCACGACATGGCCGTCGCCCGCCTCATGGCTGACCGATTGATGGTGATGAAGTCCGGAGCCGTCGTTGAAACCGGGCTGACCGATCAGGTGCTTGATGACCCGCAGCACCCCTATACTCAGTTGCTCGTTTCTTCCGTTTTGCAAATCTAAGGGCGCACCCATGCAACAGTCGAAGCCCAATGGCCGCACCCCGTCTATCCGGGTGACCAATCTGAAAAAGCAATTCACGCTACACAATCAAGGATCCATTGAGATCCCTGTGTTTGAATCTCTGAACTTGGAAGTCGCACCTGGTGAGTGCGTAGTTTTTGTCGGCGACTCTGGGATCGGTAAGTCCACGCTGATGCGGACGATTTACGGAAACTATCTGGCGTCCGAAGGCTGCGTCGAAGTGCAACATGACGGCGCTTTTGTCGATATCACCAAAGCCTCTCCTCACATGGTCGCTGCCGTACGCCGCCGCTCTATGGGTTATGTCAGTCAGTTTCTTCGCGTCATTCCGCGAATTTCCACCATTGATCTGGTTATCGAGCCACTGCTTGGTAATGGTGTTGACCCCGAGGAGGCTAAATCGCGCGCGGTCAGCCTGTTGCGTAGTCTGCGGTTGCCTGAAGCCCTTTGGTCCCTACCGCCAGCAACCTTTTCGGGCGGCGAACAACAAAGGGTCAATATAGCGCGCAGTTTCATTCGGGAATATCCCGTCCTACTGCTCGACGAGCCGACCGCATCTCTTGATGCGACCAATCGCGAAACCGTCGTTGCCCTTATCAAGGCCGCCTTGGACAAGGGTGCGGCCATGATTGGCATTTTTCATGATCAAGATGTCCGCGATGCTGTGGCGACCCGACATTTTGACGTGTCTTCCTTCAAAATGGACATGGAGTCTGCAGCGTGACCCTTACGCTATTTTGTCGCCAGATCGTGACACCATCGGGTGTCGTTTGCGGCAACCTTGTGATTGAGAACGGGTTGATCCGTGACATTGTTCCTAGCGATCAACCGGCCTTGGGGGCTGAGTGCCTAGGGGACGACCTCTTGATCC